>Ga0310121_10002457_pt1 | contig 17526 bp, 16 predicted proteins | sample CB27_Tmax_986_MG_FD_203504 | JGI IMG/M metagenome (GOLD analysis project Ga0310121, IMG submission 203504) | Marine microbial communities from Western Arctic Ocean, Canada - CB27_Tmax_986 | ecosystem: Environmental > Aquatic > Marine > Oceanic | place: Canada: Western Arctic Ocean | collected...
TGCGCGACGCCATGCAAAGACGTGCAACAACTGGCCCGGGTGGACTCGAACCACCAACCTCCTGATCCAGAGTCAGGCGTTCTGCCAATTGAACTACGGGCCAAACGTGAATGGCAGTCAAATGTTATGACTGGATGCGGGGACGGTCAATACTTGCGGCGAACGAGGACGCGGTCACGATGCCGATGCGTGCAGTTGGCGGATCATGGCTTCACGGTCGTCTGCGCCGAAGAGCGCCGAGGCGGTGACGAGCACGTCGACACCGGCGGCGGTGGCACGCGGTGCGGTCGTCGGGTTGAGTCCGCCGTCCATTTCAAGGCGCGTCTGCGCCCCGATGCGTTGCCTGAGCCGGTATGTTTTATCGAGTACCTCGGGCATGAATTTCTGACCGGACCGGCCCGGGTGGACGCTCATCACCAGCACCAGGTCGAGCCGGTCGAGGTAGGGCTCAAGCCCGTCGGACGGCGTCGGTGGATTGATGGCCATGCCCGCGTGCATGCCCGCGGTGTGGATACGCTCGATCAGCGTGGCCGCATCCTGGGCACCATCGACCTCGCGGCCCGTCGGCCGGCACGCCTCCAGGTGAAATGAGAAAAGGTTCGCACCCGCTTGGGCGTACTCGTCCACGTAGTCGCCCGGATGTTCGACCATCAGGTGCACGTCGAGAAATGCGTCCGGCAGGTGACGACGCAGCGCCCGGATCATGTCCACGCTCATTGTCAGGTTCGACGCGAAATGGCCGTCCATCACGTCCACGTGCAGAAGGTCCGCGCCCTTGTCCAGCACGTCACGGCATTCCTCGGCCATGCGGCCGAAGTCGGCCGAGAGAATTGACGCGGCCACGAGTGGATGATCTGGTTGCAGGGTCGGATCCAGCATTGGCGCATCTTAGCAGCAGCGGGATCGGTGGACGGCGTCATGTGCGGGTTGTCCCGGCGGTGCAGCACGCGCAGGGTGGTTTTTTCGACAGATGTTCCAGTTCATCCGGATAGGCCGGCGGGCATCGTGGTCCCCGAAAGGGGGTACAATACGCACAGCCGACCCATAAACACTAATGACCGATGATCCCGGCAGGTCATGATGACCAACATGGATACTCCGACGCAGCTCGAATCGACCAAGGGCGAATTCGTGGCGGCATTCCGGCGGGGCGATGCCGCCGGCATAGCCAACGTCTATACGGCCGAGGCCCAGCTGCTGCCGGGCAACAGCGACTTTGTCCGGGGCGCGGACGCTATTTGTGATTTCTGGCAGGCCGCGCTCGACACGGGCCTCAAAGACACAACGCTGCAAGCTATAGAGATCGAGGTGCATGGCGACACGGCCATTGAAGTGGGCCTGTACACCATCATTGGCGGCGATGGCGGCGTGGCCGACAAGGGCAAGTACATCATCATCTGGAAAAACGAAGCCGACCAATGGAAATTGCATCGCGACATCTGGACCACCAGTCTCCCCGCGGCGGTGTCGTGATCGGGGTGCGAGCCGATGCGGTGACGTGTCATAGCGCAGGTCCGGGGGCAGACATGGCGTGGGGAAGACCGAGAAAGGTTCCGGCGAGGCACGGCGGATGCTGCCAGCTTGAATGATCGCGGACGCGCAGGGCCGGCGGGGCGGGCTTGGGCGTGGCGCGGGTTGCGTCACGAAGTGCGGTCCGAGGCCCGCCGCTGAACAGGCGGCGCGTTTTATTTGTCGTCGAGCAGGTCGACGCTGGCAAAACATTTGCCCTCGAGCATCTTCAGGCTGGCGCCGCCGCCGGTCGAGACGTGGCTGACCTTGTCGGACAGGCCGAACTTGTCGATCGCCGCGGCGCTGTCGCCACCGCCGATGATGCTCACCGCACCGTGCTGTTGGGTCGCGTCGGCGATGGTGTGTGCGATCCGTTTCGTGCCCACATCGAACGGCGGAATCTCGAATGCACCCACCGGGCCGTTCCAGACGATCGTCTTGGCGCCGATGATCTCGTGCTTGTAGGTGTTGATCGTGCGCGGCCCGATGTCCAGGCCGAGCAGACCGTCGTCGATCACGTCATGGCAGACCTTGGTTTCCGTCAGGGAGTTCAGTTCCCGTCCGCAGACGTGATCGCTGGGCAGCATCAGGTCGGCGGAGTTGTGGCCGGCGTGGTCAAGTATCTTGCGCGCCTCGGACACGCGATGATGCTCCACCGGGCTGTTGCCCACCGCCTTGTTCTGCGCCAGCATCAGCGTGTACGCCATGGCGCCGCCGATCAGGATCGTATCAACTTTTGTCAGCAGGTTTGTGATGGCGGTTATCTTGTCGGAGACTTTCGCGCCGCCGAGGATGGCGACGAACGGGCGGCTCGGATCAGCGATGGCCTCGGACAGGTACTGAATCTCTTTTTGCAGCAGGAACCCGGCGACACGCGGCTTGCCCGCCAGCGCCCGCGGCACGGCGACCATGGATGCATCCTCGCGGTGCGCCGTGCCGAACGCATCGTTGCAGTAAATGTCCGCCAGCGACGCCAGTTGACCGGCGAACGCGAGGTCGCCCCTTTTTTCGCCCCTGTGAAAGCGCAGGTTCTCCAGCAGCAGGACGCCGCCGTCGCCGATCTTCGCGACCGCGTCGGTCGTGGCGGCGCCGACGCAGTCGCCGGTAAACGCGACCGATTTTCCCAGCAGCTCACCTAGCCGATCGGCACACGGCTTGAGGCTCAGCGCCGCCTCGGGGCCGTCACCGGTCGGCCGGCCCAGATGACTGGCCAGGATCAACCGGCCGCCCCGATCGATCACGCTGCGGATCGAATCGACCGCCATGCGGATCCGCCGATCATCGCTGATCTGCCCGTCAGCGAGCGGCACATTGAAATCCACGCGCATCAAAACACGCTTGCCGCTGACGTCCATGTCTGCAATCGTTTTCTTGGCCAAGGATCGCGTTCCTTATGCTTGATAGGCCTCCAGAACCATTTATCATACCAGAATGGTCCACGAGCCTTCCGCATTCGTGATGTACGCCTCCATGTCCGTGCCGGACATCAGGCTCAAGCCGGGTGCCGTCCCAGCGATCCGGTTCGTGGGCCATCGCAACCGACACGATCAGCGATAACACAAGGATTGCGAAGGAGTCGATCAGAACGGATCGTGTCGAATGAATATAGATCAGGGGTGCCGGCCGATGCATCAGGCCGCCGCGCGTGGATCATGCACTGGCTATTGTTCATCAAAGAGCGAGATGTCAGCAAAAAATGCCGCGGATGATCATGCACAGAACCGCAATACCGCCACGTCCTCGGCCATGCCTGATGCAACCGGCGCGGAATGGCTGCGGTCAACGCGGGCGGATATAATGCCATAGTTCGGCGTGTCATGTTATCCTATCAACGACGCAGCGGGATACTTGGTTTCACCCTCATCGAGATGCTGGTGGTCATCACGATTGTCTCGCTGCTGATCTCATTGTTGTTACCGGCGGTCAAGAAGTCCAAGCGGCAGGCGCGCTATCTCGTCTGCGCGACGCAGCAGCACCAGATCGTGCAGGCCGTGATTGGCTACGCGGCGGACAACAAGAACCACTTTCCCAACGGGTATTGGGCAGCGCCGACCATCATCGGCCAAGCCCTTGACGTCATCCCGTATTTGCAGGCCGGCGGCAGGATCAGCCGCGACTATCAGCACGCGGAGAGCGAGGGTGACTCGGCTCTGCGCGTGTTCACGTGCCCCGATTTCCCCCGCTCACGCGACAGAGGCCATTCGATCTACGGCACCTTCGATCGCACCATGATCGCCATCGCTGATTATGGATGGGCTGCAACCGGATGGGGCAATGTCGGGTCTGCTATGGACCCCGATGGCAGCGGGATCCACTCACCCTACATGTACTTAGGTGGGGTTGGGCAATGGTCCAACCAGACGGACGGCAGCAATTGGTGGCACGGCTGGGTTGCCTACGATAGCGCGACGTATGCATCCTACGACGACCCCGACGGCATCGGGCCCGTCCTCACCCTGGGTCATCGCGCCCGCCACGACGAGTCAGCCATTCTCACCGATCAGGGCAACCTGTGGGACCCGTACCGCAAGCCGGGAAGTGAAGCCGGAGGCGTCCAGGCCGTACCAAACCACAGGAAAGGCTCGGACGAAACGGCCGGCGGTAACGTCACATTTCCGGATGCTCACGTGGAATGGCGCTGGGTTGAACATATCGAGGAACGCATCCACGCGTATACCACCTATCGCCCGTATATCTGCTACTGACCCGGTGGCAGCCGTCGGCTGATCCGATCCGGTTCTAGCGTGACTCCGACCCGCACGACCGACAAGGCGGCGGAGCGGATTCTGGCCAAGCATGCCTGCAATCGTTTTCTTGGCCAAGGATCGCGTTCCTTATGCTTAACAGGCCCCCCAAGCCATTTATCATGCCAAATGGGCCACGGGGGGTATGCGGCGTGATGTTCTCCGAGAGGTCAACGTGGCATCACGATCGGGTGGTAGGATACACTGTTGTAATGGCTGACAGCACGGATAACCCGCTTCGGGACGCCCAACTCGGGGCCAAAGCTTCGCTCATCGGATACGGAGACACGCGCGGCAGCGTCGAGATCGTTGAATCGTTCGGTCACTATGAGGCCGAGTATGCGGCGATCCGCAAGGGGGTGGGGATCATGCACCTGCCGCAGCGCGGACTGTTGCAACTTGTCGGCGGCGATGTCAAGGATTTTCTGAATCGGATGCTCACGCAGGACATTACCGCATTGCGGGGCGGTGACAGTGTGCGGGCGTTTCAACTCAACGAAAAGGGGCGCATCATCGCCGACGTGATCGTCCACCACGGCGACGTGCACACATGGATCGAGGCCGACCGGTTCGACCTGCCGGCGCTGGCCGAGTTGTATGACACGAGCCTGTTCGGTGAAGATCTGGCCGTCGTGAACATCAGCGACGACTGGACGGCCTTGGCGTTGCACGGCCCGCAGTCGGGCGACCTGCTGCGTACCGTGGTTGAGGACGATCCGGCGCGCATGCTTGCCATGCCGGGAACCCATCACGTGCTGGCAGCGGCAGGCGAAAAGCTGACCGCTTGCCGGCGGGACGAGTGCGGGGCAACCGGGGTGGTGCTGTGGGTGAGGCAGCCACACGCGGCCGAGCTATACAAGCGCCTGGCCGACATGGCGGGCGGGCTCGTGCCCGACGTCGAAGCCGATGGCAGCGGCGCCGGCGCCAAGCGTGCGATCAGGGGCCGGGGCATCGGCCACCTGGCGTACAACACCGCTCGGATCGAGTCGGGCACACCGATCTATCACATTGACTTCGGGCCCGACACGCTGCCGCACGAAATAGGCACCGAACTTCTTGATCAGGCAGTCAGTTTCACCAAGGGCTGCTACCTTGGACAGGAGATAGTCGCGCGCATGGCGAACCTGGGTCATCCCAAGCGTGTGCTGTGCGGTCTGCGTTTTGACGACGATCGACTGCCCGTCACCGGCGCGCAGGCCACCGAACCCGGAGACAACATGGCCGTCATTGGCGCGGTGACCAGTTCCACGCTCAGCCCGATGCGAGGCGGAAACGCCATCGCGTTTGCCATGCTCAAGTGGGGCATTCACCAACCCGACACGCTCGTCAAGGTCGCCGCCGAGGGCGAACTGGTCGATTCAACCGTGCAGTCGCTTCGCTTTCTTGCTTGATGCCGCCTCGCGGATGCGCGAAAACTAAAAATCCGCGTACTCGGGGCGTGAGGGGCAGAAGACTTCGATGTAGGTGGAATCTTCAATCGCTTCGAGTCCGTGGATCTGGTTGGACGCGATGACGTAACCGTCGCCCGGGGTGGCCTCGAACTCGTCCGCGGGATTCTCGGCGAGAAAGCGAACACGGCCCGTGAGGCAGATGCCGATCTGCACCGGGTCGTGATGGTGCATCGGCAGTGTCGCGCCCTTCTTGATCTCGAATTGACAGAGCATCGCCGCGTCGTTGTACGCCAGCGTCCTGCGAAACACGCCGGCAAACGCCTCGACGGGCTTGGCGGTACCTAGATTCTGTTGTTTCATGAGTGCCCGTCGATTTAGAAGTCCGCGTACTCCGGGCGCGATGGATTGAACACCTCGATCAACACCGAGTCCTCCAACGCCACGGCCCCGTGTTTTTCGTTGCTGGCCATGACGTACCCGTCGCCCGCCTCGGCGATGTACTCATGCTCCGGCTTCGCACCGATGAACCGCACCCGGCCCGACAACACGGTGCCGATCTGCACCGGGTCATGGTTGTGCAGCGGGATCTCGGCATCCTTTTTCAGCTCGAAGTGGCAGAGCATCGCCTCGTCGTTGTAAGCCAGTGTCCGACGCGTCACGCCCGGCAACATCTCGACAGCCTTGGCGGTGGAGATGCTTTTCTGTTTCATGATTGTTTCCTCGTGTTTTCAGGCACACGGTTGCGTCAACTCGTGCGACACATATTAACGACTCAGATCGAGATGGAAACCGGCCGGGTACGGCTGATCCTGGCCCCGGGTGACTTTCTAATTCACGTCACCGCCTGGTCCATTGGGTCTTCATCTTCTTCATTTCAGCATGGATGGCGACTTTCTTGCCCGGACACTACCTTTGCCTGTCGGGTTCACGCAAACGAGCAAAATTTCGCAGCCGTTTCGCGAAGGGACGCTTCGTCAGGTGCTATAAGTCGCGGCGCGCACGGCCTCGATGATCTTGCCCACATGCGGCAACATCTGTTGCTCGAGATTGCGGGCATACGGTGCGGCCACGTCGTCGGCGTTGACGCGAAAAACGCGATTGTCCAGGCTATCCATCGCACCCTCGTAGACCTGGGCCGCGATCTCCGATGCGATCGAGGCGAACGGCCAAGTCTGGTCGACGATGACCAGGCGGCTGGTCTTTCGCACGCTGCGCAGGATCGTGTCGATATCGAGCGGCCTGACGGTCCGCGGATCGACCACTTCGCAGTCGATGCCCTGCTGCGCCAGTTGTACGGCTGCCTCGAGCGCGAAGTGTAAGGCTTGCCCGAAGGCGACGATCGTGCAGTCGTTGCCCGCCAGCTTGACCTCGGCCTGGCCGAATGGGATCAGCATGTCATCGCCGTCCGCATCCGGTACGGGGGCGCGAAAGCTCAGCAGTCGCTCATTTTCGAGAAAAAAGACGGGGTCGTCATCGCGGATCGCGGTCTTGAGCAACCCCTTGGCGTCACGGGGCGTGGCGGGGATCGCCATCTTCAACCCGGGCACGGACGCGAACATCGACTCGACCGCCCACGAGTGGGTCGCCCCGAGTTGCCCGCCGGCGCCGTTGTTGCCGCGGAAAACGATCGGCACGTTGAACTGTCCGCCCGACATGTAAAGCATCTTTGGCGCGTTGTTGATGATCTGGTCGGCCGCGACGAGGCAGAATGACCAACTCATGAACTCTATGATCGGCCGCAGGCCGTACATCGCCGCGCCGACGCCCACGCCGCAGAACCCCGCCTCGCTGATCGGCGTGTCGACTACTCGGCGCGGGCCGAACTGATCGAGCATGCCTTGCGATACCTTGTACGCGCCGTTGTACTGAGCAACCTCCTCGCCCATCAGAAACACACGCTCGTCGCGATTCATCTCCTCGACCATCGCTTCACGCAGCGCTTCGCGGTATTGAATTTGACGGGTGGGCATGGGGAACAATCTGAAGCCGCGACAGGACACCAGTTAATTTACATGAATATCAATACTATTGTCCCGTTGAGAGTTTGGCAAAACGGACCAAATCAAGTGTTTTGCATAACTTGTATTACGTCATGGCCATTGTCGACTTCAACTCGGCAAGTAGTTTAGGGCATGATGATTCCACTGCGATGTGGACTGGATTGCCCGGGCGGCGGCTCCTTCGACGGTAAGGATGACCGGGTTCTCTGGCAGCGAATGGGGCGATCGTTGAAATATTCCCCCACAACCACCGCAGGCGGACTGGCGGCGTGATGACGATATCGGCCATGCCTTGTAGGGCGGCAACATTGGGCATATCGTGATGGATCGCACCGACATCAAGCCCGCCCGGAGTCCGCCGTCATGGCCGAACTGATCGATCTTAGCCAGGAAATATTCCACAAGGCGCCGGTGTTGCCGTCGATGCCCGCAACGCAGGTGCTTCCCTACCTGACACACGAGGAAATCGATGGCAAGGAGCCGACCGGGCCGGTCTCCAATTGCATCACGACGCTGATCATGTGTGACCACGCCTCGACGCACGTCGATGCGTTTTCGCACTTCCACGCCGCGCCCGCACGCCGCGGCGATACGATTGACAAGTTGCCGCTCGATCTTTTCTATACGCCGGGTATTTGCGTGAACGTGACCGGGTTCGAGCCGGACGAACTGATTCACGTAAGCGATGTCGAAAAGGCGCTGGCGACTGACGGTCTGGAAATACAGCGCGGCGACACGGTGCTGTTGCACACCGGCCATTACAGCAGGGCATTCGGTACGCCCGAGTTTATCACCCATTGGCCCGGCATCGCCGCCGAGGTCGTGCCCTTTCTGGCCGAGAGAGGCGCCGTGGCGTTCGGCGTCGAATCACCCGGACCGGGCGTGTGGGAAGTGTCGAACACCGAGGTGCACAAGCACTGTGGCCACATGAACATCACGCACTACGAGAACCTGGCCAATCTCGAGGCGGTCGTCGGTCGCGGTCGGTTCCGGTTTATTGCCTTCCCGCTCAAAATCCGGGGTGCTGCTGGTTCGCCTGTCCGCGCCGTGGCCGTGTTCGACGGCTGACGGGCTGGTTGCCGGGCCACACGCCGCGGGTACATGCAAAGGGCTATCAACAGGCAAAGTAAAACCATGGGGCGCGGCGGATCGTTGCTCCCACTGCATTGAAACGGATTAACGCCGTGCTATATTTGGGTTGTTGATATTAACTGCTCGCAGGGACCGCAAACCAAATGGACCACATGAACAATGCCTCGGGTACACGGGGTGCCGATCGCTCCTTGCCTGTTGGCGGCGGCGGATCCGAGCCATCGGAAGCGGCCGACTGCTTGCCCGTCAGATTGCCGTTCATTCAATTTACCGGTGAGATTTTTCGAGCCATCGACTGGCGCTGGGTCATGCTGCCGCCCGTTCTGCTCGCGTGTGAGTTTGTGGCCGTCTATTCGTTGCGCGGCTTCGGCAGGCATCTTATAGGTCCGTTTGAGACGGTCGCCCTGATTGTGCTTTGGGCGGCCGTGGGCGCAGCGTTTTTGCGGTTGGTGGTGCAGCGCAGGGTTTTTTTCGGATGGTTGACGGTGTTCGCCGCGGCGCTGATGTTTCGCGAATATCACCTGATGAAAAGCTCTACGACGATCCTGTATCTGACGGTCGGATTGTTGGGGTTTGTGGCGTGGTATGCGTACCCGGTGCTGTCGCCCTATTTGCGCGGCCGTCGTGTGATGACTTTGCTTGCCATGGTGGGAATGTGTTATCTGTTGACCCAGACGCTCGATTTCGACGTTTTCAAGGAAGGGCACGTGATCTTTTCGGTGACCGAGGAGATCATGGAGGTCACCGGTCACTGCTTCGTGCTGCTGCTGTCGCTGACCGCGAAGCCAGCGGCGTGATCGGGCTGTGCCAGGTGTGCGTGTATCACATCCGCCACCACGGCGTGGCCGAGCGTGGTCCAGTGCTGATCGTAGGTATAATAGACCTGCTCGCCTTTCGACATGGCCTGCCGCAACGCGGTGGTCGGGCTGACAAAATTGATGCCCTTGCTCTGACAAAATGAGCGCACGGTGTGCTCCTGTGTGTTGAGTCGTTCATACAGCCGCGCCTTGAACTTCTCGGGAGGCGGAAGATTGTCTTGCTTGTATGAAGCGAACGCGTGCAGCGCACCGGCCGACACGCTGTCACGAATCAGCGGCATGATCACGTGCGGTTTGGTCGGCGCGTACGCAAAGACCAACTGAATGCCGTGCTTGCGGCACACATCGATCAGCTGCCCGAACACACGCGATGTGTCGCGCCATTTGCGCGACGCGGCAAACTTTTCAGGATCCTGGTCGAGTCTGGTCAGCCGCTTGGGCACGATGGCATAAAAAATCGATGAGCCCGTGGGCACCTCGGCGGGTATCCAGGACAACGCCTCGGTGTATGGAACGGGCGCGTCCGCGTTGATGCCGCCAAGCGCGTTGGTCAGGGTTCGCTTGAGCCGGGCGCGGATTGGGGAGTCCCAGGCGTTCTCCCAGAACCCTTTGTCGGAAGCAGAGGGCCCCGATCGGACGACCTTGAAGTCGTTCCCCTCGTAGATCATGCAGATGACCATCCGGGGCGACAGGGACAGACCGTAGGCACGCAGGGCGCTGAGGTAATAAGACGGCTTGCCACCTGAAACGCCGAGGTTGTACACCGACCAACCCGTTTGTTCGCCCAGGCGTACCGGCCAAGGTTCGCTGTCGTCCACGCGAGAGCCCTCGGCAAACGAATCGCCGAGCACGACGATGTCGTATTTATCCAGGGCGTGTTGATTGCGATATCCACGTTTATCCGTGGTCAGGTTGAAATGCATGGTGCCAAAACCGGGTGGCGGATCGGGATACGACCGGTACTGCTCAGGCTGGTCCGTGTAGGTAATCTTGTAGTTGACTTGCGCTGGCCGGTGGCGAACGATGTCCGAGACACGATCGCCTGGCCAGGAGGAACGATGCTGAACCTTGCCCTCGATGTACCGTGCCGAAATGGTATGGCGACAAATGACATCGGCGGCTGCCAGCGCGACCAGTGACGCGACGACCGCCGTCGCCAGCCGAAAAACCCCCTGCCTGCCGCTTCGTTTCGACGGCCGGGCGATCCCGTTGGCGATGAGCCATAGAATCGGCGTCAGTATCAGAAGCGCCGTCATCCAGTCCAGCGAGTACCGGCCCAGCAACACGTCACGCTGCTTGGCGATCAGTTGCGGAACGTCACTGGGAATCAACCACAGCAACAGGCTGACGCCGAGGATTGCCATTGCCACCAGGCGCCGCGTCAACGGATTTTTCCTTTGTGCCGGTTCGGCATGGGTCATGAAATAAGTGGCTCCAAATCGCTCGTGCGGCGCTAATCCCGGTGGGCGTGCCCGGCACCTTACTGAAAAAAATCATCCTAGCCGACACGCGTCCGCCCCTGCAAGGTCCCGCCACACATGGGACACAGAATATGGACCGGCCGCTCTCAGCCGGATATTCGGATTTCACGGTTTCTTTTCAGCACCGACTAGCCCCGTTTTCTACACCCGCTTCGCGATGCTCGGCGAGCGGGCCGCTGTCGGTCTCGGCGTTCAGTGGTGGCAAGCATCTGGTACGTCTGGCCCTACAATCACTTGGGTTTATAGTAGCCAAAGGTGCGCGGCGGCCCAGGGGCTCTGGCGCGGTAGTGTGGGTGGGAGTATGAACATGAACATCGCAGTCCTCACCGAGAAGTATCGCGCGAACGGCTTCGTGGTCGTTCGTGGACTGTTCGGAATTGACCTCTTGCGAGATGTAACGGCGGAAGTGGAGCGTGTCGTGCAAGAAGCGGCCGCCACGGCCGAACACGGTCACATGTACTTCGATGACAAGGCCGAGGTGTCAGCGGTGCGCTGCGTCTTTCGCATTCAGGAGCACTCGACCTACCTGTGCAAACTGCTCTATTCGGCGCTGATGCTCGATCTGGTGCGGCCGCTTCTCGGCGATGAACCGGTAGCTGATGGAATCCAGTACATCGACAAGCCGCCCCATGCCAGCTATGAATTTCCCTACCATCAGGACAATGCCTACCTTTTCTATGATCCGCCGTGCGCGTTGGCTGCGACGGTGGCGCTCGACGGGCAACGCGTCGACAGCGGCCCGATAGCATGCCTGCGTGGTTCGCAAACCCTTGATATCCTTCCGCACCAGCCCTCCGGCGTGCTTGGTGCGAGCCGCGGGCTGGTCGACCCGCCTGATACGGTGGCCTACCCGGCGGTGGTGGTGGAGATGGAAGCGGGTGACATGCTCATCCATCACACGAATGTGATTCATCGAACCGGACCGAACCCCGGGCCATCGGCGTAACCTGGGATTCATATATCATGGCGCCGGGGCGACAAAGGTCGCCCCGAAATGCGCAAGCTAGTGGCAAGCGCGGGAGGCATAACAAGCAACTCGATTTGCCAGGCCGGCTTTCTGCATATGCTGCGGGCAACGCTCGGGTTGCCGCAAAATGTCGCCTCGCAAAGTTTTCGCGCAAAGGTCGGCAAATTGGGTGCAATGACATCAGCCATCCCAAACGCTAGCATCTCCGATTTCAGTGAGAGGAATTTTTTGAATAGCATATCAACGATGTAGCCGAAAGCTGTGGTTTCGAGCTTGCCATCCGAGGAATAGCCCAATGAACCAGCCAGGAACACCAAGTATCGATCCCGAGGAAGAGATCGGTTTTATGAACGTTGACGAGACGGACTTTCTGGCAATGACGCGGTCAGAACAGATTCGTCATCTCGAGGTCGAGGGTTACGTCGTCTTTCCGGCCATGCTGGATGCTGAGCGGATCACGCGGATCAAGCAAGAGTTGTCGGATGTGGAAATGGACCACACCAGCTACAGCGTGAACCAGACTCGATCGCCCACGCAGCCGCAGTGGCTTAGCCGCGCCGTCGCGGAACTGATCGGCTTTCCGCCGATGATCGATTTTCTCGTCGACGTGATGGGTCTGGAGATCATCTTCACGCGCGGCTTCTTTCAGCGCACGCTGCCGGGGACGCCGGGTATTTCAATACATACTGACGGCCAGCCGCATGGATCAGACCTGTTCGGTTACGAGGGCAGCTGTCCGCGTCTGCTGCGCGTGCTCTATTATCTGGACGAACTGACTCCGCATCGCGCCCCATTTCGACTGATCCCGCGCTCACATCTTTCCTTTCACGCCCAGGCCAGTCCGTATGTACGCTACAAGTCGCATCCGGAGGAGGTCACAATTACCGCTCCCGCCGGGTCGGCTGTGGTTGTCCCGTCCATGCTGCTGCACGGCAGCCATCCCAACAAGGACACGCAGCCGCGCGAGCTGGTTCAGTTTGGCTACCGTCCCGATTGGGCCGGACCGATTCAGCCGGTCGAGGAATGGGATCCGAAGCTCGTCGCCGACGTGCCCGAGATCGCCAGGCCGTTTATGAAAAGCCTGAACACGACCGACGCGATCTGGACGCAGCCGCACAAGCCCCAGGGCATGAAGACCGAAGCGCCGGGTATCAACCCGAGCCGTTGGGGAGACGGGAAGTGGTAACGCGGCCGTGTCCACGGGAATAACTTGCGCTAACCATTGCTTCGATCTGTCCGGCCATGCTACTTTGTGAAGGAGCGAACGGAAGACGACCGGCAGCTGAAGCTGCCGGTGATGATCGACGGGTTGCACGCGAGTACCTGCGATCGAGGCCGTCTGGTCGTTCACCGCCGGAGACATGATCCTGACATTGCAATACCAGTTTGCCGTGCGTGGGGCGTCGTGACATGCGATTTGACGCCGTTTCTATTTAATTAATCAAAGTTAAAATTCAACTTTTGTTGTTGACTTTACTCATCGGCGCGCTAGCCTGAATTAGCCTGTCAGATATAAGGTCTAGGAACGTGTCTTTCGACATTATCTACGTGGGACGTTGACTGAGAGTCGAGAAAACAAAACGCCTTGTGCAGGGACATGGGCGTGCAGGTCGAGACGACCGTGCGTCGTGACGCTGATTGATCGGTATGCCAGGCCGCAATGCGGAATCCGGCGTGGGTCGGTAACCGTTCGGTCGTGCGGCGTGATCGATGCGAGGTGGGGTTGAGGACCGGGGTGGGGCGGATCGAGGAGAAGGAATTGGGGGAGGGGATTCGAGGCAGGGGATCGCGTCGATACCCTCGGCAATCAGGCCGGGGGTTTTACTTGGCACGCCGCGTGCAGTGACTGGTGGTATAGGGGTGGAGGTTGTACTTACTGCTCGGTCTCGCCGAAGAAGGCGCGGCCGATGCGCAGGATATTGGCGCCTTGCTCGATGGCGACCTCGAAGTCATTGGTCATGCCCATCGAGAGGATGTTGAACTGATTGCCGCCAATGCCTTCGGTGCGGATGTCTTCAAAGATCTCGGCCGTGCGCGCAAACGTGGGTCTGGCATCCTCCGGATTTTCCAGTCGCGGCGCCATGGTCATCAGCCCGCGCAGGCGGACATGGACCATCGAGTCGATCTGCTCAGCCAAGTGCAGGGCCGCCGCCGGCGCAACGCCTTGCTTGCTTGGCTCGCCGGAGGCGTTGATCTCGAGCAGGATGTCCACCGCCGTGTCGGCACGGGCAGTGACGGCCTGGATCTCCTCGGCCAGCCGGAGGCTGTCGATGCTGTGGATCAGCTTCACCAGGGGCAGGACCTGTTTGACCTTGTTGCGTTGCAGGTGACCAGCCATGTGCCAGCGGACGTCATCGGGTGCGTCGTGCCCGGGCGTGGTCGCGGCCCTACCAAGCGTGCGTTTGCGGCTCAAGAACTCCTTGAGCTGCGCCACGCGCTGGATAAGCTGCTGCACGCGGTTTTCGCCCAAGTCGATGTGGCCCTGCTCAACAATACCGCGGATCTGGTCCGGGCTGGCAGTCTTGGTCACCGCCACGACGATGATGCTTTCAGGTCGGCGACCGGCGCGCACCGCCGCCTCGCCCACGCGATCCATGACATTTCGATAAGCATCTTTCAGCGTTGGTGTCCGCGAGGTTTTGGTCGCTGGCATGTGAACAACGATAGGTGATCGTATGCGAAAGCACAACCACGCCCGGGCGAGTGCCGTCGGTCAGCTGGCTGCCGGCACTCGCTTGCGCCGACAGCATTTGCACGCAATAAGCAGGGCGGTGGCGGCAAGGACGGCGATCAGGATGCCGACCTGCACCCACCCGGCCCATTGCGTCACACGATCGAACTGTGACGCTCCTAGGTAACCCAGCGCCATGAGTGCGGGCACGAAGATCAGTGCTGCCGCGCCGTCGTAGGCCAGAAACTTCCACAGGGGAATCTTGCACGTCCCAGCTGCGAACCAGACGCTACCACGCACGCCCAGAAGGAATCGGGCGACGAAGATCGTCTTGCCGCCGTGCTTTTCAAAGTAATTCTCCGCGCGCACGATCCTTTTCTCGGTCATGTGCTTGCGCAGCAGCGGTAGGCGTGGCACGTGGTGGCCATAACGTCTGCCAATGTAAAAGAGGATCAGGTCGCCGCTGAGCACGCCCACGTACGCTACGATGAACATCAGCGTGAGCGGCACCTGCTTCGTCTGCACGAGCACGCCGGCGACCAGCAGGGGCATATCTTCCGGTATGGGCACGCCGCAGCCGCTGAGCACGAGGCCTATAAATAGCAGCGCCATGCACAGCGTGGCACCGAGGCCCGGGGCGGTCAAGATGAGTTGGCTGATGACGTCGGCCATGGTCGATGCTTGATTGTAGCAATCTGGGCTGAGCGTGTCCGTCTACGAAAGCTGCTTGAGCAGGCGCAATGCTTGGTGACGCGTCCGCACCCTGCCCTCGAGTTGTGCGTCGTATGCCAAGCACAGTAATCGGCTGAATGAGGGGCCTGGTTTGCGTCCCATGCGGATCAAATCGTCGCCGTTGACCAGCGGTTTGGGCGCAACACCTTCGTCCTCAAGTGGTTGGGCTTCTCGCTCGAGCCGACGCACAAAAGCGGCCGCCCCATGCAGTTTCAGGGCGTGTAGAAGCGCCCTCGTGCCCGGCCACATCGGCTGGGCCAGCAGTCGCTTGCGCTGCGCCACCGGCAGCCGAGCCCAATCCAGCGCCGTTGGTAGCAGTGACAGCGTCGCGCGCATCGCGTCGCGATGATCGTTGCTCAGGCACAACGCTTTTCGCCATCGACGCAACAGCGCGGCGAGATCCTTGCCAAGCCAGTTGTCAATTCTTTTTGCCAGGGCGGGTAGCGGCTGGGCCTTGCCAGCCACGTGTGGCATCAGGTAACGATCGATCGCCCAGGCGCACAAGGGCGTCGGATACTCGCAGCCCGGCTTGAGCTTGCTCAGCGTGGGCAGTGTGGTGGTCGAATGTGGATCACCCAGCGCCGGTTCGTCCAGTGCGAATCGCTGCAACAGTTTCGCCGCCGCCGCCGGGCGCGGGCCGGTGAGCATGGTCGCCACCTCCTGGCCCGTGCGCTCGCGGCTGATGATGTTCAACTTGGTGGCGTGCTTGCGGATCGCCGCCGCCGTGCGACGTTCGATGGTAAAATCCAAGGACGCGGCGAAACGCACGGCCCGGAGCATGCGCAAGTAATCTTCGCCGAACCGTTCGTCCGGCACACCGATCGCACGAATCACGCCCGCCTTCAGGTCTTCCCGGCCCCCGACGAAATCGATGATCTTGTCGGCGATCGGATCCTCGAACAAGCCGTTGACCGTGAAGTCGCGCCGCCGGGCGTCGTGCTTGGCGTCGGAGAAATCCACGTACTCGGGATGCCGGCCGTCGGCGTAACCCCATTCGGTGCGGAAGGTGGCAACCTCGATCCAGCATCCCCATAGCTGCACGAGCACGACCCCGAAGGCCTCGCCCACGTACTGCGTGCGTCGAAACAGCTTTCGCACCCGTTCCGGCCGGGCGTCGGTCGCCACGTCGTAGTCCTTGGGCGTACGGCCGAGCAGTCGGTCGCGCACGCACCCGCCGGCCAGATAGGCCGTGTGGCCCCGTTGCTGGATAATGCTCACGATCCGCTGGGCCGCCGCACGCGGTTCGCCTCGCTGATCCTGCCCCTGATCCGACTCAACCATGGCTCAAAATATATCGGTTTCGTCAAATACCGCGACTGCCGGTCGCGGTTGCCTCTGGTCATCAAAGTGTTGCCAGCAACTCTGCGGCGTGGGCGGCGGCGGATTCAACGGGGACGAACTGGGGTTTGTCCACGGTACGCGCCTTGATTTCGACGTTGCCGTCGCGCAGCGCCTTGTCGCCGACGGTGATGCGCAAGGGGATGCCGATCAGATCGGCGTCCTTGAACTTGACGCCCGGTCGCTCGGCGCGGTCGTCGAGCAGGACGTCGATCCGGCCAAGCCCTCCGGCTACAGTCGGTGTGGCGGCTCCACGGTCGGGCGACTGTGGATTTTCGAGCAACTCGAGTTCGTGGGCAATCCGGTCGGCCACCTCTTTGACCCGCCCCTCGTACTTGATCGGCGTGATGACGATCTGATACGGCGCGATGGCGGCGGGCAGGATCATGCCGTCATCGTCGTGTCCGCCAGACCTCTCGATGGCGGCGGCGAGGATGCGATTGAGTCCGATGCCGTAACAACCCATGATGATCGGCTTGCGCTGGTTGTCTTCGCCAAGTACGTCGACGCCAAGTTTTTCCGTGTAGATCGATCCGAGTTTGAACACGTGCCCGACCTCGATGCCCTGCGTCCGCCGCAGGACGCCGCCGTCATTGCGGGGCGACGGGTCGCCGTCGTCGGCGTTGCGGATGTCGGCGATCTTCACGCAGTTCTGCGCGACGTGCTGAAGCACATCGCGCCGCCAGTTGAAATGTTTGACGTGATGGTCGTTTTCGTTGGCGCCGGTAACCCAAAATTGATCGATCGCGGCGCCGGGATCGACCACGACCTGTATTCGCGTGT
>Ga0310121_10002458_pt1 | contig 17520 bp, 13 predicted proteins | sample CB27_Tmax_986_MG_FD_203504 | JGI IMG/M metagenome (GOLD analysis project Ga0310121, IMG submission 203504) | Marine microbial communities from Western Arctic Ocean, Canada - CB27_Tmax_986 | ecosystem: Environmental > Aquatic > Marine > Oceanic | place: Canada: Western Arctic Ocean | collected...
CCCAATAGCATGGGGAACTCCTGGTCATGAAAGACCTGAACTGCCGCTCGGATGAGGCGCCATTCATTATCTGCTCATTCTCAATACGGCGGGGACCGCCGTCTCCAATTCAGTCAAAAATTACTGGACTTCTACCACACTGTAAACCCCTCCCGATTGGCCTATTCGTCCCGGATTCGTGTCCGAGAAGGTCGTGAGGGTTCCGACTGCTAGATTGGTGGCAATCGGGTCCCAGATTGGAGGGGCCAGCGATGGAGTGTGCCGGATGTGGTAGGTGCTATCCGGCGTGCTCACCCAGCTTATTCGCATGCCGGTGGATGTTCGGGTGACCTCGGCAAGAATGAACACCGCGTTCGGATCCAGTTCGACGGGTCCCTTGGGTGTCAGATTCCTCCCCGCGAACCCCGGGAAATCGAACGTGTAACGGTTGGCCCGAAAGACGGCATTTCCGAGGGGGAGTTGGCCCTGGTTGATCGGACCGGTTCCGACCACTGGATTGACGTAATGCCAAACCAGGTTGCTGGTGGCGGTTACTTCGAAAAATTCTCCCGTGAACCCCTCACAAATGAGCGTGTTTCCGTTGGGCTGCCGATCGGCGCCGGAGATCCCGCCGCTGAAGAGGTCCCCGGGCGGCGTCGCGGTGAAGTTCCACGTCGGAACGGCCGGTCCGAATGAGGTACCGGGTACCAGCGCGTAATTTCCGTTTGTGTCGACCGGCGTCACCAGTTCTTCGACTGTGCTGAAGATGCTTTCGGAGCGCCCGATGCCATTGTTGAAAATCAAAATGTTCCCTTCGCCCGGCAGCCCGGTCGGAATCCAGTGAGTGTCGTGTTGAAAGAAGAACTGCTGATTCGTGGTGGTTCCCGCCCCATAGGTACGCGGATTTCCCCATCGATAAAGCAAATCGCCGCCGCGGCCGCTGTTGCCCCCGGAATGGCCCGCGGCTTCCGCTGTCGTCGTGCTGTGATCGATGATCCAGAGCTCGTTGAATCTGGGGACGCACAGCAGAACCTGGTCGAGCGAATCATTGTAGTCGATGGCGTTGATGTGAAGCCAATCGGCCCTCCCGTTCTGCTGGACATAATTGAGATCGATCAACTCCGGGTGATCGCCGACAACGCCGAAATTCGTTTTGGAAACGTCGAAATCCTGGATGAGATGATCCCACGCGTGCCACTCCCAGACGATGGTCGGTGTGTTGGTATCATCGGGTTGAATTTCGATGACGTGATCCGGCCAAAGTTCCCCTTTAACGAGCAGGCCCGGATCCCGGCCCGCGGCAATCGCTTCGGCACTCGTCTTCAATTCCCAGGCGATGATCAGCACGTTGCCGTTCGGCAGAACCGCTATGTCGTGATGCGCCCGGTGGGTGGTATCCGAGTAGAGGAATTCCCAAAGTTTGCTTCCCTCCCAATCATACTCTTCCACCAGGCCGGCGTCGCCTCCCACGAGAAAATTCGCACTGCCCGGATCGGCGGTTCGCACCAGGTTTCCGTTGTCGCGCAGGTATTGGGAATTTCCCGGCACATGATCGGCAGTCCACCGGTGAACGAGCTGCCCTTCATTATCGATGAGGTAGGTGTTTGCATAGGATATGGCGGAGAACAGCGTGTATCCCGGAGACGCGTTCGTGGTGTTGAGCAGAACGCCGACTCTCTGTGTCCCCCCTGCGTATCCAGGCCGGCACAACCCGATGGTACCCAGCAGCAGCGCAATCAGAATGACCTGCCGGGAGAGGAAATCACTGATGCACGCGGACGACGAGACTCGCCCTTTGAAGTATCTGGTCGGCAAGCTCACGATAACAGATTGTGGAGCATGATGGTACGCTGGTCAAGCGCACAAGTCGTCGTCCAGCGGTGAAGGCGGACGAAATGGAGTGCGGGGGCAGAGCGAAGTCGGCCTTCACTACTCTCCAAGGAAATCGCTGTTCTGAAAGACCAATGCATCGGCCACGTCCAGATCCATGGTGTAGACAACTTGGTTCCCCTGGCGTTTCCGGGTCACTGGAGATCCGCCGGCAAGGGATGCAGAGTACCCGGTCGCTTTCGCGCGGACCACAACTTCCAGGTTTTCGATGCGTCTCCCCGACCAATTGACCAGTGGAATCACGACGCCGTGCTTAGATTCGATAACCGTCGTCTCCACCAGCGGCTCGCTGCAGTCGACGGGTCGACTGCAATCGACTGCAGTCGATGCGATCAACGCGGCTGCGCCGGGATCGAACCGGGTGGGCAGGAAGTGGGTCATCGCGTCGTCGGTTGAACCGCGATCAACCGGACGCCTTGGGATGGCGGGCTTGAAGTAGCTGAGGCCGGGGAGAAACGAACAGTACATGGCCAGGCCGTTGCCCACTTCGCGGACCGTGGTCGCCGGCGAGCCGTCGCCGAAATGCGCGCGGGCTTTCGGCATACATGTCCGGCCCGGTGACATGGTTTTCGGAATAGGCGACTTGTACGGGCCGGAACTCGAAGAGGTGGATGATTTTCGCGCCGTGAGCCAGTGCGCCGCAAAACAGTCGCCGCCACTGGTTGGGTGTGTTGTTCGGCATGTGCGGCATCACGTAGTACAGAATCCGGCGGTGCGGTTTGCCGCGCAGTCCGGCCCGGAAAAGATCAAGGTTGATGCCGTTGATCTGCGGAGAGGCTACGGGAATCTGCCAGATGTAGTCCTCGCTCCAAGGCAAAGTCATCGCCTCCTCACGAAAAACCGAAACCCACTTGTGAACCTCTCCCAGATATAGATGCTCCTGCAAATAGTGCGGTGAGTAGTTTGCGCCAATGGCCGCGTTCGGCAGGTGACGGCGCAAGATATCGGTCCTTTCTTTAATCGCTTGAATGCCGAACTGGTTTAGATACCGCTTGGACCAGTAAAATAGAGTCGGATTCGTTTCCCGAAAATCGGGACTGGGATCGTAGTCGCCCATCCCCTCCCCGCTCACTCCCCGGCTTGCCAACCAGTCATGAAAACCGGAATTGTTTCCGTTCGTCTCCGGTCTCGAAAGCTGAATTTCGTCGCCCAGGCTGACGACGGCGATATCCCCGGGTTCAGCGCCTCCCAACCGCTGATCGCAGTACGCAGCCAGCTCGTCGGTTTCAACGGACCGAACGTCGATATAACCACGACCGGGAGCGTCGTCGGGCTCGGGATTGGTCAGGTTGAACAGCTTCTTGAATTCGTCTACGGCCGCCCCATGTTTTCCCTCGTCAAGAGGCGCGAAGGTGCGCCCGTAAATCAGCGTCTGCTCGGGCGTTTTGCCCCTGTTGGATTGCGCCTTGAGAAAATCGAGCAACTCGTAGAGAATTTCATCCTGGGTTCTCAGCCGTCGCCGATAACGCGTGTCGGCATCCGCCGCCAGGGTCAGGTCGCCATCCCCCGTAAAACGTGCCCGCGCTTCAATGTTGCCGTCGGCGCCCATCAACCCGAACTCCGCCTCGTAGGGACCGTCACCTGTCCAATGCCATTGGCCATCGGCCAGCGAATCCATGGTTCCCCCGACCTCGATCCATCGGCTCGTTTGACCGGGGACAACCGCGATGGACGGCGCTTCCCAGTTGCGGAGAGGGACCCAGTACGGCGAATGCTGCTGCCAGTTTCCACGTCCGGCGCCGATAGCTGTTCCGCCTTGAAAAGTGAGTTTTGCCGGGCCGGGATTTTTCACCCGAAGCCAAACATCGCCCGATTGCGTAAGCATCCCGTCAAGTGGCAGATATCCTTCGTTTTCAATGCGGTGGTTGACCTGCGCAATGTCCGTCGTCAGCATGACGAGATCGACGTTTCGGCGGGCTGCCGGCTCCGGCTGTTTTTCCGCGACCAGGGTGATCGTCGCCGGCCCCGCCTGAAGTTCCACGAAGGCATCGTGCCCTTCCCAGACGATGTTCTCGACCGCGCCCCAGTCCCAGACGACTTCGGTCCGAAGCTTCCGGTGGAATGCCCAGATCTTGAGGTTTTCCCGCGCGCCGTAAAGCCGGTCGAGCCGCGGTTCGCCGTTTTGCTCGATGCGGAGACGGAACCGCGTTTCAAACCGGTAGGCGGTCTCGTAACGAACAAGGGCCAAATAGGTTCCCGCTTCCGGGATCTTGACCTGGATGGTTGCCCGCGACTCCTCGCATTGCTCCGGAGCGCCGAGAAACGCTTTTCGACTGAGAAAAGCGTTCGCGAAGGTTGCCGCGTAGTAGTTTTCGCCAAAGGGTTTCGCTTTCCAGCCACCGGTTGCTGCGGGTTGAAATTCTTCTCCCTCACAAACAATCAGACCGTCCAGCTGGGCCGGGATCATCGCGCGGGCTTTCCCGTAGGCTTGGGCCACCTGCGACATGTCCTGACCGGTCCAGCCAGCCAAGGGAAACAACATAAACATGCCAACGGATAGAAAGGAAAGCGCTGGTAGTGGGAAACACTTGATCATCACCGAACAACCTACTTGGAGTTGCCTTCGCATAGCTTATTTCTGCGCACTCTGGCGTCTTCCATCCGATGAAGATTACGACAAATCTCTCGATGTCCAATGACGATTTTCGATAGTCTTTGTCGTAATCTTCATCGACCCTCAGCTAACAACATTGCAATTTCGATTATGACTGAGAATCAGATACGCCAATTACCGTGAAATCGACCATCAACGCTGAAAACCATGCACGGTTCCTGAAAGATATGGTTGCATTACAGTTGTGGTATGTAATTCGCGTTGTCCGATCCGGGCAAGCGGATTTCATTGAAACGCTGAATCGTTGCACTCAGATTTATGCCTTCAGCACCGGCTCGATCGGCAATCTCCCCGTGGACAAGAACCCGAAATGGCTCGAGGTAACCGAGGAGCTTCAAAAGCGGTGGCGGGAATTGGGCGACGAGAAGTTTCTCACTTCATTCTGGCCCTACCTGGAGTCACATATCAGACCCGGAATTCCGATGGACCTGAATAGAGAGGAAGAAGCCCTTCAACAGTCCCACTATGGATTTTCTTACGAATACCACCCCGAATACTTCGGTCCGAAAGAGCCGGAGTTCCTGACCCTGCATTTCAGAAACTTTTTCGTTTCCGACTCCCCCTTTCATCATCGGTCGGAGCTTATCGCGGGGCTGATTCAGGTACTAGACAAGGTTTCAGAGGAGAATAGGAAAGTTGATCATGTTCAATGCGGAACCTGGTTGAATGGCTTCAATCCATTTCTCGACCTGTTCCCGGAGTCATGGCGGCAGAGCGCAAGGGATGTGCCCATGGATGGAAGTTTCGGTTGGTGGGGCCAGTTCGTCGATCGAACGGGGCAGCTTCACGCAAGCAACGTAGCTGCGTTCAAGAGTACAAAAGAGTTTCTATATCCCAACCGGGTCTGTACGTGCGGAGTTGAAGAACTTCGTCAACATCTCGTAAGCGCCGCCGAGGGGGAGTAGGGACAGAGTTGGTCCGGTCGCCCCACCACCGCCGAGCTTGCATGATTCTGCACTACAGACTGAAGAGAGAAACCCAGAGACCGATGAGGAGCGGCGAAGGAGCTCGGCTCGTGCTCGCTCTATCCGGGCGCTTAGATTCTCTTTCTTAACTTTGGTAGTGCAAAATCCTGTTCCCCACCGAGCGAGTTCGGTGGGGTCCGCGAATCTACCCACCGGCACGCAGCTCCACAAAAGCCGCTTCCTCGGAGTCCAGTTGAATGCGTACCTGCGTGCCGTCCAGCCGTATGTCTTCCGTGGATTCGTCGCCTTTGTAGTACAATGTTTGCAGGCCACCCACTACGGGCGCGACCGCGGCAAGATCGACGACAGGAGACACGCTGCCTTTTGAATAGTTGATCGCCCCGATCACGATTCTCTCGCCATGGCGGAAGACCTTGAGCGCCAGGCGCGAATCCGCTTGCACCCCGGCAATCGTGACCTGTTCATTCAGGTCGTCGCCATCCAGGATGACGTCTTCTATCTTCGCCGCCAGGTGCGAAAGCCGGGTGAGCCGATCCCAGTACATCGCATCCCAGGGCCCAAGCCCTATATAAAAGCCATACCCCTGCGCGCCTCCGGCGAGGCAAGCCAGCACGTTCAATTCAGTCTGGTCATACGTATACTTCCTGTTTCCCAGCCAGAGCGTGCCGAGCAGCGGCACCACCGGCTTTTCAAGCAGTTTTTGGGTATTGTCAATATCCTCGTACAGGGAAGGACCGGTGTAATACATCATTGGCCAATGCTGATCTACCGCATCATCCCACAACCGGGGATCGGTGCCATGGTGGGCGATATACTCGACCGCCGATTCCGGGTCGCGCGGAATGTGGGCGCTGCACATGATGGCTTTGAATTCCGGATTTCGCTCCTTCACCATCCCGATCCAATGCTTCGCGATCTGGGCATTCTGCTGCAAGTGCCACTCTTTGAATTTTTGCTTATGATTCTTGTGAATCAGTTCCGGGGTCAGCGTCTCCGGATCGAGCGAAGCGTACTCCGAAAAAACCGGCAGGCAGCGGGAGCAGCGGTAACAGGCCCGGGTGGTATCCCCCATCTCGAAATCATTGATCAGACCGGCGACAGGGTAGTAGTCCGCAGCGAGACCGTAGAATCCCAGGGCCTCCACGAACCGTTCACCCCGCTGGGCGCAATAGGTCAGGCACGCCACGCCCGAGGAGTTGATTTTCCCGTCCTTGTAGGCCCAGTAGGACTTGTCGCCCGGATCGGTCAGGAACATAGTGGCGTAAATGGCGGGCTGACCAGCTTGGTAGGTTGTGATCCCCTCTCTATTCAAGAGCGCGTAAACTTTCTTGATTCGCGGGGTCAACCAACCGGAACTGTTGTACGTATTGAAGCCGGCGTCCTTGTACAGCTCCACGATTTCCGGCAGCAACGGTTCGGGAGTTACCGACATGCCGCTCCACACCGTCGTTACCAACCGTCGTGGCCCAGGACCCTTTGGCAGTGCCGGCATGATTTCGTAGTCGACCACCTGCCAGTCGAGCCCGATCCGTTCACACTGCCAGAAGATTCGCCCCTCTTTCTCTCTGGCGGACTTTGTCGAAAGGTAAATATCGATGCCGCTGTTCGCATCGCCGCCCCCGATTCTCTCCCGAAGCTGTTTGAGCAGCGTGCTCTTCTCAAGAGGGATGGTGTAGCGAACATAGGGTGATTCGCTTCGCATGACTTCGGCAGTTCCGATGTCCAGTTTCCGATCATGCCAATATTCCATTTGCGGCCAGCTGAAGTACTGGATCGGCGGATCCGACGCCTCCACATCCCAGCCGATCAGGTACCCCGTCGCCGCATTCAGTTCGAGGTCAGCCGGCAAATCCAGATGAAGTTCGATGGGCGCGTCAATCCGTTCCACCCGGGCCTTGTCGGCGGCGAACGAAAGATGAAAGTAGGAAGGGTAATCCTTCAGCAGGTAAAGCTGGTTGTCGGGCAGAAACTGGCCCGGAAAGACTTTGCTCTGCGCCGAAGCGAGCAGCTCTTTTCTCGAGAATTCAACCTCCGTAAAGAAAAAGCGGCATGAAATTTCCTCATCGGAAACCTGGTTCAAAACGTTGAAGCCGATTCCCAGCGAGCGGATATGCGCCAGGTCGATATTCCGGATACCCTGGAAATCCTTTGCGAGGGAAATCTGGACCTTGTGCCACTTCCCGGGAACTTTTCCGAATTCGGGCAACTGCTTCTGCAAGTAGGCCGATGCGCTCTTTCCGTCTTCATCGTACAGAGAAAGATGGATGTTTCCATCGCCGTCACCGCCGGAGGTAAACAGCCGATCCCAGGTCACCTGCGGATTCCCCTCGAAGTCCATGCGCATCCAGGCGCTGACTGATTTGAAGGGAGTCAGACCCCTCCCGCTGTCTCCGAAGTCGTAACGAGCGGTCTGGCTCCCGACCCCACGGCCCTGCCATGCCAGAATCGGTTTATCGGAAAGGGGAGAATCGGGGTCACGTTCTACATACGCCTCCAGGTCATACTGGGTGCTCCCCTCCGAAAACGCCCACTCAGACTCCGTTGCGGCGAGCGGGAAAACGTCATCCGCTGCACGGCATACTCGCCCCGGGATCGGCAGCGTGCAGATGCACGTTAACAGAGCGGGCAAAATACAATGTCGCACGGCACCCCAATTTCCTATTTGTATCATCCTGAACACCTTCTCTCTTCAATCCTAATCGACAAGTGTTTAGCGTCTTCGGGATCGCCACCGCCGAGCAAGCCCGGCGGTGGCGACGCTGAACAAACACCGATTCGGATTGTTATAAAGATTAAGATTGCGATCCCGACCGGAATCAAATCATCCCCTCTGCCCGCATCCATTCCAGGTTCTCCGCGATTCCCTCCTTGAAATCAATGATCGGGCTCCAGTTCAGATCGTCTTTTGCGGCTCGGATGTCGCAACACATGTGCTGGAATAGAATGTCGAGTCCCCGTTGCTTCGTGTGCTCGCTGTACGTCTTTAGAATGTAATCCGGCTCAACATGTTTAATCTTGGCGGTCACTCCCATGACTTCGGCGATTTCCTTCACATACTCATTCACGGTCATGGCGAAGGGCCCCGCAATATTATAGATCCGGCCGATACTTTCAGGGTTTTCAATCGCATCGCCGAAGGACCGGCCTAAATCGTGAACATGCCCAGTGTGCAGGAGGTAGTTCCCCCATCCCGCAATGGGGATTTCCGCGCCGTCTCGAAGAAGCTCAAAGAAAATCACGGAACGCCCGCCCCATCCATCGAGGGGCACGTCTCCAGGCCCGTAAATACAACTTGCCCGCAAACTCGTGGCGGGAAACCCGGTGGCGTTAAAGGCATTCATCAAGACATTATCTTCCCGCAATTTTCCGTTGAACTGGTAGGTTGCATCGTGCTCGACTAGGGGTTCGCATTCTCTCGCCGGAATTCGGTTCACCCCGCCGTAAACACCCGCGGAGCCGGTGTGGATGAAATGCTTTACTCTCTGGTCAAGCAACGGGACGGCGAATTCGAGATCGGCGTCGGTCATGATGGTGTCAATCACGACATCCCATTGATCCGCCTTGAGCAAATCTGAAAACGTCTGCCGGTCCTTCACATCACAGGTGTAAACTCGCGATGCACAATCCGGGGCGGGTCTGGACCCACGATTCAGAATCTCCACGTGGTGGCCACGCCGGCACAGGTCTTCCGCAATATGAACTCCCAGAAAGCGGGAGCCGCCAATAATCAGTATTTTCATTTCAGGGGTTTGTCACTAGTTGGGTCCAGAGCGCCTCGATGTCGGATATACCGAGTATACCGGGAAGTCTCAGGATCGCAATATCATGGAGGTTGGATGTAATTTTTACTGTGCCGGAATGGAAAAGGTTCTCCTCGCATGCGCCTGCAAAAAACGCCGGCCACCCAAGGGAAGAAGTGCTCCGGGCATCTATGGTGACGTCGAGCCCCGGGTACTGGGCATGACAAAATCGAGCGACTTGAAATATGTCCGATGCCTGCATCGCCGGTAACCGGCGACCGGCGAGCCAGGTCCAGTTATTACTATTCGTTCCGGAAATCTCGCCGACGCCCCGCGGGTCGAAGGCGAGCGCAAAGTAGCCGGCGTCGTAGGCGTTTTCGAGCACATCAAGGTCCCAGTCAGGCACCATGACAATCCTGTCCGCGGCATTGGTTTTCCCGAACATCTTGCAGGGAATAGAAATCCCGGGCTCGGTTTCGACGAGCCAGAACTCGGCCGACCACTCCGGATGACTTTCTCCGCCCACCTGCGTTCCACTCGCCGCGGGGATCGGATCCGGGAAACCGAGGCAGACCTGAAGCCGGCTGCGCGATTCCGCGTCGGTCGCGGGCACAGCGGGCCCAACGGCTTTAATTTGAATGTAAATATCTTCCGTGGTCAGATTATTCGTCGGCAGACCGCTGGTTAATTCCGTGAAGGTTTGCTGAATCACCGGAAGTTCGACGCTCCCTGCGGGAAAAGGCGGCTGGAGGTGTTGCTCGACAGCGGCGTACATTGTTTGTCTCTTGTCTTGCTGGTAGCCGTGGGCGGTCGTCGATTCGACAAAGCGGGTGACATTGGTGGCGCCAAGAAGGCCGTAAATCTGGTTGGCCCAGGTGAAGGACCGCAGCCCTTCGGCCAGGGGAAATTCGTTATCGTCCGTTCCGTTGGCGCTGACGATGACCAGCAGCGGATTTGGCGCGTGCAAGGCAAGCAGCGTTCCAATTTCGGCGGCACTCCGCATGCCATAGGGCCGCTGATGCCAATCCCAGTTTCGATTCTTGCGAATCCAGTATTCATACGTGGTGACCGAGCTGACCGGAACCGTGAGTTTCACGCGGGTGTCGATGGCCGACACGTAATAGGTGCTGTTGCCTCCGCCGGACTCACCCGTAAAGCCCAATCGGGCGGTGTCTACATCCGGGAGGGATTCCAGCACATCCAGGGCCCGAACGCCATCGAGGACTTCCAGCGAGGTCGGGTTAATTCTTGAATAAAAGAAGTTGTCGATGGCGTGGCTGTTACCTCCGCCGTACGGGCTGCCGCCAAAGGGATCCGGGCCGGTGTTGCGCTCGCCACAATCGTAATAGTCGTAGCAGAGCACAATGCAGCCTCTCTTCACCAGGTTCACGTTTCGCGCCTGTACAAAGTCCGCGGCCTTGCCCCAGGCGTATTCATGACCCTGGGCCGAAACGATCCCGGGGACGGGGTTGGTGATTCCATCCGGGATGTAGAGCAGCGCCGGGACGAGGTAGCCCGGATAACTTTCGTAGGTGATTTTTTCAATCCGGTATCCTGTTTGCTGAATCGTCCCCTTGTATTGAAGATTCAGATTCCATGAAGGCGGCGGCGGAAAGAAACCAGTGAGGCCCAGCAGATCGATCACTTTCGCGCGAAGCGCGTCGCGGCCGGCCAGCCATTCGGCGCTGCTCGCGGGGAGCGGCAGGTCCTGCAAGTCATTCTCAATAAAATCACTGAGCATGGAAGAACCTACGCCGGGCGCGAGCAAATTGAGGTGTTCAAGGTCGCGCCAGTCGTTTTCAATGATGTTTGTCAGCGACCCTTCCAATTTCCACGCCTCTCCGCCGGTGCCCGCGGCATAGATGTTCGTGCCACGCTGCGCAACCGCCTGCACAAAGGAACCAGGTGTCATATCGTACGTAGCATCGTAGGTAGTGCCATTCCAATGTTGTACATAGGTTGAACCGTCATATCCGCCAATCCAAATATCCCCGGTGGCATTGGCAAGCAATCCCACCGTCGTCCCGCCCCTGCCGCCGGTGATCCCGGACCAGGTCGCCCCCCCATCGGTGGTCATGCGGACACTGCCACCCACACCCAGGGCGACAACATTGGAGGCGTTCAGGGCGACAATATTCTTAACCTCTCCGCTGACGCCTGCCGGCACGGACGTCCAGGTTGCGCCGTCGTAGTGATGCACACCACTGTTTCCCCCCGCCCAGATATCGAAACTTCCGGTTCCATGAATGGTATTGAGGTAGGAAATGCCGGAGATCTGGAGATTGGTCCAGACGCCGCCGCTCCGTTTCCAGGCAACCCCACTCTGGCTGACCCTGGTGTACCCCGACATGTATACATCACCACCGATGACTTGAACGTCGGTGAACTGGTAGGTCGCATCATTGGGTGCGGACAGATCCTCCGCCCAACCCAATTGTATCGCCGACGCCGACGCAACGGATGCGAGCAATAGGGCGATGGCAGCAATGAACATGTCCCTCATGGATTCTCCGAAAGGCGGGTGTTGCTGGTGACCATATTTGTCCTGCCTTTTCACTCCGCGATAACGATCCGGTAAAACTTGCGGTCTTCGAGACTGTTCGGTGTGACAATCGTTTCGGTTTGGCCGAGACCTTCAACAATGAAGTTTTCATTGGTCCAGGTCACCAGGTTGACCGACCACTGCAACCGGTAATAGACCCCGGCGATGCTGTCGAACTCAAGGCTGATCGCGCCGCTGTTTGAGACATCGCCGACGTGTGGTTGAAGCAGCGGGGGGAGATCCGCTTCCCATACGCCGCCGTTTCCAACGACAATCAGTTTCCGGCTATTGTCAAAAATATCGATGCTCGTGTATTCAAGCGACGAGTTGTTGATGCTGACGCCGTTCTGAAGCTCATAAACACCCGTACCCGGATCATAATGAAAAACATGGGCGCGATCCCCCACAAACCAGGCATGCCCGGAAGCATCCACTACAACATCCCGCGCGGTGGCAAAGTTCTGCCATTGGTACGCGATATTGACAAAGTCGGCTCCCGACCCGGCCAGACAATTCCGATGGGGAATCAACACCGTACATAATCCGATGATCATCCCAAGCGGGATACATCCATGTACGGAAACTCTAGTCCACAATTTATGTGAGAAACTGATCATCCCGGGCATGCTCGCTCGCCATAATCTAAACCAAGACCGCCGCCGGCGCAAGCTGTCGCGCAGATCTGGGCACTCCATGATGCTTCCATTCTCAGCACGGCGGGGACCGCCGTTCCGGAGAATGAATTGATCATGAAGCAGCCCAAAGGCAGCGCACTTCGGGCAAGCAGAATTCAGGATCGAATCACCACTTTTTTCCGTCCCGGCAAAAGGCGAAGAGGAAATAGGATTTCTTTTTTTCGAGAACGACTCGCGAGGAAACGGGATGGAATACGAACGCGGGTCTCCACGAGTTTTCCGGAGTCATTTTTGATGACCACCTCTCTCACTTTTCCCTCCTTCATCGTGGCGGAAACCCGCAGGCCGGGCGGCAGTCGCAGATCCCGGAATGCCACATCTTTCCACGTCGCCGGGATCAGAGGGAAGACATTGAGTGTACCCCCTGCGTCATTCAAGAGCAGCGTGGTGATTGCTATCGAATACAACGCATGTGGCGATGAATACCAATACCCGATGGCATATCCATCGATTCGAATTTTTTCAGGAAAAGCACCCAGCGCGGAATTGCACCGGGTGCCGCTAAAAACGTAGGAGGCAGCCTTGGGATGATCGAGATAAGCCAGGGCAATGGCGGCGCGGAAGTGAAACCATGGCCAGTCCTGGTAGGATTCCGTGGGAAATCCGCCACCCAGCCCCCATGGCGTTTTCGTCTGCCGGAGAGCCGCGTTGACACTTCGAAAATCTACGGATTCCGGCGTACTGAACACGGCTGCAGTCAATGGAATACAACCCGGCTCCGTCGCACCCCGCGATGCCATCAACACCCCGTCGCGATAGTTCCCGGTTATCCCGGCGCGAAGTTTTTGCAGAATCGCGCCATACCGGGCAGGCAGATTTTTGCCGATTGAGGCTGCCGCGGACGTGATGAGCGCCAACGCGTTGATCAGCACCACGGCAGTGAGGGTGTCGTTTGGAACGGCAAGGGACTCGCTGACGCCCTGGGCCTCCTTGATTGTCGCCTCGTGATCGGATTCAACCAGGCTCTCCGCCAGCAGAAAGTCAATGCATCCTCTTACGGTTGTCCAGTTGCGCGCAAGTTCCGCGGCGTCGCCCGTACTCTCGTAGTGACGAAGAATCTCCAACGCAACCACGCAGTTCTCCAAACGCTTTTCCCGGAGAAGCCCCTCCAAATTCCTGCCGTAGTCATCGCCATTCGGTGTGAAATTCCAGGCAGGATAAAAAAGGCCCGGCATTTCAATCTCCCGGGCAAACTTTCTCGCATGCTTGCTGCATCTTTTCCAGAAACCGATTAACTTCTCTGATTCTTCCGTGTGATTCGTCCTCAGCCAAGCCTGCTGCAGATAGTAGCAGTCATACCCGAAAACCCCTCCGCCACCCCAAAGAGGAGGAAACATGCCAACCGTTGCAGCGCCTGTCGTTGGATGCTGATGCGCCTTTGATACGTACAGGCTGAGGTCATAGAGATACTGCAGGTCCTGGTCCGGAATCTGGACGGAGGATTTGCCGGAGAATTTCTTCCACCCTTTCACGTGTTCGGCACGGAGCTGCCGGTATGCGCGGGCTGCGAGCTTCTTGAATCGCCGCCCGGCACACGCCTTCGTGGACCCACCGTCCGTCTCATCCAGCATCATCACGAACTTCGTCATCTTGTCGCCGGATTTCAGCCCGGTGATGTGAAGCGACGGATCGGCGCCCCGGGTGGTCGCTCGGTCGGACCAGAGAAATCCGTGTCCGGTGAGATTTCGGATCCTGTAGGTATACTCGACCGCGCCGGTTGCTGTGACCGCCTCCAATTTTACTCCGACTTTCTCCGGCAAAATCGTTGGATACAAACCGGCGCCAGGCGCTGCAACGAAGAATTCCAGCCCGGTTTTCCCCCGGGGAACCCGGCGGACTTCAAAGTGCTCGACCAAAACGGATTCGTCTGTAACGAACGTTTCGACGACGTATTCGAATCCGGTTGCACTAATGGTTGTTGTCAGAATGGCAGTGGCCGGATCGAAGGACTGCCGAAAGTGATCGGGTTCGTAGCGCTCGCCATTGCAGACCATGTGATAGCCGGATTGCGCAACCGGCAGGATGGGCTCGCCGCGCGTCGCGCGATGGGCCACTTTATACCAGCCCTTTACGGTGCCCTGATTCAGTTCATGGTGGGTGTGATCAGGCTCCCCCGTCATCATGGATCCGCTGTAATCGATCAGCACGGCATCGCGACCGTTCGCCAACAGCATGGGGAAATAGGGTCTCTCCGAATCAGGGGAAGCCACAAAAGACATATTCTGTTTGAAGCTCATCGAGTCATCTCACTGGAAGTAAACACTGCCTTGGTGATACATACGTAAATAAAGCTACCAATAAATTGGCAGCGCGGCAAAGACATCGAGTGACCGCCAGGCCCGAGTCCTCGCAAGGTTGCAATCCAGCGATCAGAGCGTCGTTATCACACATTGAGTGGATCTGTTCGGCAAAAACGTCTCAGGGCAGCGGCCCGAAGCTCCTCCCTGAAAAAGCGGAAGTGGGGATATATGAAGATCACCCGGCTACTCAAAGACGATGGTTGGTCGGTCGACAAGCGACAGGTGCAGAGGATTCGTCACGAACTCGGCTTGCGCCTGGCTTTACAAGGCCGAGATCAAAACGCTCTACATCGATCCTGGCAGTCCATGGCAGAATGGGTATATCGAGAGGTTCCATTCCCGTTTCCGAGACGAGCGTCTGGAACGGGAGCAACTGTGGACATTAACCGAAGCCCGCATAGTTCTTGAGGACTGGCGCCGGGAGTACAACGAGGCGCGACCGCATAAAAGTCTGGGACTGGAGACGCCAAAAGCCTATGCCCGGGCGCAGCAAGCCGGATTCTCCGGCTTGACAACGCATCTATACTGGAGAGATATTTACCCTACCATCTGGTGCCAGCACTAACATACTAACATAACTACTGGACCAGTTTGGTGGGCCCGGCCAGTAGCAGCAGATGCTCAAGAATAGCCGCGTCCCTGGATTCCCGCCTGCCCGCTTCTTTCACAACTTCAGTTCAGGGTAGAGCAACAGCGATCCTCACACACTGAGGATGGGTAATTTCGTGGTTATCAAGAGAAGGAGAAGAAGGATGCCACAAAAAACTGTGTTCAAAAGGGTGCGTCTCTGTAATGAGGGCTTCTACAAGCTTTACGGGGAAAAGGGCGGGGCCACCCGACCGCCGGGCCTGGGCTCGCACAGAGCCATTATCGATCCGCTGGCCAAGATCGGGTACAACGAGATTCGAACTGGTCGCGCCCACTCTGCGCGAAGATCCTCTTCAGCTGACGGAACAGGTCTGCACCTCTTTCCGTCAAGCGGCAGAAGAGGTTGGTGGGCGCAACGCGGCCCTGCACTGGGCGTTGGCCGGGACCGATGGCTACCTGACCGACTCCGACCCGGAAGTGCAGGAACGCACGGTACAGATCATCGTGCACCCGGCAAAGATCATCTACTGGCTGGGTGGTGACATCATCGTGCACGGCTCGCCGTTCCAGCGGAACCTCCTGTCACATATGACCTACCCCGAAGCGTTCGACGCTGCGGTGAAGGTCTATGCGAAGGTGGTGCCGCAAATTGCGGAACTGGGGGTGAAGGTGTGCATCGAGCAGCTTACGCCGATGGAGTACAACGTCTTTGGATCGCAGCCGGAGGTTGCGCGCTTCATCGCTGCGGTCGAGAGCCAGCCAGGAGTGAGCAGCGGAGTGCTGTGGCACGTCATCGACACCAAAGCCCTTTTGGGGAGCCCCAGAGTTGATGTGGCGCGTGCCGCCGAGCTGATCCGCGAATGGGGTCCACGATCGGCGCACTGCCACCTCAATGACGTCAACCTGTACGGGCCGGGTTGCGGTCGGCCCGCTGTTCCAGGCACTGTACGATGTGAGCTTTCACCAGAGCTGGGCGCCGCTCGGCAGGGAGCGCACTGTGAGCGTTGAGGTGTTCAAGTACGACAACCTGCTGCAGACCGCCCAGACCAGCTGGGACACCATCGCCGCATGGCGGCCCTCCACGGCTGCGTGATGGCAGCCGCAGCGTTCGAACAAAGGGGTCGTGGTACGATGGTGCATCAGAAGGGTTCTCGGGGAATGCAGTACTTTGCCCGCGCAGCCCACACGGTTCTGCGTTCCCCAGCCTCGGCGTGTGCTGTTCACGCAATGCCTGTAGGAAAAGCAGTACCAGGTACCTATCCTCCGTTTCTTTTCGTTAGATTAGGTAAAGGAAATTGTGAAAATTGAAGCGGCTGCATAACAAGCGAATTAACAAGGACGATTTTCCCAAGGGCAAATCGCCTGTTATTCTGACGTTCAACATGTCCTTTGGTGCAATACAACCGGCCGGCCGCGGCCTTGAGAGGGGATGCCGTAAGAAGACAATTCCCACGGCATCGGTGATCACTTTCTCTTCAGAGGCAATATTCTCCGGCGGAGCCGGTTGCCGCGATTGGGATAGCGCACCAGTAGATAAGGAGCTTCCTGTACGGCGGGACGCCCCACGTTAGGAAACGAGGATTAAGTTAGGAGTGAGCTATTTCCGGGTTCGCATCCCCGGCGATTACGGCCACTATACCTGGCGTTTCCCAGCATCAGCCGGGCACAGCGAGAGTGGTGCGCTTGAGTGCCAGGGGCAGCAGGAGGGCGAAGATGAAAGCGAAGACTCCCGCAATTCCGAGGAGAAGAAGCGCACCCGTTACGCCGATCTCCGGCTGCTGGGCCAGAACGCCAACAATCCAATCGGCCGGGCTGGCAACCGCCCATGCGAGCCCCATAAGAATGCCGCTGATGAGACTGGTATGGCGCGGATCCAACCGCTGCCCCATCGCGACCGCCATGGGGTTGGCGGACCCGATGCAGCCACCGGCGACAAACAATAACCCCAGCATGACCCACCATGGGATGGGACCGGCGAGGACCACGGCATAGTAAAGAACCAGGCCAATTCCCGTGAATGCGGTGAGGACCCGAGTGCCCCGAAAGAGATCCGAAAGATGCCCGGCGAGAATCATCAGCGTCGCGCTCCCCGCAACCCAGAAAAAGTATCCGGTCCCCTGCACCATCCAGGCCGGATAGGCGCTCTCCTCCAGCAACTCCGGCATCAGGAAAATAATTCCGTGGAACCATCCGCCGATCATGACCTCGAACAAGAACAGGATCGCCAGGGGCCGCCGAATAGCGGC
>Ga0310121_10002459_pt1 | contig 17519 bp, 13 predicted proteins | sample CB27_Tmax_986_MG_FD_203504 | JGI IMG/M metagenome (GOLD analysis project Ga0310121, IMG submission 203504) | Marine microbial communities from Western Arctic Ocean, Canada - CB27_Tmax_986 | ecosystem: Environmental > Aquatic > Marine > Oceanic | place: Canada: Western Arctic Ocean | collected...
GCCCTGCCGTCGTCTTCGCCCTCACCGCATATCCCTCACCCACGGCTGGGGATGTGCGGTGAGGGTGAAGACGTAAGGTTGGGCGGCCCTGCTGTTGTGGAGCCTGAACTGAAATCCGGTCGGCGCGATACAGCCTATTTCTACCCGCAGATTCTGGCGAGGAACCTTGATTTCTAACGTGTACCTGGACAAGGGGCACTTCAAGGAGTTCATGTCCTGGATTCGACGGTGGTTACGTGCCAAGCAGCTTGTGCTCTGGAAACGACCGGGTCGCCTTCACCGCCGATTACGGTAATTGGGCTGCCACGGAAATTTCCTTAAGATACGCATGACACGTTGGCGGAATTCGCAGAGTCCTCAGGCGAGCTGGGCCATGCCAACCGCATGGTTTCGCGAGCTTGGACTCTACGACCTAACCACCGTCGTGACCGGAGTTTTTCCCAAAAATACTTGAGATTACTTGAAACAGGAGCCGTATACGGACCCGTACGTACGGTTCTGTGAGAGGGCTGAGTCGCGGCTGATCCCCGCGGCTCACCCTACTCGATTTTGTCCACGATCGCCCGCTTGCGCGGCAGGCGGGCCTGAATCACGAGCACCTCAGAAGAAACTCCTCGCCGGGCTAGAATTTTCGGATTTTAGCCCTGGCGTTTAAGTGCTTTTCTTTCTTCGGTCTACATGGCATTGTCAGGTGCCTCATCAATGCACATCGTGCCAGTTTGGCACGACGATTGCATTCAACGAAAAACCAGCCGGCGTTACATTCCGCGAGGATTCTTCAGCGGGGGAGATAGTCGGCACAGGCGGTCGTACGACTTTGAATTCAATCCTTTGGTTTTTCTTTTTACGCTTTAGGCGGAAGGGTCGTGTTATGTACAGGCTTAACTCCATTGGGCGGTGTGTTACGCCGCTTGCTTTGATTTGTTTGCTGTTGCTGCCGTCGATCGGCATGGCCCAAGATGAGACTTACTCTAAACCCGAGATGGACTACACCATCAATACGCTGATCATGTTTATCTGCGCCGTATTGGTTTTGTTCATGCAGGCTGGATTCGCCATGCTCGAAGTTGGGATGAACTCATCCAAGAATACAGTAAACATCCTTTTCAAGAACATTATGGACCTTTCGATCGGTGTTCTGCTTTTCTTATTCCTTGGCTGGGGCCTGATGTACCCCGGAGATGACTACAAAGGAAAATGGTTTGGCTTTGCAGGACCGATGGTCGTGCGAGATGTCGAGCCTAATCTGGAATACGGCTGGAGCGCTTCTTCGGACTTCTTGTTTCAGGTTGCTTTTGCCGCAACGGCGGCCACGATTGTGTCGGGTGCGGTAGCTGGACGAATGAAGTTTGCCTCCTACCTGCTCTACAGTGGCGTGCTGACAGGGTTGGTTTATCCGATCAGCGGCATGTGGAAGTGGGGTGGTGGGGCGCTTGCTGAATGGGGATTTGCTGACTTTGCTGGCTCCGTCGTGGTGCATGCCGTGGGCGGGTTTGCGGGTCTTGCCGGTGCCATCGTTCTCGGTCCACGTTTGGGTCGGTTTACGTCAGAGGGCCGGTCGATTCCCATACCCGGACATAACATTGCCTTCGCCGCCTTGGGTGTCTTCATCCTTTGGGTTGGTTGGTACGGGTTTAATCCGGGCAGTCAGCTAACCTATTCTGGAGCGGCGAATGCTGAGGCGACCAGCTACATTGCGCTGACGACCACCGTCTCCGCGGCAACCGGAGCTGTGGCGGCCATGATTCTGGCTTGGATTATGTTTCGCAAGCCGGACGTGACAATGGCCCTCAACGGCGCCCTGGCCGGCCTGGTGGGTATCACAGCCAACTGTGACCAGGTAAGCCAGGTGGGCGCGCTTGCCGTCGGTGGCATTGCCGGTGTTTTGGTGGTCCTGGGAATCTTGTTGCTGGACAAGGTCAAAATCGACGATCCTGTCGGGGCCTGGCCTGTCCATGGGCTGTGCGGTGTTTGGGGCGGCATCGCCACGGGCATTTTCGGCAGCGCGATTCCCGAGGGCATGACCCGTGCTGGATACATCGGGGTGCAGGTCCAATCGACTGCGATCATATGCGTCTGGGCATTTGTGACCATGTTCATCCTTTTCAGTGTTCTTAAGGCGCTGGGAATGCTGCGTGTGTCGGCCGAAGACGAGCGAAGTGGACTCGACCTCAGCGAGCACGGCATGCACGCCTATCCACCGAATTTGGCAATGAATCCAGCTTAATCTTGGGCCGTAGGAGTGCCCCTTGTGCTTGGATGAGCGTCCGCCTAGCGCATCTGAGCCGAGGGGCTATTTTTGTCGGAGATGTCGTTAATATATCCCTTCCTGCTTGTTGGCACTTTGTTATGGCGATAAATTGGGAGTTACAGGTACGAAACGGTTCTTGTTTGACTCTCCCGACATGAAACTCATTATTGCCATCATCCAACCCAGTCGCCTCGAGGCGGTCAAGGAAGCGCTCACCGACGTGGAGGTATTCCGCCTCACCGTCATGGATTGCCAGGGATTTGGGCGGCAGAAGGGCCAAACCGAAGTCTATCGAGGGCGGGAATTCGCGGTGAATCTGTTGCGGAAGGTGCAACTTCAAATTGCCGTCAATGATGACTTTGTCGAACCCACCATCGACGCCATCATCCAGGGCGGACGCACTGGAGACAAAGGCGAAATAGGAGACGGCAAAGTCTTCGTTTTGCCCTTGGATGATTGCGTCCGTATTCGCACCGGTGAACGCGGCAGCGAAGCGATTTGACAGGGTACTACGGCTCAATTCCCGGGCCAATAGGACTCGACCTCTTCGGCAACCACTTGCATAACCCAATCCCTCCGAAGAAGAGCATGGTCAGCGGCAGCGCCATCAAGAGCATGCTGACCGGGTCCGCCGGTGTCAGGAACATCGCCAATACAAAGATGATCAACACGGCGATTCTCCAACTGCTTAGATAGGTTTGGATGGTAAAAACACCGATTCTTTCCAGCAACAACATCACTAAGGGGAGTTGGAAGCTAATACCGAATCCCAATGGCAAAAATAACACGAAGCTGATCCATTCACTGATGCGGGGTTGCGTGTCAATGTTCATCTGCCGATTGAATCCGAAAAGAAAGTTTAGCACCGGCTCGAACACGAAGAAAAAGGCCAGGGCCGCGCCGCAGAAAAACAATCCGAGACTCATGGGCATGTACAAATAGACGTAGTTTTTCTCATGTGGATAGAGCCCGGCGGCGATGAAATTCCAGATTTGAAAAAACACCCAGGGGCTGGATAACACCATTCCCACGACGAGTGCTGCTTTCAGCCAAATCATGAACGCCTCATGGGCGCTGAGGGTTTGAATACTTACGTTGACCGGTCGCCAAATCGGCAGCGTGAGGAGCTTTGAAGACTCTTCCGCCGCGCCGTTGTCTTCGTTGGTCGAGGTTTCCGCCGCCAAGGTTTCCGCCATGGGTACCTCCGGCGCCAATTCGGCCACAAGTTCCCGAAGATCTGCGGATTCGATGTAGACGACGTCGGGTGCCAGTGACCGGTCCGCCACCCAACGCTTTGCCTGTTCCGGAACGTTCCCCTCGTATCGCTCGTCCAATTGTACGAGGGCCACTTTTTGATAATGTGCTTCCAGTGCGTTGCGCAGGGGAGTTTCAATCCATTGAACGGCATTATCGGCGATCAGCAGGGAAACAACGAAGCCAATGGCCAATCCGAACAGCGCACGGGTCAAGGTGCCTCGCAACTCCTCGAGATGCTCACCAAACGTCATCGTGGAATTTGCGAACAGATCTTCGTCCTGGATCTTCTTTGCCATCGTTTACACTCCAGCCTCGCGGAAAATTGAGTTCATTTCGGTTCGTTACTTTAAGCGAACGAACGAATGCGGCGATGCCGCCCGAGATGGGCACATGCGGAGTGTCGTTCCGGAAGACCCCAAGGGTCTCCACAATTATAAGTGAAGTCGCGGCAGGTTTCAAACAGGTGTGGGGCCCTGCGCGGGTGCATGTATGCCCCCTTTCCGGCTTGGAGGCTTTGGAAATTTCGCAGCTAACCATTCTATTCGGCTTAGACCCCCTAGGCCTTGCGCCGTCGGTGAATCAGTTTTTTGCCTCTTCGACAGAATCTGTGGGTCACCCGCAGACAAGACCCCCACGAGCAAGCTCGTGGGGGTCTCAGCAGAATCTACACAATGGCCCGGTGACGCGAGCTGCCGATTGAAACGATATTCATTTTTTTGTCCTCCCATGCCTTACAAAACCCTTCAACCAAGTACAACACACCAAACCCCCTGGTTTTCACCCACGGCCAAGGCCGAGGGGGTCTTGCGGTTTCGTCCAGTTGATCGAAAGTGTCAAAGTCTCCGAGCCGACACGGGGCCGTGCTGGTAGCCAACGGCAACCGTTTTCGTGTATTTTGAGGTGCGTAGGTTGTGCTTCCATTACTCCTAACTTTCAGTCTGAGAAACTTGCCAGATGTTGTACCCCTTGCGTTTTCAACCCATTTTTCGCAGGTACGTTTGGGGCGGGCGGCGTCTCAAAGACCTGCTAGGAAAAGAGACCGGCAGCGACGAAACTTGTGCTGAAAGCTGGGAAATTGTCGACCACGGTCAGGATCAAAGTGTCGTCTTGGCAGGTGCGCTGGCTGGATCGACATTGCACGACATCGTTGCCGAGCAGGGGAAAGAACTATTTGGGCGACATCACCCGCAGTCGCGGTTCCCGCTGCTGCTGAAGTTCTTGGACAGTCAAACTAATCTCTCCGTTCAAGTTCATCCCGACGATGGCCAGGCAGCTCGATTGGATCCGCCCGATCTGGGAAAAACAGAGGCCTGGATCATCCTGCACGCTGATCCGGAGGCGCGTGTCTACGCTGGTCTGAAACCGGGAGTTCGTCGCGAAGAGCTCGCTCAAGCGATCGCCGCAGGAACGACCGAAGCGTGCTTGCACAGTTTTCATCCTGCAATTGGTGACTGCGTCTTCCTACCAGCTGGAACCGTGCACGCCTTGGGAGCTGGTATCCTAATGGCCGAAATTCAACAGTCCAGTGACACCACCTTCCGATTGTTCGACTGGAATCGGGTCGACAAAGACGGGAACTCAAGACCACTTCATGTCGATGAGGCGCTGGAGCTTATCGACTTTGAGGCCGGCGCCGTGGCGCCACGGATTCCTCAGCCACTGTCGCCAACGGCCAACCGACTGGTCGGCTGCGACAAATTCGTGCTCGATCGTTACGAAATCGACGCGCGGACCGTTCTCCCGGACCAACAATCCTGTCGCCTGCTAGCGGTACTATCTGGATCGGTCACCGTGGCCAGAGACCCAAGCGGCCAGGAGCTGCGTATGGGCCAGACCGTGTTGCTGCCGGCCTGTTTGGGTGAAGTTACCATCGACACGTCGGCTGACGCGACCATGTTAGTCATCAGCTTGCCGTAATTTGCCTTTCACGTAGAACCGAATCGTTTCTACAATTCCCGTCCGGTCAAAGCGATCGCGCCGTAGGACATGTGGATTTGCTGTATCTACCCTCATCGATTGGATGATGACGGCAATGGAGGCACTAAGTTGATTCGAGCACACTACTATGCGGTTCTTCTTTTGACTGGCGTCATGGTCGGATGCAACGTCCAACTACCGCGGTTCTTTAGGCCGCCGGGTTACGTTTACCAACAACAGCTTGGCGCCGTCGAATACGATCCTTATGCGGACCGGCAAGCGGCCACAGAATTTCTTGGCGATCGGCCCCCGAGTTTTACAACGCAAAGATCCCAAGCCGAACGCTCGCAGTGGTTCGCCAGTGGCCAACGTGGCCAATAGCGAATTGTCATCGGGAGGCTGACCCGAAGATGCCGGCATTTAGCCGGAAAAAGTTGCCCAGTCGCGTTGATCGGCAAGGCAAGGAGTTGAAACATCCGCTTCCAGGTTCTGGGCAAGCGAGGCTTCAACGTATATGATGGTTTGAGCAAGTCGGATGGCCTGAGAAACTGCTTTCGCTTAGGGCCGCCGTTTCGCAGAAAAATCTTCGCCCTTTCCTTTGTGCCTTTATCGTCTATCCCCTCCTATGTCCCAGCCTCGATCCAATCGGCGTGGCAACCGCCCACCCCCGCCCGACAAGCCCTCGGCAGGGCCGCCCCGTCTACAGAAAGTTCTGGCGACTGCGGGATTCGGGAGCCGGCGCGAATGTGAAACGATCATCGTTGAGGGACGTGTCGAAATCGACGGCGAGGTAGCGGACCAGTTGGGAACCCGGGCGGATGTCACAAGCCAGCAGATCCGGGTGGACGGAGAACCAATTCCGTCTGTCCGGCATGTTTACTACCTCGTCAATAAGCCCACCGGTGTCGTCTGCACGAACCGAGATCCGGCCGGCAGGATGCGCGTGGTCGATTTAGTGCCGCCACTCGACCACCTGTTTACCGTTGGTCGTTTGGACATGTCCAGCGAGGGATTGATGCTGGTTACCAACGACGGAGACTTGGCCAACCACCTGGCCCATCCTCGCTACGGCGTCGAGAAGACTTATCGAGTGACTGTAATGGGTAGTCCTGACGCTCAAGCGCTGAAGAAACTCCGCTCCGGTATCCATCTGGCCGAAGGACAAGTGCGGGTCGCCGGATTGCGTGTAAAGTCGCGGTCGAATAAGTCGACCGTGATAGAGATGGTATTGACCGAAGGGCGGAATCGTGAAATTCGACGCATGGCGGCGTCCATCGGCCATAAGGTTCTCGGCTTGAAGCGAATTGCCATGGGACCATTGCGATTGGGCGAAGTCCCGCCGGGAGCCTACCGTCCGCTGGAAGATCGCGAGGTCAAGTCGTTGCGTTGCCTGGTATCTGGCAAAGGAAAGCGTCAACATCCATCTCAAGCGTCACCACGGCAGCGCTCCGGAAAACGTCGCCGAATATCGAGGGCTACCTAGCAAACCGACTTGGATTCAAACGGATGGACAATCCACTTCACGCCGCTTGCTATGCCGATGAGGCAGTCCAGCAGCGGGTCGAGCTGATTGAAAACGAAAGAACAGCTCGCGACACCTATCGAGCTCGACTGGCTTGCCCGGAAATGTCGTCGCGAATTCGCCCCGGCCAATTCCTCATGGTGCGACTGGCCGATTTCGACGACCCACTCATCGGACGGCCGCTGGCATTGTACGACACGATTTTGGACAGCCGAGGGCAACCTTTCGCGATGGATGTCGTCTACCTGGTTGCCGGGAAGATGACCAGCCGCCTAGCGGACTGCCGAGCCGGTACGGCGCTCGATGTTTGGGGGCCGTTGGGGAACGGTTTTTCCCAGTCGCCAGTGGATCATTTGATCATGGTAGCTGGAGGAATCGGTCACACACCTTTTCTGGCGCTGGCCAAACAATACCTTGCCCAACAATCGTACGGCGTGGGTGCCGCGGAATCCGAGCTTAGCCTTGGCAAGCTGGCCGATCGAGTGACTTTGTGCTACGGAGCAAAAACGGCTGACCTCCTGTCCGGGGTCAATGATTTTGAAGCAGTTGGGGTAGAGGTTCGGTTGGCCACTGACGACGGCACCGCTGGACACGAGGGATTGGTGACCAAGGTCCTGGAAAAATGCCTTCAAGAGAAATCGAACTCAGTGTGCGTGGTCTGCTGCGGTCCAGAGCCGATGATGGAAGCCGTGTCGGAGATCACGATAGCGAGGAATATTCCCTGTGAGGTTTCCCTGGAAACACCCATGGCTTGCGGCATCGGTATCTGTTTCACCTGTGTCGCCAAAATTAGGCAGGACGATGGCCAATGGGACTACAAGCGTACGTGCGTTGACGGCCCGGTGTTTGCGGCGAATGAGATCGAGTGGTGATCTGCTGTCGACACGAAGCGTTTAGCGGCCTTCCGTGGCAATCGACAATAACCTCTTCACTTCGTTCAACAGAAAATCGACGTCGTTGAACGGTTCGTAGCCAATATCGTGCCAGCGAATCAAACCGCGCGCGTCGACCAGGAACGTGCCGTGTAGCGGAGCTTGCTCGAAATCGTCGTAACAGCGGTAGGCCTTGAACACTTCATGGTCCGGGTCCGCGACCAGATCAATCTCGAAGCGGTTTTCGTCGGAAAATTTCCGGATTGAAAGTGCCAGGGCTTGGACGTCGTCGGTGCTGATTGCGACCAACTCGATGCCGGCTGCGGCAAAGTCGGATCGGCGAGGAAGGAACGTCTGCAGTTGTTCGGTACAATGCAGGCAACCGTGCCCCAAGTAAAGAATGACCACGACAGGACGCCCCGAATAGTCGGCCAAGCGGATGGGACGGTTGTTGGCAGCGGGCAGTGACCAGTCTGCTGCGGGCACTGGCGACCAGCGGAAGGGCCCCAGCGATTCGAGTTCTGGTCGGTCGCCGACATCGTCAGCCGGCGCTTCTGCAAGTCGCCAATCTTCCGGCCACATGCAGGTGGCCGCCAACGGTGCCAGAGTTGCAAACGGCGGCGCGTCGAGATCGGCATGCGCGGCGACCGTACGCAGTTGGGCGAACGTTGTTTTGGCGTTGTCGAGGTCGTCCATGCGCCGCAACAGGTCGACTTGAATAGCCAGGGGAGCGGTTTCGTTCTTAGCCGTTTTGACGGCTTCAGCGATCGTGGTCTTTGCCAGTTCATGGTCGCCCCAGCGAAACGCATAGCGCGCCTTGCGAGTTGCTGACAAATCCTCGCATTCACCCAAAGTTGCCGCGGCCCCGTCCTGGTTGCCACTTGCCAACAAGGACAATCCATCAAGCTCACGACGGGCATTGGCGACCACGGCGTGTTCTTTCCTCACGTTCTCAGCCGCGTCTGCGGCTTCCTTATCTGCAGCTTCCTTATCTGCAGCTTCCTTATCTGCGGCCCCTTCATCTGCGGCCTCTTCATCTGCGGCCTCTTCATCTGCGGCCTCTTCATCTGCGGCCTCTTCATCTGCGGCCCCTTCATCTGCGGCCCCTTCATCTGCGGCCCCTTCATCTGTAGCAACGGCGCCGTCGTCCTCCTTTTGCTCGGCTGTCGATTCTGCGTCGTCGGACGGCGAGTCAACGTCGTTGGGTTGCGCCGCTGCAATCGCTGCTTGGGCCTTGGACTCGACCTGCTCGACCAAAGCGTCCAGTTCTTGGCGACACGCTGCGAAGTCCGACCACTTCCCCAGATGATGATAGGCGATAGCCAACAACCGCAGTCTCTTCGCTTGCTCGTTGAGATCGTCCGTCGGCTCGAGATACATCGTGTTGGCCAGTTCGGCGGTTTCATTCCAAAGCTCGAACGTTTCCAGGACCTGCATCAATCGCTGACGACCGTACTGGCAGCTGTCCTGGCCGTCGCGTCCAAAGTTGTTGTACTTCGGATGGCGGGGCAATTCGAGCATGTTCTTTGCCAGCGCGAGGGCATCGCGCCAGCGCCCGAGATGAACCAGATTGCGAATCAGCCACTCGTTATTATGTGCATAGTTGTGGATCTGATCCGGCAGTACGCGGTCTCTCATCATGTAAGCATGGTCGGCCCGCGCTGAGGCTTCCTGCTGCCAAACGGCATCGTCGTACCGTTTGAGTCGCGAGTAGATGTGCCCTGGCATGTGCCACATATGCGCGATTGCGGGCGAGGCTTGTCCGCAACGGGCCGCCGCCGTCAGTGCCTGCCCGGGTTCCTCATGGTCCCAGAGATGGATTCGATAGTGATGGGCCGGGTGTGTGGGCTCGACCGCCAACACCTGGCCGATGAGTGCGTCGACGGCGGCATGGCTGGTAATGGGCAGCCCTTTGCTCGAGTTGCGCCAGAGATTCACGGCCAGGAAAGCTTTGGCTTCGAGATCATCGGGAAAGCCTCGAATGATCTTCTCGATCGCCTTGACATAGTCTTGGCGGTGTTGCGTGTCATCCCGATCATCTTCCTTAAGAAACTTGGCCAGCGCTTCGATATACAACCGCTCGCGGTCGGTGGCGGATTCCTGCAATTCGATCCTGTTGACGGCTTCGCCGATGAACTTCCGAGCGCGCTTGGCGTTGTCAAGATTGGCCATCGCCATTCCCCAGGAGGCCATGGCACATGTCGCATCGAGGTTACGCACCCGGCGAAAGCTTCGCTCGGCCTCGTAGAACCAGAATCCGTGTAGTTGGCCCACACCCTGATCGAAGAACTGCTGTGCCTGATCGCTGACGGTGGTGATCGGGAAATGAACCTTCCCGGTGCTGCCCATCAAGTACGCGTTTTGTCGCGGGCCTTCATTAAATGCGGCGCCATGCTCGGAGTGCCCGGCCAACGGCAGCGCCGAATTGATATCGGCCGTTGCGTCTACTGCGTTTTCGCCGGCGCTGGCAGCTGAGGTCGGCAGCCACAAACAAGCCAAAAGGCAGGGGATGAGTGCGTTTTTTGTCATGGCAGGTGCGAGAGAGTTAGACGGTCATTTGTCGCAACGAGAAGTGCTCAGCATGTGCTGTGAGCGATCAAGACAACGAGCCTCCCTTGTGACACCAACGAATTATACATCTTCACCGCCTCAGGTGTGGGAAGAATGTGCAATTCAACGTCCGGGTAGTCGGTTTTCACCGCGTCTTCGACTTGTGCGACGCTATCCCAACCATTTCCAATCGCTAAGCGACTTCTCATTCATGTTTGGTGCCGGCTTATTTGCGGTTGCATTGATAGTTAACTCAAGCGTTTCAACAAGTTGCACCCACCTGGGTCTGTCAACGCAGCGCGCGACGACGGCCACGCCGAAACTTTGGAGTACAGTGAGGAATCACCGCATTCCGGCGACGTCTCCAGCGGAGCGCCACGGTGCGGCCGCGCCAATTTGGGTTAAACCAATGACCTTACTCTGAACGCGCAATGCGTTAAAGTGATCGTACAACTGGCAATTTAAGGGCTCACGCAAAAATAACTTCCGATTTTGGCACCCAGATTTGATCGATCCGATTGAGCAAAACCGCAGCAATATCAGCTATATTTCGAGGATTTTGCGATTGCGGATCGGTCAAAGATGGCCCGAAGATGGATGTCAAAATCGGAAGTTATTTTTGCGTGGGTCCTAACCTCGATCGGCATGGCTGCGACGCTGATCGGCCGTTCGCAATCTCAATCCAAAGCGGTGATGCCTCACCGCAATCCAAAGTACGCCGCAATTGCGGCACTATTCGCACAACGCCGCCATTTTACGCGATTCTGGGATCAGCCTCGCTTAGCATCAAGTCAGATACCGCGCGACAAGCCTGTGCGAACGATTCCGCCGAGACAGTTACTTGGCCTTCTTGATCAACGTCTGCAATCGCGACTTGTTGCGCGAGACGGCGTTGGGGTGGATTATGTTGCGAGCGCCCGCCCGATCCAGGTGCTTGGCGACCAGCCGGAATTTCTCCTCGGCTTGTTCGATATTACCAGCTGCCACGGCCTCTCGCACAGAACGAATCTGTTTGCGGACCACCGACTTGACGGCGCGGTTTCGGGTTCGGTGGGTGACGTTTTGACGAAGTCGTTTTTTGGCGCTGGCGGTGTTGGGCATCTGAATCTGAGGCTACTGGTGAATGAAATGGTGGCTAGTGGCTAGTGCAGGGAACGAGGCCACGGACTGGTGGCGATCCACTAAGTATCACTCATTTCGGACAGCTTGTCTAGCCGCGTCTGGGCGTCGCGATAGCCCGGGTCTTTGGCGACCAACTTGCTCAGATAATCGCGGGCTTTACCCGCGTCTTTGAGGCCAATGGCCAGTACCCCGGCCCGATAAAGGGCCAGTTTTTCGACTTCTGGCTGCTGGTTTTCGGCCGATTTGGCGGCCCGAACGTAGCACTTCAAGGCGTCCAAATATTGCCGCATATGCTGGAGGCATTCACCTCGATTCAACGTCGCGGCGGGGCCACGTTGGTCGTCGGACTGCACGGCCTGGTAGTATTTTTCCGCCTCGGCGTGGTTTCCGGCCCGCTTCAGACGAGTGGCCAGTTCATGTTTGATGGCCAGATCATCGGGATACCGTTGGGCTCTCGCGTCGTAGATCTCCAATTCCAGGCGATTTAATTCCTCTTTGATGCGCTGCTCCAGCTCTTTGGCTTCCTCAGTATTTTCGGTGGCAGCACGTTGTTTAGCGACTTCCAGCTGAGCCTGCTTGCGGCGGATCTGGGCGGATTCCAACAACTCGCGAACGTTCAGATCACCGCCGGCCACCGACAGCGCCCGCTGCAACGAGGTTTCCGCTTCCAGGTATTTGCCAGCGGCGTCCTGCAGCTTTGCCAACGCCTTATAGTGGCTGACCTCGGTCGGATCTTCCGCGATGGCGATTCGTAGCTCCTCCATCGTGGTGGGAGCGGCCGGTGGATCAGGCGATGATGATGATGGTGCGGTTTCTTCCTTGACGGCCCGGGTGGTCGATGGTGTCTTGTCGGCGTTTCGATTTTCGTCGTCAAGATCGATGCCGACGGCAGGGCGGTTCTTGGCCAACGTCAATTCCGAGATTTTGGCGGCGGCGTCGGGAACACGATCCTCGATCCGGTGCCAACAGGCAATCGCCTGGTCGAATTGCCCCATCCTGGTCAGCGACGTTGCGCAGTGGCGATTGACTTCGATATCCTTACCGTCGGCATCCAGCGCCCCCTTGAGGTATCGCAGCTCGACTTCGTTGAATTTGTGTTTTTCGCAGGCCTCTGCCAGGGCGCGCAACGCCGGCACGTCCCATGGATGGTGCTTCAATAGCTCAAGACCGAGCGTCCAGACCTTTGGCCAATCCTCCGCAGCGACCGCTTTTTTGAACGCGCCACGATTTCCCTTCTGCCGGCCTCTCTTTTTATTTTTGTCGAACTTTTTGATCAGGTTGTCGAACATCGCCTCGACGTAGACGAGGTTTCCTGGATCCTTGGCCACGCATTGCGAAAACATGTCGTGAGCGTAGTCGCATTCGCCTTCCTGGAACTTTTTCTGACCGTGCCCAAACAGGGTCTGGATACGTCGCCTGATATTGGGCGGAAGCGGATCGTCGGACGGCGCTGGTACGGGTTCGGACGTCTGGTCAGCCATGGTAGATTAGTAGATGGAAAAACGGACTTTGGGACGGGCCGTGTTTGGCCAGGGCACGGCCCTACCTGGAAAATAATTGTATCAGGACGTTTTCCGGTTCGCCAAGTGAGAGGTTGCCGACCCGATTGGCATAACGTCTGCGGCTCCGGGATGCCCATGGTGCCATTTTTGACCTGCCACGAATTTTGTCGGCCAGCACCGAGTTTGCCTGAGTAATATGACATTGAATCCCAAGGAAAACGTCCCATCTGCCAGTGCGGGCAAGGTTTACCTCGTCGGGGCAGGGCCGGGTGACCCAGGTCTGATCACGTTGCGAGGTATCGAATGCCTGGCCCTTGCCGACCTGATCCTTTACGACTATCTCGTCAACCCGGACATTCTCGACCACGCTCGCCAAACGTGCGAGTTGATCTGTCTCGGTCGACACGGGACGGGACGGATGTTGAAGCAAGAAGAGATTAACCAGCGATTGGTTGCAGACGCCCAATCCGGAAAACTGGTCGTGCGGCTCAAGTCAGGCGATCCCGGCGTGTTCGCTCGATTGGCTGAGGAAACATCCTTCTTGGACGAGCATGGTGTGGCTTGGGAGGTTGTGCCCGGGATCACGGCTGCCATGGCCGCTGGAAGCTACGCCGGTGTCCCCACCACCCACCGAGACCACGCTTCGGCGGTTGCTTTCGTCACGGGCCAAGAGAACTCGGACAAAGACGAAACGTTGGACTATGGCGCACTGGCCGAATTCCCAGGGACGCTTGTGATCTATATGGCCGTGACGACGGCTCCCCGTTGGGTGGCTGCCTTGATCGAAGCCGGAAAGGATCCAGCTACGCCCGTTGCCATCGTACGGCGGTGTAGTTTCACGGACCAGCGGACCATCCGCTGCCTCTTGTCCGAGGTCCCAGAACGGTTGACTCCCTACAAAAAGTTCCCGCCGCCGGCTATCGCCATCGTCGGATCCGTGGCGGGTATCGAAGCCACCAAAACGTGGTTCGAACAGCGGCGGCTGTTTGGAACCAGTGTGCTAATAACGCGTCCGCACGGTCAGGCTGTTCCATTCCGCAACCAGCTGCGCGAGTTGGGTGCTGACGTCACCGTGCAAACGGCCATCGAGATCGGCCCTCCGGACGATTGGTCTGCTGTCGATGAGGCCATCCGCCGATTGCCCGATTATGATTGGTTGGTCTTCTCCAGTGTCAACGGCGTGCGGTTTTTTATGAATCGCTTGCTGGAAACAGGTCACGACGTGCGTCGATTGGGCGATATCAAGTTGGCCGCGATTGGCGAACGAACGACGGCGTCGCTGGCCGAATACCAGCTGCGCGCCGATTTGCAACCGGAAGAATATCGAGCCGAAGCGTTGGCGGAGTCCCTTGCCAAGGACGCCTCGGGGCGGAAATTTCTACTGGCCCGAGCCAGTCGCGGTCGCGAAGTGTTGGCGGAGAAATTGACGTCGGCCGGCGGTGAGGTCGAACAAATCGTGGTTTATAACAGTCGAGACGTCAAGCAAGTGGATGCGGCGATTCTCCAGCGCATGAAGCAAGGTGGTTTTGATTGGACCACGGTGACTAGTTCAGCAATTGCGCGTTCGTTGGTGAAGCATTTTGGCCAGGCGCTGATGCAAACCAAATTGGTCAGCATCAGCCCGATTACGAGCGCGACATTGCGGGAATTGGGTTGCGACGTGGCGGCCGAAGCGACGGAGTATACGGCGACGGGAGTGATTGATGCTATTGTCGCCAGTCCAGGTGCCAGTCCAGGTGGTTGAGGTCACCGCTGAAAGATCGGCAAATAAGCCTGATTCAACTGCAGAATAATCAAGTTAATCGCGGTGACGTAAATCGGACCGATGTTGCCTTGCCAGGAGCCGTCTTGGCTTTGCTCGTTGACGACCCGAGTATAAAGCTTGTTGCGAAAGATTTCCCACTCACTGCCACCCTGCCGATAAACCACTTGCGAATAGTATAAGTACGTATAGTGCCAGTGGCCGAAGGATCGTGAGCTGCCCAGTCCATAAAGATTTTTCTTGCAGTATTTCATCATTTCAGGCACGTGATGACTGTCGTAATCTCCGGCATTGTAAAGCGACGCCAGCGCCGCGGCCGTAATGGCGGGCCGCGAAGATCCGCGGTTCCGTGAGCTGTAGGAGATTCCGCCGTCACTATTCTTGCAGGAGTAAATGTATTGTTTAGCACGCTCGATAATGTCTTTGGGCACTGGAATGCCCGCGTTGCGACAGCCGCGAAGACCCTGGACTTGCGTGATCGTTGTGGATCCTTCGTCAAAATCGTTCCCGTCTTTGGCGCTGACGTATCCCCAGCCGCCCGATTTTGTCTGAGCTCGACCGCTAAATTCGACCGCCTTGCTCAGCACCTGGACCAACTCCTCACGCCGTTCGAAGTCTTCTTCTTCTCCCAGTATCTGGGACAGAAACAACATGGAGAAACCGTGACCATACGTGTAACGGTTGTCGCTCAGCGGATCTCCGATCAATCCGTTGTTGCGCACCCGAGTCATTAGGTAGTCGACGGCACCGCGGATCTGTTTCGCGTAGGAACCCTGTCTGGTTGTGGATCCAGAGCAGAGCAGGGCGGTACCCGCCAGCGCGGTCATGGCGGTGGGATAGTTTCCTGCCGTCCAACGACCGAGCCTCGATTGAGTGCTGGCCACCCACTTCAAGCCGCGGTCAATCGCGTGTTTCCATTCAGGTTCGTAATGGCCCGCGAGCGCGTAGTCGATCAACAAGGTGCCGGCGATGCCTCCACTGACCACTTGCGAGAGATGTTGGAGCGCCTGCCTACGGTTGATCGTGTTGCCATCGTTCATGGAAACTCCCTTTTTCAGCAGCTGAACGCATCATTCTTTCGTGCGCAGATTGATCTCGATCCTTCCGCCGACATAATCTACGCGTCCGTGCTCGGGGTACTTTTCGGACAAGGCCCACCAATGGAATTCTTTCTAAGAGCCGAAACCTAGAGGCATTTCGAATTGGTCTTCAAAGATCATCGTCATCGACATTGGATTTCTCCTGGCATCATCCATTCTACCCAAGTACAACTCCAAGGAAACCGGAACTTGACAGTCCAACCTGATATTCTCCCGGCACGCCGGGATACGCGGCAGCAGGAAACGGCGCAAGACGTGGGTATCAATTTCCACGATTCATGCGGACGCGGTCTGGATGGCGAGCCGCTTTTCGCCGGCCGCTCACCAACCGGCGAAAACGTCGTCCAACTCATCGGTATCCGAGGAATTCGCCACCAAATCGGTTGTTAGGACATCCGCTGGTTCCTCAGTCTCCTCGATATCTCCAAAGATCAGGTCGATACTGCGAACGTCGGACCCAACGTCGTGGGGAAATAGGGACGCTGGCACCATTGGAGTCGTGCCGATGCCGACGACGATCGTAGCTTCATCCTCCGCGTCACTGTCATGCGCCAGCAGTGCTATTTCCCGACCCACGGTCGGCTCAGACTGGCGAGGATGGTTCTCCAGGGATGACGGCGCAATTGCATCAGCCAGCAAGACCGTGCTCATCGCCGAGAGTGGTGGATTGGAAACGGGGATTGCGTTGATCACCAACAACGCGTCGAAGGGCGAAACGAATCCGTCGTTGTTCACATCATAGAAAGGAGGTGGACTAGCCGGTAGATCCAAAACGCCTGTCACGAGATCGCTGACTGTCGGAACATCCAATTCGTTGATGATCAGCAGCGCATCGAAGGGAGTTGGGCCATCGAGATTATTGACGTCCGTTGGGAATGCTGTGTTATGCCAGCCGCCACTGCTCGGGACCAGCGTGACTCGGTAATCTTCCACTTCGCCATCTTCAGCGATACCGGTTGGGGCCAGTCCACCCGCGATGCTGAAACGGAACCGAACGTGACTGGCACCTTCCGTTGCGTCTGACGGAACGCTGAGTGACAGATCGTTTTCTCCGGCGATCAGCGTTTGTCCGGTGACAATCTGTTCATTTGCCGCGTCCCAAACACCGTCACCATCGAGGTCTAACCAGGCATCCAGCACACCGGCGACGGAAGCGGTGACCGTGATATCCGTTGCGCCGCCAATCGCCAGCACTCCCGACAAGATCACTCCATCTTCATCGTCCCCATCGGCATTACTGAATGCGGATGGTTGTCCGTTTGGTTCCTCGTCTATGGTCAGTCCGAGGAAGATACCGGGCACGATCTTGTGGCGAGCACCGTCACTGGCCAACAGCGTCGGGTAGGTCGGGTCTGGGGCATCTCCGAAATCGAGCCCAGGGTCGACGACCGACACCTGGTAGTCTTCGACCTCTCCACTGCTGGCTTCGCCAGTAGTCGCCAGTCCACCGGTCGAGCTGAGTCGGAATCTTGCGATGGCCAACCCATCGACCGAGCCATCTGGCACCGACACGGTGAGGGTGTTGTCGCCGGCACTCACGTTCTGGGAATTAAAGATCTGTTCGTTTGCGTCGTTCCAATCGCCGTCCTGGTTGAAATCGACCCAGGCGTCCAACAATCCGGCTTGCGACGCGTTGACGATAATGTCGACATCGGTGCGCGCCA
>Ga0310121_10002460_pt1 | contig 17512 bp, 17 predicted proteins | sample CB27_Tmax_986_MG_FD_203504 | JGI IMG/M metagenome (GOLD analysis project Ga0310121, IMG submission 203504) | Marine microbial communities from Western Arctic Ocean, Canada - CB27_Tmax_986 | ecosystem: Environmental > Aquatic > Marine > Oceanic | place: Canada: Western Arctic Ocean | collected...
GGTGAAACGAGGACGCGGGTGGCGAGTGAATCCAATTCACGTTGTTCCGTCTCCTCAGTCAGACCGCAATCGTGTCTCGGTTAAAACTTGGTCCGCGACCATCCATGAAGGCCTGTTCTCAAATGGACGTAGATGAAGAGGACAGTGCCCGTGCCGTCGTTGCCAAGCCGAAGCGCGAAGCGTATGTTTGCTGCGCGAACAACAACCATAAACTCGACTAGGGTGGTTGGAGCCCGCCAAGCCATCCAATAGATAAGGGGCACCGCGTATGTTTGGAGGGCAGACGGCAGCCCAGGAGTTCAAGGGACGCAGTTGGCGATTCCTGCGAACCTTAGTGAAGGATCCGTTCTCGGTCGGAGCTGTGGCGCCGAGCAGCCGACACCTCGCTAACTCTATGGTCATCGGGATGGGACCAGGCGCAAAGGTGGTCGAACTGGGCGGAGGCACGGGCTCGGTGACTCAGGCCATTCTAAATTCGGGCGTTTCACCACAAGATCTTCTCGTCATCGAGCAGAATGAGGAGTTCGTGGAGTTTCTAAAAGAGCGATTTCCGCACGTGACGGTCATCAGGGCGAAGGCGGCCTCGGTGCGACATCATATCGCGGACCTAACAGGGCCGGCTGACTTCGTCGTGAGCGGACTGCCTCTGATGCTCTTTCCATCTGAGCGCAAGGCTCGATTATTGTCACAGGTGTTTAGCGTGCTGCGCCCGGAGGGTTTCTTCCACCAGTTTACCTACGGGGGTAGATGCCCGGTGGAACGCTCGCTCCTCCAATCTCTGGGGCTAGAAGCCTCATTCCTGGGGTTTACGCTGTTCAATCTGCCGCCGGCATTCGTCTATCGGTTAAAGCGACGCTCTGCCTAATCGGTCGACCTCCACCGACACGTACGAGCCATGGAATACCCCACGAGATTCGACTGTATTGTCGTCGGCGGCGGTCATGCTGGTACCGAAGCCGCCCTGGCCGCTGCCCGGCTAGGGGTACGTACGCTTCTGCTGACGCAGAGTCTGGAGACGCTAGGCCAGATGAGCTGCAACCCGGCTATCGGTGGAATCGGCAAGGGCCATTTGGCCCGTGAGGTCGACGCGCTGGGTGGCGCCATGGCGCGCGCCACCGACTATGCTGGCATACATTTTCGGACGTTGAACTCCAGCAAGGGTCATGCGGTGCGCGCGACACGAGCGCAAGCCGACCGCCTTCTTTACAAGCGGGCTATCCGTTATCAGTTGGAAACCCAGTCAGGGCTTTGTCTTCTGCAACAAGGCGTTGACGATCTTCTGGTGCGCGGTAATCGGGTGGAGGGGGTCGTCACCCAGATGGGGCTTCGAATCAGCGCTCGGACTGTGGTGCTCACTGTGGGCACCTTCCTGTCGGGCCGGATTCACGTCGGAGAAGCCAATTACTCCGGCGGTCGCGCGGGCGATCCCGCTGCTGTGAAGCTCGCCGAACAACTCCGTGCCATGGGCTTGAGGGTTGATCGATTGAAAACGGGCACGCCGCCAAGAATCGATGGAAGCAGTATCGATTACGACCGACTCGAGGCGCAACCCGGGGATGAGCCGACCCCGGTTTTTTCGTTTATTGGGAAGCGAGCGGAGCATCCGCGTCAGGTTCCATGTCACATCACCCACACCACAGAGAGAACCCACGAGATAATCCGCAGTAGTTTGTCCCGTTCGCCGCTTTTTAGCGGCGCGATCGAAGGTGTCGGTCCAAGATACTGCCCCTCCATAGAGGACAAGGTGGTTCGTTTCGCGGATCGTGCCTCCCATCAAATTTTCGTCGAGCCAGAAGGCCTCGACACCAATGAGGTTTATCCCAACGGGATCTCGACCAGCTTGCCGTTCGATGTTCAACACGAGTTTGTTCGATCTATCACCGGGTTCGAAGAGGCTCATATCACCCGGCCCGGCTATGCGATCGAATACGACTTTTTCGATCCAAGGGAGCTCGAACTGAGTCTTCAGACGAAGGCAGTGGAGGGCCTCTATTTCGCCGGACAAATCAACGGTACTACCGGTTACGAGGAGGCGGCCGCGCAGGGCATTGTCGCTGGTATCAACGCCGCCAGGGCAGTACGAGAGAAGCCGGCTTGGTCCCCGCGCCGCGATGAGGCCTATATCGGTGTCTTGATCGACGATCTGGTCACCCGCGGGACGCTGGAGCCATATCGGATGTTCACGTCACGGGCCGAGTACCGCCTCTCGCTGCGAGAAGACAATGCGGATCTGCGGTTGACGCCAACGGGTCGGGAGCTGGGTGTCGTCGACGATGAGCGTTGGCGAGCGTTCGAGGCCAAGCGCCGAATGGTCGAGAGCGAGGCGGACCGGCTCGGGGGGATCTCGGTACGTCCTGTCGATGTCCCTGAGCGTTCGGCGATCGGGTCACTCCGCCGGGACGCGACAGCCTATGACTTGTTGCGGCGACCCGAGGTGCGTTACGAAGATGTAGGGCGGCTTGAGCGTGTTGGCTTCGCGCACGGTTACCGGGAGCTCTGCGAGGAAGAAGCAGCGCAGATCGGGCAACAGCTGGAGATTCGGGCTCGGTACTCGGGCTATATTGAGCGCCAGACTAAGGAAATTGAGCGACAGCGCAGAAACGAGACCACCATATTGCCCCCCGATCTGCGGTATGCAGAGGTAAAGGGTCTCTCGAATGAGGTCAGAGAGAAGCTGGAGGGAATTCGGCCAGAGAGCATTGGTCAGGCGAGCCGTATCGCTGGAATGACCCCAGCGGCTATTTCGTTGTTACTGATTCATCTCAAGAAACACCAGATCAGACGCAGCGCGTGAAAAAGCCTTTTGGGGCTCTCACCGGTATAGGTGGCAGGCGACGACGCGTTGACTTGTCTGGTCTCGAACCTTCGCGAGCTCGGGTGTCTGCGATCTGCAGACGTCCATGACCCTTGGGCACCGGTCGGCGAATCGGCACCCGGGTCTGACGTTGACAGCAGATGGAATCTCTCCCTTGATGGCGGTGGAAGCCCTCTCGCGCTCGGTCTTTGGGTCGGGTTCGGGGTTCGAGCCGATCAAGAGCTCTGTATACGGGTGCTTAGGGTTGAAGAAGACGTCGTTGGCTTGACCGACCTCTACGAGCGAGCCGAGATACATCACGGCCATTCGGTCGGACACATAACGCACCATGGAGAGGTCATGCGCGATGAATAGAATAGTGAGCCCGAGCGACTCCTTCAGATTATCCAATAACGTGATCACCTGGGCCTGCACGGAGACGTCGAGAGCGGATATGGGTTCGTCGCATACGACAAACTCGGGCTCCATGATTAAAGCTCGGGCAATCCCGATTCGCTGGCGCTGACCGCCAGAGAATTCGTGGGGATAGCGGGACATGTGATCCGGCTCAAGTCCTACATTGACGAGCCACTCGGCGACAGCGACTTTGATTTTTTCTGACGAGAGATTGCTGTGAAAACCTAGTCCCTCGCCCACGATCTCACCAACGGTCATTCGCGGGTTCAACGACGAGTACGGATCTTGAAAGATCATCTGGATAGATTTAGCGAGGCGTTGGAAGTCGGCCGGGTTATAGACGCTCGGCAGAGTCTCACCCTTGTAAATAACCTCCCCGGCCGTTTTATCGTGGAGGCCGACCAATGTTTTGGCGTAGGTGGATTTACCCGAGCCACTCTCCCCGACTAGACCGACGACCTCTTGTTCGGCGATGTGCAGCGAGACCTTGTCCACGGCATGGACGATTTTGTTCCGCGCGATCCGGAAGTGCTTCGTCAGCGATCTGGACTCGATCAGGGCGGTCACGAAGCCCGCTTATTGTCGAAAACTCGGGCCGCAGCCGCGCTTGCGTTGGGGTGGTGGAGCCAACAGTTGGCGTAATGGTGGGACTCGACGGCGAAACGATCGGGGTGATTAACTTCGCACACTCGCATGGCGAAAGGACAGCGAGCGAAGTATCCACATCCAACAGGTGGCGCAAAAAGATCCGGTGGACTGCCATCGATGGGCTTAAGCTCACGATTGGCATCGACGACGTTACTGGGCATGGCCTCTTTCAGGCCGAGGGTATATGGATGGGAAGAGCGGTAGAAAACGTCGTCGACGGTACCCTTTTCAACGATCTCGCCCGCATACATCACGACCACGTCATCGGCCATACGAGCGACCACACCGAGGTCGTGGGTGATCAGGATGATGGCCATGCCGCTATCACGCTGGAGATCACCCATCATGTCCAGGATCTGAGCCTGTATTGTGACGTCCAATGCGGTCGTCGGCTCATCGGCAATCAGGAGCGACGGGCCACAAGCGATAGCCATCGCTATCATTGAGCGCTGTAACATGCCGCCGGAGAACTGAAATGGGTACTGCCCAGCCCGTTGCGACGAATCGGGTATTCGAACCATGTCTATTAACTCTATAGCACGCGCAAAGGCCCGCGCACGACTAAAGCCGCGGTGAACTTGCAAAGTTTCGGCGATCTGATCTCCGATGGTCATCGTTGGATTTAGGGAGGTCATCGGGTCCTGAAAAATCATTCCAACTTTCGATCCGCGAATGGCCTCACCGTCAATGGTTTTTTTGCCCAGAATGTCTACCCCACCCAGCGTTGCTGAACCTTGGGTAATGCGTCCTGGAGGCATAGGGATCAGTCCCATAATGCTATGTACAGACACTGACTTGCCACAGCCGGACTCTCCGACGATGGCGAGCGTTTTGCCTGCGTACAAATCGAAACTGACACCGCGTACGGCTTTGATAATGCCGCCATGTGTGTCGAACTCGACGTGGAGATCTGCGACCGAAAGCAGCGCGGAATCATTCCGAATAGCCGGATCTATCATTCCCGTGATCTCATGCGAGCATCTAAAGCATCACGCAGCCCGTCGCCCAGCAGATTAAATGCGAGCACGGTCAGACTAATAAGCGCTGCGGGAAGAATGAGTTCATGGGGGTGATTGAGCATGGTCTGAATGCCCTCGTTGCACATGCTTCCCCAGGACGGTGTCGGTGGTGCGACACCCATCCCTATAAACGAGAGAAACGCCTCCACAAATATAACGGTCGGCACGGCAAATGTGAGAGTGACAAGGACCACGCCAACGGTGTTAGGGATCATGTGGCGTAGTATTAGGTAATGAGTTTTGGCTCCAAGTAGTTGAGAGGCTCCGATGTAGGCTTCTTCGCGAATTTGCAGAATCTGTCCGCGCACTAGCCGGGCGGTCGCTGGCCAGCTTAAGACTACTAGCGCTACAAGCATTGGAACGACGCCACTTTCCCCAGGGCCAATACCAAACGCTATCTTGAAAAGAATCATGAACAGTAGAAACGGTAGGGCTACGACGAAATCGGCAAAGCGCATTAAGATCTGGTCAACTCGGCCGCCGATAAAGCCTGCTGCGCTTCCGTAGAGGATGCCTGTTAAGACGAAAAAGAAAGGAGCGATGATACCGATGAACAGAGACACCCGAGCGCCATACATCAACCGTGCGAGCATGTCTCGGCCAAGGTAATCAGTCCCGAGCGGATGGAAACTTACACGGACTTCGTCCCCTAGTGAAAGGGGGGTTTCCAAATCAACTAAACCGCGTGTCTGCGCCTCCGCAGCCGTGATGACTCTGATAGCGTCTACCGCGAGTGTTGTGTACTCCTCTGCCTCGCGGCCATTTCGATCGGTGGCGATCACTGAGTACCAATAGCGAGTTGGTGTCAGGTCTAGAAGGTCTTCGTAGCTAACCTGCCTCGGATCGTAAATCTCAGCTAGCGGCAAACCGACCGCGCCATCCGGAGCCGGGTCGTAAACATTGCGATAAACACGATAGCCGCTCGCCCCAAGGACGGGGGCCCAAACGAGCCGAACGGCCTGGGTGCTCGCCGGTTGTGCAAGCCAAATTTCAGCTGTTGCTCCGACTATATCGGTAGGAGACTCGTTAATGGTGGTGGCGACGCCGTTCCATGGCGCGTATGGCTCAACAATTTGCGCACGACGATCCGCACCAGGTGGGGTGCTGAGTTGGTCGAGATCCTGAGCCGTTGGATCAACGGCCCAAACCCAGGGTCCGGCGACCGTAAATAAGAGCAAGGCGATGACGATATAGAGTGAAGCTATTGCACGACGGTTTGCTGTCAGCCTCACCCAAGCGTCTCGCCAATAAGATAGCGACGGCCTCGCAATTGTCTGCACTCTTCGTTTTACGGAGACGCGCTCGAAATCCGCTGCTGTAAGACTTAACTCCGTCATTGTTACTTCAGGCGTACGCGGGGATCGATGAGGCCGTAAAGAAGGTCCACTGCGATGACCATGAACACCAAAAACGCCCCGTAAAATACAGTGGTACCCATAATTACGGTGTAATCTAGTTGCTGTACGGCCTGTACAAAAAACCGCCCGAGTCCAGGAATTGCAAATACCAGTTCGACGACAAAACCACCGGTTGTAATGGCTGCTATCGCCGGGCCAAGCACAGTGATTACAGGGAGGATAGCGTTACGCAGTTGGTGTTTAAGAAAGACGCGAGTAGGTGGTAGACCTTTGGAATAGGCGGTCCGTATGAAGTCAGCATTGACAATCTCGAGCATCGACGAGCGCATGAGTCTTGTCAGGAACGCCATGGTGCCAAGCCCTAGCACTAGCGACGGTATGAGCATATGGAGAATCGAGCCCCAACCGGCGACAGGCAAAACAGAGAAGCCTACAAGATCATTTAGTCCGACCAGGGCGAGCTGTGACAGAGCGGCAATTACAAAGCTTGGCACGGAGATACCGAGTATCACGAGAAACATGACAATCACATCAGGTAGCCGGTTTCGATGAAGAGCCGTTAGGGCGCCCCATAAAACACCACCTAAGCCAGCGAATACGATTGCGAGCACACCAAGCGTGGCTGATACAGGGAAATGTTCTCGAATGATGTCATTAACGCTGCGGTTTTGCTGTGTGAAGGAAATCCCAAAGTCACCCTTGGCCATATTCCCCATGTAGATGAGGTATTGATCAAAGATAGGTCTATCTAACCCGTAACGCTCCTCAAGGTTTCGGCGTATCTCCTCATTAACACCTCTCTCGTTGAGTAACGGATCGCCGGGCACCGAGTGCATGGCAACAAAGGTCGCTGTTGCGATGAACCAGACTGTGACAACGCCTTGGACGAGCCGCTTCAACGCATAGACGTACATTTCTCTAGAAGCTACGGGTTCTCGACGATATAGGCGTTGGTGAAATCGGGGTCGGGGCCAACCGCACGACGGACCACACCCTGAAGCCGGCGATCCTTAATGTAGACTCGCCCCCGTTCGTAGTTGGGAATCAACGCTACCTCCTCAGAGAGAATCTCCTGCTGACGGCCGAACGCATCCATTCGAATGCGGGGGTCGAGAGATGACTGCGCAAGGCGAACGGACTGATCGTATTCCCGGTTGGAAAAACGGCCGTTATTGTTCGGGTTCCAAGAGGCGAATAGCTCGCCGAAGGTCAGGGGGTCAGCGAAATCCGGCCCCCAGCCATACGTAGCTACGTCAAAGTCCTGGTTTTGCATCTTTGCCAGGCGTTGTTTGAAGATTTGCCTGTCAATTCGGATGTCGATACCGAGCTGTGTTCCGTAAAGATTCTGAAAGTACTCAGCCTGTCTACCAGCGCCCGGAGTGTCATCCACTAATAGCGCTAGCGAGGGTGGCTCGTCCAAGCCGAGTTCCTCCATGGCTAGGCGGAGATGTTCCCGTGCTGCGTCGGCATCCAAGGCTACCTGTGGGGCCGGGTACTCTTGGCGAAAGAAGCCATCAATTCCTTGGAGCCAGACCGGAAAAAGAGATTCTCCGGGAAGATTGCCGGGAAGCTTAATAATACGGTTGACTAACTCACTGGGATCGGTCACGAGTTGGAGCGCCTTTCGAAGGTGCCAGTTACTAGTGACTCGGCCAGGGTCAAAATTGAACGCGAGGAACCAGACGCTACCGTCACCAAAACGCAGGAGCTCCCAACGTTGCTGTAACACTTCATCAAGTTGCTCTGCACCAAGATAGTCAACGATGGCGATCTGGCCGTCTTTGTAGAGATTCAACGCCGCGGTCGTGTCCGTTGTGAAATACGGTATATCAATGACATTGAGACGTACGCGCTCGTGATCCCAGTAATGAGTGTTTTTTTCCATCCGCAAATGGGCGCCGTGGACCCATACGGTCATCTCAAAGGGGCCGTTGTACAAAAGGTCCTCGAAATCGGCGCCGTAGCGTCCGTCACGGTTGCGGTAGAAATCCTCGCGAATGGGGTTGTAGGTAGGGAAAGCGACAAGCTCTTCAAAATAAGCTAGCGGCTGTTCAAACTGGACCTCAAGCACCCTGTCATTGACAGCGTGTACGCCCAGGGTATCGATAGGAAGATTGCCGGTATTGATGGCCTCGGCATTCTTCAGAGGGTACAGAATGAAGGCGTATTCTGACGCTGTTTCTGGGGCGAGTGCGGTGTGCCACGCAAAAGAGAAGTCATGTGCGGTGACCGGTAACCCATCACTCCAGCGAGCGTCTTCACGCAACCAGAACGTTGCTCCGTCTTCCCGGATTTCCCAACGTTCAGCCACTCCAGGAACCAGCTGATTATTAGCGTCGAACCGCAGTAGGCCTTCCATCACGTGACCAAGGATCATGATGCTGACAGAATCTGTAGCCCGCGTACTGTCTAGTTGTGGGGGTTCCGTGCTCAGCTGTAGGGTAAGTGTGCCCGATTCTGCATCAATGGCACTCAACGTGCTGGAGCCACTACCTGTAAGTGCTGATGCCCATGACAATAGGACCATCAACAAGGCAAAGCCGAGGGTAGCAGCGATACCCAGCCAGATAAGCTGAAAGCTAGCCGAGCGGGTTAAGGAATTGCTAACGTCAGGCATTGTGTTGGGCATCGGAACTCACTAGTAATTGCTTTGCGGTGTATATCAGGTTCTCGCTCCCCGCTCCAGAGATCGATTAAACCACGCCGAGGGCCTTTTGCTCGGTCCGGTTCCCTGGGGGACTGGTGGTCTCCACCTTATACTCGGACCATGCAAGAGAGCATCATGCAGCAGCTCGCGAGTGTGGGCCTGGCGCAAAGCGGCGAGACGGCGGGTACCTTGGCCGAGTTCCTCAGCCTGCTCTCAAAGTGGGCCCGGGTCCACAACCTGACCGCCGTGACCGATCCCGAGGAGATGATTCGGCGCCATTTGGTGGAGAGTCTCGCTCTGCAGTCTTTTCTGAGGGGAGCGCGCATCGCAGATGTGGGTAGCGGTGGGGGACTTCCCGGGATTCCCCTCGCCATCGCTGAGCGAGAGCGGGAGTTCACGTTGATCGAAAGCCGGGGAAAACGGGCGGAATTCCTCCGCCATGCGAGCGGCGTCCTGGGGCTTACGAACGTGGTGGTAGCGCATGCACGGGTAGAAGACTTACCTAGCATCTCGCCCTTTGATACTGTGCTCGCCCGGGCCGTGGCGCCACTACCGGAGCTGCTGAAGCTCGTGGGGCACCTTTTTGCGCCCGAGACGATCTTGCTGGCACTGACGGGCGAGAGTTTTAGCGGCGAGGCGGCGACATTCGCGGGTGGTTATAGGGCAAGACGTGTCGGCGGACCGATCGCCGGGTTGTTCAGGGGAAGTTTCATCGTTGTGGACAAGAGCGAGGGTTGAGCGTCATTGGCTCGGACGATCGCGATAGCTAACCAGAAGGGCGGAGTCGGCAAGACTACGACCTGCGTCAATCTGGCGGCTTCTTTGGCCGCTACCCAGCGACGGGTTCTGGCTGTGGACATCGATCCCCAAGGCAACGCCACGATGGGTTGCGGCATCAACAAGGGCGAACTGGAGTCGAGTGTTTGCGACCTACTTCTAGAAGGCGTGGAGGCGGTGAAGGTCATTCAACCGGCCGCCGCAGGCGCATTCGATGTTCTGCCGGGGAATCAGGTACTCACACTGGCCGAGGTGGAGCTGCTAACCCAGCCGGAGAGGGAATTTCGTCTTAAACGGGCGCTGCAACCGGTTCTCGGGAACTATGACTATGTGTTGATCGACTGCCCACCAGCGCTCAACATGCTGACTGTGAACGCGTTGGTGGCAGCGAACGGCGTGCTGATACCCATGCAGTGTGAGTATTACGCACTGGAAGGCCTAACGGCGCTTCTCGAGACGGTCGAACAGGTTAGTCACAAAGCCAATCCGGAGCTTGAGCTGTACGGAATATTGCGCACGATGTTCGATCCCCGGAACAATCTCGCGAACGAGGTCTCCGGTGAGCTTCTCGAGCATTTTGGGGACCGTGTATTCAGAACAGTGATTCCACGGAATGTTCGGTTGGCGGAAGCGCCGAGCTTCGGTAAGCCGGCTCTGTACCATGACAACCACTCGCGAGGTGCCCTCGCGTATCTCGCCCTCGCGGGCGAGATCAATCGGCGTGAGGCAGCCGCCAAGCGGTCCTGATCCGCGCATTTGAGCCGGCTTGCGCTACAATTACACGGCGGCCCTTCTTTCCCTAGCGACCGGATCACGATGGCTAAACGGAGAAGCCTCGGGCGTGGCCTAGAGGCACTATTAAGCACAGACACAGGGTCTACGGGTGCCGCTTCCCAGGACACGCTGCGGGACATTCCCATAGATCTTCTGGAGCGGGGCCGTTACCAGCCTCGCGCCGACATGCGGGAGGACTCCCTCGCCGAATTGGCGGCAACCATACGTGCTCACGGTCTGGTCCAACCGATCGTTGTTCGGCACCTCTCGGAGTCGCAACCCCAAGGGGTTGAGGCACGCTACGAGATTGTCGCCGGCGAAAGGCGTTGGCGAGCTGCCCAACTCGCGGGGTTGCACGTCATTCCCGCGCTGATCAGGGAGATTTCGGATCGCGAGGCTGTCGCAGTTGCGCTGATCGAGAATATCCAGCGCGAAGACCTGAATCCACTAGAGGAGGCCCTGGCTCTTCGGCGACTAGTGGATGAGTTCGAGATGACCCACGAAGAAGCCGCGGACGTCGTTGGCCGGTCCCGTGTCTCGGTAAGCAACCTCCTGCGCCTGCTCGAGCTTCCAGATTCCGTCAAGGAGCTTCTGGTGCAGCGGGCGCTCAACATGGGGCACGCTCGCGCACTGTTGGCGATCGAATCGGCTCAGGACCAGTTGACACTCGCAAGACGGATCGTGAAGGAAGGCTGGAGCGTGAGGGAGACCGAACGGGCCGTGCAACGTCTCGCGAAGCCCCAGCCCAAAAGGGCACGGGAAGGCGTCACCGCCGCAAAAGATCCAGACGTCAGGCGACTGGAGGCTCAGCTTGGAGAAAAACTTGGGGCGAGCGTTCGAATCGAGCATAGTGCTCCTGGCGGACGCCTCATCATTCGTTACCACAGCCTAGAGGAGCTCGAGGGGATCGTCGACCATCTCCTCTAGCGATCTTGATCGGGCAGAGGCAAGAACATAGAATGCCCCGGTTATCAGGCAGCCTTAGTCCCTCAGCAACCGACGCCACGCATGTGGCTTTTTCTTTGTCCCTACGAGTTGACTGACGTCTTCCAGACAGGTGACCACGCGCCTCGTGAACGAGCATGAAGAGCAGGTGCGGCTTCAAGACCTGTATCTCAAGGCGCGCCGGGTGGCCTTGGGCATCGTGGTCGGACAGTTGGGAATAACGTTGTCGATTTCGGCGGCTGGCCTGCTTTTGGGAGGCCCCAGAGCCGGTGTCTCCGCTCTCATGGGCGGCGGGATCGGGACACTGGCCAGCCTCTGCATGGTTGTGAGCATGTTCCGGCTAAGCGCAAGCACCGGGCCCGAAAAGATTATAAGTCGAGTCTATCGAGGGGAATTCTACAAGCTCGTGATCACGGCCGGTCTTTTCGCATTGGTGTTGCTAAGTATTGAAGTCTCTTTTGGGCCGATGCTGGGATGTTTTGCTGCAACTCTACTGGTGTATTGGGTGGCGCTCTTGCGGTCAGTGGATTTGACCCTAGTTAGAAGAGTGAAAGAAAGTGAATAGAAGCTAGACATGGAAGAAGCCCACGAAGGCCCGGCCAACGCGACCGAATACATCGTCCACCACCTGACCAATTTGCATACTGGTGAAGGGTTCTGGAACCTTCACCTCGACAGTATGTTCTATGCGGGGATTCTCGCTGTCGTCTTCGGAGGAAGCTTCTATCTCGCGGCACGGAAGGCAACCTCGGGGATCCCTGGGTCCTGGCAGAACTTCGTGGAGATGATGGTGGATTTCGTCGACGTTCAGGTAAAGGACAGCTACCACGGCTCCAGCAAGCTGATCGCGCCACTAGCGCTAACAATTTTCTGCTGGATCTTCCTGATGAATTTCATGGATCTCGTGCCGGTGGATCTGTTACCGGCGCTGGGCGTTGCCGTGGGCATCGAGTACATGAAGGTCGTCCCGACCACCGACCTCAACATCACGTTCGGGATGTCTATCGCCGTGTTTTTTCTGATGATCTTCTACAGCATCAAGATTAAGGGTGTCGGCGGCTTCGCGCAGGAGCTGTTCCTGCACCCGTTTGGGAAGTGGATGATGCCGTTTAACTTCCTCTTGAAGCTCGTCGAGGAACTCGCAAAGCCCGTCTCCCTGGCTCTGCGACTGTTCGGTAATCTTTATGCTGGTGAGCTGATCTTCATTTTGATCGCCCTTTTCACGCTCTCCGCGGGAGCCAACTCGATGGGGGAGTTGCTCAATAATTTTACTTCTTTGGGCACCATCACGGTGTTTGTAACGCAGGTCATCCTCGGGTTGGCCTGGGCAATTTTTCACATCCTGATCATTACCCTGCAGGCCTTTATATTCATGATGTTGACCATCGTCTATCTGAGTATGGCCCACGAGAAACACTAACGAGGAATGCTCGAAGGCCTTGCGGCCTTCCTGGACTTAGGAGGAACTATGGAACTTGCAAACGTGATCGCGAACGTACAGGGGATGACCGCTGTTGCGGTAGCGCTCCTGATTGGCATGGGAGCGCTGGGAACAGCTATCGGCTTCGGTCTTCTCGGGGGGCGTTTCCTAGAGGGCGCCGCGAGGCAGCCGGAGCTGGTCCCGATGCTACAGATCAAGATGTTCATCGTGGCGGGCTTGCTGGACGCGGTAACCATGATTGGCGTGGGTGTCGCGCTGTTTTTTACGTTCGCCAATCCGTTTCTCGCGACAGCGCTCGCCGCCTTGCAGGCGGGTGGCTGAGAACCAGCGTAATCGCGTAAGAGCGCTTTCTGGAGGCTTATTTTGAGCATCAACGTTACCCTATTCGCACAGATGCTGGTCTTCGGTCTTCTGGTCTGGTTCACAATGACATTTGTCTGGCCGCTGATCAGAGAGGCTATGGATGAACGGGAGCAGAAGATCACCGATGGACTTGCTGCGGCCGAGAAGGGTCAGAGTGATCTGCGGCAGGCTGGGGTCGAAACCGAGAAAATTATTGGGGATGCCCGCGACCAAGCCCGGGATATCCTGAGCAAGGCAAACTCCCGTGCCAACGACATCGTCGAGGAGGCGCGTTCCGAGGGAGAAGTCGAGAAACGCAAGCGCCTCGATAGCGCGGAGTCCGAAATCGAAGTCGAGGTTAATCGAGCGAGGGACGAACTTCGACAACAGGTAGCGGCTATCGCGATCTCTGGAGCGGAGAAGGTCTTATCGCGAGAGATAGACGAGGCCGCGCACCGGGATCTCTTAGATCGTTTGGCCGCGGAGCTATAGGAAAACAATGGCGGACGTTGGCACCCTCGCACGGCCCTATGCTCGCGCTGTTTTCGAGCTGGCGCGGACGGACGGTACGCTGTCAGTATGGTCTGCAGCCCTGGCGACCGCGGCGGACATCGTCGGCGAGCTCGACGCGAGGACGTTCCTAGCTCGGCGCGACCTGGATGATGGCGATCGCGTCGCTTTTCTGCAGTCGGTATGCGCCGACGTTGGAGAAGCAGAGGTCTTAGCTTCCGGCGGTGGTCAGAATTTGCTTCGGCTGCTGGCGGAGAACGATCGCCTGCCGATCCTCCCGGAGATTGCTGCTCAGTTTGACGAGTTAAAGGCATGGGCCGAGAACACCGTTAAGGTTCAGCTGGTCACCGCGAGCAGTGTGCAAGAGTCGGTGGTCGAGCAGATAAAGGCCACGCTCGAGCGGAAGTTGGGTAGGGCGGTAGAACTGGAACTTCAGGAGGACCCTAGGTTGCTCGGTGGTGCGGTCATCAACGCCGAGGGTCGGGTTATCGATGGATCAGTGAGGAGCCGGCTGAGTGAGCTGGCAGAAACACTCATCGCGTGAGGCTTTTTCTTAAGAGGAAAATGTAGATGGCACTCAAAGCTTCCGAAATCAGCGAACTTATCAAGCAACGTATCGAGAATTTCGATGCTAGAGCCGAGGCTCGCGATGTCGGTACAGTCATTGCGGTCACCGACGGAATTGTACGCATCCATGGACTAGCCGACGTGCAATACGGAGAGATGATCGAGTTCCCTGGTGGCAGCTTCGGCCTGGCGCTGAATCTCGAACAGGACTCAGTCGGTGCGGTGGTATTGGGAGAGTACAAGCACATCTCCGAAGGTGATGCGGTCAAGACGACCAGCAGAATTCTAGAGGTGCCGGTGGGTGAAGGGCTCCTCGGTCGAGTGGTCAACTCCTTAGGCAACCCTATTGACGGCAAGGGGCCGATTAATGCTGTAGCGACGTCCCCGATCGAGAAAGTTGCGCCGGGTGTCATCGATCGCCAGTCGGTCAACCAGCCGGTGCAGACGGGTCTTAAGTCCATCGACTCGATGGTGCCCATAGGTCGCGGCCAGCGCGAGCTGATCATCGGTGATCGACAAACGGGGAAGAGCGCTGTCGCGATTGATACGATCATTAATCAGCGCGGTAGTGACATTAAGTGCATCTATGTCGCTATCGGACAGAAGAATTCGACCGTCTCGAATGTCGTCGGGCGTTTGGAGGAAGAGGGCGCAATGGAGCACACCATTGTCGTGTGCGCCTCCGCTGCGGAATCCGCGGCCATGCAGTACATCGCCCCCTACTCGGGCTGTGCGATGGGCGAGTATTTTCGCGATCGAGGTCAGGACGCGTTGATCATCTACGATGATTTAACGAAGCAGGCATGGGCTTACCGGCAGATCTCTCTGCTGCTAAGGCGCCCACCGGGCCGTGAGGCCTATCCGGGCGACGTGTTTTACTTACATTCGCGACTTCTCGAGCGGGCCGCACGGGTCAACACGAGCTACGTTGAGGAGTTCACCAAAGGTGAGGTCAAGGGCAGGACCGGCTCGCTAACGGCGTTGCCGATCATCGAGACCCAAGCGGGCGACGTGTCCGCCTTCGTTCCGACGAACGTTATTTCGATTACCGACGGGCAGATTTTCCTGGAGACTGATTTGTTCAACGCGGGCATTCGGCCCGCGATCAATGCCGGCCTCTCCGTCTCGCGGGTGGGCGGTGCCGCCCAAACTCAGATAATCAAAAAGCTCGGCGGTGGGGTTCGCCTGGCGCTGGCGCAGTACCGCGAGCTTGCTGCCTTCTCGCAGTTCGCCTCCGATCTTGATGAGACTACCCGGCGTCAGCTCGAGCGGGGCGAGCGTGTCATGGAACTGATGAAGCAGCCGCAGTACTCGCCGTTGACGGTTGCAGAGATGGGAGTGTCCCTCTACGCGGTCAACGAAGGGTATCTCGACGAGGTGGAGGTCGAGAATGTCGGGCCCTTCGAGGCGGCGCTCCATGCTCATGCGCACGCTAACGCCAGCGGGCTTATGGAGAAAATAGAGGCTTCAGACGGCAGTTTCGACGAGGAGATCCAAGCAGGGTTGAAAGCGCTTCTGGACGAGTTCAAGGCCTCGGGAGCGTACTGAGTCGATGGATGGGATAAAGGGGTCGAGGAGCTGATAGATGGCGGTCGGTAAGGAAATCCGCACCAAGATCACCAGTGTGAAGAACACGCAGAAAATCACTCGTGCGATGGAGATGGTTGCGGCGTCCAAGCTCCGAAAGACCCAGAATCGTATGACAGCCGCTAGGCCCTACGCTGAGGGTATTCGTCGAGTTATCGGGCATCTATCCCAAGCCAGCCCGGATTTTCACAACCCGTATCTCGAGGCGCGAGAGATAAAGCGGGTGGGTTACCTTATCGTCACGACGGATCGAGGCCTCTGTGGCTCGCTGAACGTCAACCTCTTTCGCAGGCTACTGAACGACATGAGCGAGTGGCAGGGGAAAGGCGTAGAGATCGATCTTTGCATACTCGGTGCGAAAGGGGTGGCCTTTTTCCGTCGACTCAGGACGAACATCATTTCGGTTGCCACGCATCTCGGCGATGCCCCGAAGATGGCAGAGCTTATCGGACCGATCACCGTGATGACGGACGCCTACAAAGAAGGCACCATCGATCGCCTTTTCCTAGTCCATAACATGTTCGTCAATACGATGAGTCAGACGCCTGAGATTAGAACACTACTTCCGGTGGAGCCTGTCGATGCTGAAGACCTACAGGATCACTGGGACTACATCTACGAGCCGGATGCGGCGGATTTATTGATGAACGTCCTTGAACGTTACGTCGAGGCGCAGATCTACCGAGGGGTTGTAGAGAATATCGCGTGCGAGATGGCTTCCAAGATGGTGGCAATGAAAGCGGCGACGGAAAACGCTGGTGAGTTTATTGATCAGCTGCAGCTCGTCTATAACAAAGCTCGCCAGGCTGCGATCACACAGGAGATTTCCGAAATCGTCGGCGGCGCGGCAGCCGTCTAGTTATTAAAGAAGGTTCAGGACACATGAGTACGGGTACAGTTGTTCAGATCATCGGCGCGGTTGTCGATGTGGAGTTTCCGCGAGATGGCATCCCTAAAGTCTATGATGCGCTGCGCGTCGACGATCGGGATTTGACGCTGGAGGTGCAGCAGCAACTTGGCGACGGTGTCGTGAGATCCATCGCGATGGGTTCGAGCGAGGGCTTGAAGCGTGGGTTGCAAGTCAGTAACACCGGTCAGCCGATCACAGTGCCCGTTGGAGAAAAGACGCTCGGCCGGATTATGGACGTCTTAGGCAGGCCTATAGACAAGGCCGGAGAGATAGGTGAAGAGGAACGGCTTCCGATCCACCGGGATCCTCCATCCTTCGAGGATCAATCGACTTCCACGGAGCTTCTAGAGACTGGCGTGAAAGTCATCGACTTGATCATGCCGATCGCCAAGGGCGGCAAGATAGGGCTCTTCGGCGGCGCCGGAGTGGGCAAGACGGTCACGCTTATGGAGCTCATCAACAACATCGCGTCAGAGCACGGTGGGTATTCAGTATTCGCCGGTGTGGGTGAGCGCACGCGTGAGGGAAACGACTTTTATCACGAAATGAAGGAGTCGAAAGTCCTTGACAAGGTATCGCTGGTTTATGGACAGATGAATGAGCCACCCGGCAACCGTCTCCGAGTCGGGCTGACTGGCTTGACGATCGCCGAGCACTTCCGCGACGAAGGCCGCGATGTGCTCATGTTCATCGATAATATCTATCGTTACACTCTGGCGGGCACGGAGGTGTCAGCGCTGCTGGGACGGATGCCTTCGGCGGTAGGTTATCAGCCG
>Ga0310121_10002461_pt1 | contig 17511 bp, 13 predicted proteins | sample CB27_Tmax_986_MG_FD_203504 | JGI IMG/M metagenome (GOLD analysis project Ga0310121, IMG submission 203504) | Marine microbial communities from Western Arctic Ocean, Canada - CB27_Tmax_986 | ecosystem: Environmental > Aquatic > Marine > Oceanic | place: Canada: Western Arctic Ocean | collected...
ATTTACGTAAGACCAATAACTCCGGGCGGGACTTTTTGTTTATTGGTTTAGTTAATCGTTCCAACGGTATGCACTCGGGCGTTTCGAGAACCAGTTTCTACCCACCGGCGTGAGTGAGTAGTGCTTTGAACTTCCCCGGGTAGTGGAGCGGATCCACCCTTCTTCCTCGCATTTATCAAGCAAGTTCTGCGCTGTGCCTTTCGAGCAGTGAAGTATCTTCACCGCACGGGATTTGTAATCCGCCTGCTTCTGATTTTCGTGTGCGCTTACGCAGTGAAGCATTTCCACGGGATCGTATTTTATCGGTCTGCCCAAACCGCTATCGCTGTCATCCAGGACTTCCTTTACCTCCTCCGGTGTGGCATCGCGCCAGCAGATCACACCCGGGTCCTGGTGATGGGCGATGTACCGCTTTGTGGTCGGCAGACCTTCCTCATCCTGCCATCGTAGTCGCTTCCCGCGTTTCGGCGCCCGAAGCTCGAATACGGAGTCGTTACCGATCGACCGGATGGCCAGTGCGGCCCGTGCAGGGTTGACCCATTCGGCGGATCCTGCCCCAAGGTATGCGTAATCTCCCGCCTCCCAATTCTCCTTCTCCTTACCTTTGGGCGGCTTGTTGGTATGGTGGGCGAGAATCATTCCGGCTCCGTGCTTCTGGAGAAGGGGGTTCAGTAGTTCCCGCATGAAATAGCTCACGTCCTTCTGGCTCCCTCCGTCCCCGCCAAGGTAGGCGAATGCCGGGTCGACCATGACCAGGTCGAGGGGGCCGTTCTGCTCCAGGAGGGCCTCCAGGGCCTCTGCAAACCGCCCGGCGCTGCGGTCGTTGATGGTGCATACAATGAACTGCCTAAGCGCCTGCTCCTTCTGCTCTTCGGCGAGATCGCCACATCCCGCCAGGACGCCGTCGCGCATCTCCGCCAGGTCCCCCTCGTCGTTCTCGGCCTGAACCAGCAGAATCCGCAGGCCCTTGCCCTCGTACACGGTGCCGGGCTCGATACCGAAGAGCGCCTTCCCCACCGCCAGGTGAACACCAAGTTGAACGAGGAATGCCGACTTCCCGATTCCGGTCGGTCCGACAAGAAGGCAGACCGCGCCCCGGTAGAGAAACCGGTGCCGGATCAGTTCGCTGGGGTCTTCCCCATACTTTGGTGTCCGTAGAGCGCCCAGTTCCCGGACCGGCGGGAGTTCGACGATCTTCTCGACTTCTTCTTCAAGCGAGCGGAGCCTGTCCGCAGGCAGGAACTCGCCGAGAAAGTCGAGAGGGGTTTTACTCACCGGAACCGGAGCCCCGATTCGGGCACTCGTCCCGCGTGTGAGGGTTGAAGTAAAGAATCCGCTGCCGGACCGGGTCACCGCTCTCGACTGGGCGCAGTCCCCCGGGCATCCTGACCCATCCGCAGATGTCCCACCGGGTGGGGTCCGCCCCCAGCAGACAGGCCGCGGCGAAGAATCTTGCCTGATCCTGGGCGCCCCATTGTTCAACGTGAAACCACCCGTGAACGCTCTTGCCGCCTGAGTCAACCGCCAGCACCAGCGGAGCGATCCCGCCCAGAGCTGTAGCGATCTGTGCCTGCATCGGCTTGGTCAGAGAAGGATCGTCGAACTCGGCAACGACATGCCGCCGTTCGAGAACGTTGTTCTGGCACCGGACAGATCGGTTACCGGATTTATTCCGGGCCGACAGTCCTGACATGGGATTCGGAACTATTAACTGCAGAGATTCCGCGTCCGCGAGAACATCCGTGAGTGGCCTGACCGCCGCCTTGTCACTGGCGATTCCCGTGCATACAAGTTCCCTTTCCTGATAGAGGTGGGGCAGAACATCGGCAGGTTGCCGCCCGGTACTGGTTTCCCCGTCAAAGCAAGGGGTCGTATCAGCGAGAATCTTCGTGATGGCCGCAGCATCCGGTTCCGGCCACCGAATCGACCTGCGACCAAAGTTGACCCGTTCATGATCTTGCCCGGAGTAGGCCAGATCAACGGCGTCCTGGATCTCCCTGTCGGTCACAGGGCGGTGGGTTACGAACTCCTTGCGGCACCGGCAGAGGAACTCGAAGCACTGCTCGGCGCTCAGGGTCGTGCTCAGTCCGCCGGCGGCTCGCGCAAACCACGCGTGGGTTTCGCCAGGCTTCGGCGGTTCCGCCAGGAGACGGGCCGTCCTGCTCGAGAATGGGTAGAGTTTCGCCAGGATATTACTTCCGGTAGAAATCCATCAGTTTGCCGCTCGCCTTGAGTGGGAGGTGTGGCGCCCAGTCCATAGATTGTTCCATGATCTGAACGATACGCTGAAGATCCTGTTCCGCGGTGGAGACGGGCACCTCGAATACCAGTTCGTCATGCACGGTAAGGATGGGTTGATAGCCTGCCTTCGCGCACCGGATCCATGCCGAAGCCATCACGTCCCTCGCGGTGGCCTGGGTCCAGTTCTCTGCCAGCAACCCGCCGTGGACCAGCATGCGCTCTCCGCGGACGGTGCAGTGATAACTGTCATCGTCAACGAGAACATCGCGGTAGATGAGAAAACGCCCCAGTTCGGGATTCGCCTGGGTGCAGGGAAGCGGCAGCATGTAGTCCTTCCCGTTACAGGACGAGAAAGCATTACGTAGCCGGCGCCACAGTTGAACGATGAGCGGATTGGACTTTCTGAAGTCCCCCACGATGTGCGCGGCCTCCATCTCGCCCAAATCAAGTCCGGCCATCATCTTCGCCACTTCGATGAACCGCCGGTACCCGCATCCGAAACCGAGACCCAGCACACGGGCTTTTGCCAACTGCCGGAGGTTTGAACCGGTGCGCTCGCACCATCCCTGGAGCGGTTCGGACTCCGCGTACCCCATCGTGGAACGCGCATGGATCTCGTAGGCGTCCGCCTCAGAGTTTTCCAGAAACATGGAAAGTGATTCCGTGTCTCCCGCGAGATATAGCAGGACCCGGCTCTCGATCTGCGCATAGTCCACAACCGCAAGCCTGTGGCGGGGCGGGGCGATGATAGCCCGACGCAGATCGACACCTTCCGCCGCGCTCCGGTTCAGGTTCTGGAGATTGAGCCCCCCGTTCCCGGACCACCTTCCGGTACTTGCCCCAAAATACTTCAGCTCAAAGGCCATGCGGGATGAAGGCATCCTCCGGATCTCCATGGCCTGGAGGACTTTTGCGGTCCGGTTCGCGGAGCGGATGCGCTGCATGCCGCGTACCCATGTTGAGGCTTTGCCCGTTGGGCGCTCCTGTGCCCATTCCAGGTATCGGGGGTCACTGCTTGAAGTACTCTCGGGCGGCGTGACTCCAGCGCCCTCACAGGCAATGCGGAACTGTTTGATCGAAAGTGGCGGTCGCCATGGGAGAGCATCACCAAGGCTCTCGACGAGGCCCTCGAGCCTGATCCGCTGCTCACCCACGTAGTCCCAGTCGATTGCGAGGCCCCTTGTGCCCATGCTTGAAGTCATCTCGAAGAGTTGACGCTCATGCCCGGGCCAATGGTGGTTGAACTTATGCCAGATCGCCAGCGTCGCCTCCGCATCCCCGGCCGCGTATTCCAGGACTGCGGGGTCGATTTCATCGAGGCTACCATTCACCTGCTTGCCCCGAAGGGCGGCGCGGATATCCTTACTGAACGGGACGCCGTAAATCTGCTCAACTGCGAGTTTAAGTTCCCGGGGGTGTTGAAGATATGAGCAGAGCGCGGCGGAGCAGTACCAATTATCCGGTTCCCGGACGGATTTGATCTCGAGCATCCTGCGAGGATTACCCTGCCCGAAGAGGATCAGCGATGGCTCTGTACCCGGAGAGTCTGCCTGGGGGACATGAACAATAATGGCTGGCTGGACATGATTGTGGCGCCATCCGGTGAGAACCGGTGTTCGATCGTGTGGGGTGGGCCGGACGGATTCGATGCGCAACTTCGACAGGATTTTCCCATCGGTGCCGGCGGATCCTGCGCGGTGGCGGATCTGACCGGAAACGGATTTCTCGATCTGATTGTCGGCAGCGGCGTACCGGGCGCCGGCCAGCCCCGCGATTCCTGGACGTATATTTATTGGAATGGTCCCGAAGGGTTTCAACCCCACCTTCACACGGAGCTCGAATCGCAGAAAGCCATCGATTTCTCGATCGCCGATTTCAACGGCGACGGTACGCGTGACCTGTTCCTGGTTTCCTACCGCAGCGCCATCGAGCGGGACATTGATTCCTTCATCTACTGGAACCGCCCCGGCAAGGGATTCTCCAACCGGGATCGCAAGAGAATCCGCACCCACTCGGCCGCCGCCTGTTTCGCGGCCGACTTCGACGAAGACGGCCGCATGGACCTGGTTGCCGCCAACCACAAGACCTTCAACGACCACATGGGTGACTCCTTCGTTTTTCAGAATGGCCCGAACGGCTTGGATGAAACGAGGTATTCACGCCTGCCGACATCCGGCGTGCACGGGATGTACGCAAATGAACCTCGCAACATCCTCGACGGGGGAGACGAAGAGTTTTTTATTTCTGCTCCCTTCGAGATCCCGCCGGGTTGCTCCGCAACGAGCATTTCCTGGGATGCCGAACTCCCGCCGAAGACCCGGGTCAACGCACAGTTGAGGTCCGCCGTCACTCGTGAAGGCCTTGATGATGCGACCTGGGTCGGCCCCGAGGGGCAGGACAGCCGGTTCGAGGATGGCGATGAATGCCGGGGCCTGGCAAATGGCCGTAAGGGGCAATGGCTCCAGTATCGCCTCGCGCTCGGTGCGGTCAACGGAGGTTGTACGCCGAGAATCAAGGAGGTGCGGGTACACTACTCGACCCCCTGAAAAGCGAAGCGAAACCCACAAAATTCGTGCGTATTTCGGGAGGGAAGAGGAATCTTCATTCCGGGATTGCAAAAATCCGAATGGTTGCTACCATTTCCGGCGGTGACATTTCAGCTGCATGGAGCAGCCAGGAGCAATCAGGACCATAGATGAAAGAGGAGAACTGATGAAACGTAGAGCGTTGTTTGCAGCAGGGTTATGTATTGTCTTTTTCACCGCTGTCCGAGCCTCGGCTACGGCGGCGGCCCCTAATCCCCAACTGGACCCATTGGAGCCGGGAGTCCAGGCGCCGATGGATACGTCGGCCGCCGTCGATTGGGGCAAGTTGTTGGACAATGGAGACGCCAATGACTGGACGTTTTCAGGAGGCACCGCAAGCTCCGCAAGCAGCGGCGGTTCACCCCGCATTATCTACTTCAGTTCCGACTTCGGCGCCCCGGACCCGCGCGTGAACATGCCCTCGACCAGCTGGATTGCCCAGCTCGAATTCGAGTACTCGGGGCAGCTCACCAGTTTGCTGTCGATGGAGAATGACGGTTCGGCGACGAAACGCGAAGTCCAGGTGCTGGGTCCTGGAATCACCGGGACGCCCGGTGAGTTCCGGGTTGACCTGCGGTTCGGCGGAGTGATGGCCGGCCCGTTCCAGATTTCCGAAAATGAGCCTCACACGCTCACGATTCACTACCTGGGACTCTCCAGCGGCAATCTCATGGACGTTTGGGTCGACGACACCTTGATGGGCACCGGCGACCTGGATGCCCTTCATGCGGGCGCTGCGTACGATGCGAATTCCTTTGCCATCGGCGGCGGATCGACCATCCCCGGTTCGATGACCATCGAAGTCGACAGTCTCATCGTCGGCGTGCCGGAGCCTTCGACGATCGTATTGCTCGGCCTCGGCGCTTCACTGGCGGCAGTCTATCGGCGAAGGCGGGCGTAACGCGTCACGCGATTTCTTGGAGCACCAGTCTTTGATGATGAGAGCACACTCGTTATTCGAGTGTGCTCTTTTTTGCGGGACAGGAATGCGCCGCACCGCGCCAGGTCTCCCGGAACAGGCCGGAACCTCACGCACTATGCCCGTGCAACGTGCCGTAGGCTCCGGCAGTACGCTCCTCAGACGTAAGCCCGATTCGGCAAATCTCTTCGAGCGAGATCGCACGTGAGCAAAATTCCCCGCACAAGCTGGAAAGGCTATTTGATCGACCACCACTGGCCGCGCGAGGACTTCATTCCGCTCGACCGGCTGTCCGTCGCCGAATACGAAGAACAGATTCGCAACGCGGGGATCGATCACCTGGTGGTCTATTGCAAGGATCACTGGGGATCCTGCTACTACCCGACGGAACTCGGCATCCGGCACCCGTCGGTCACCTTCGACTTCGTCGGTGAAATGGGCGAAATGCTGCGCCGCATCGGAGCGGAATTCACCGCCTACTACAGCGTCGGATTCGACGAGCACGCCGCGCGCGAACATCCGGAGTGGGTGGCGCGCGACCCGTCCGGGGAGATGCTCATCCACCCCCGGCAGATCACCCGCCCCCGGTGGCACCGGCTCTGCCTCGAAACAGGATATCTCGATTTTGCCATCGAACACATCGCGGAGATCCTTTCCCGCTACGAACCCGACAGCGTATTTCTCGACATCCTGGGTCACCCGCCGGGAACATTTTTCGGATCCTACCTCTGCTACTGCGATTCCTGCCGTGCCCTGTTCCGGGATCGGTACGGTTTCGATCTGCCGGAGTCGTCCGGGGGGCTGCGGGAGTGTGCGTTCGAAGTAGAGGATTTTCGGGCGCATCTCGACCTGGAGTGGTATTCCGCGATTCGTGGCGTGATTCGAAAAGCCCGGCCCGACGCGGCCATTACCATCAATGCCTCCGCGCATTTCCGCAAGCCGATGCGTGACTTGATCGATCACCATTTTACCGAACCGTTCTGGGGACATTGGCGAAGTTCGATATTTATTCGCGGGGTGGGAGGGGGCAAATCCCCGCAGGGCACCGGCCAGGTTCCTTCGGAAGTATTCGATCCTTCGCCACCGGATCTGTACCGCAGTTTTTCGGCCAAGCACTGGGCGCAGGGCATCCGGCCGCTCGTCTACTCGCCCTCCCAGCGGCCGGACGGGAAACTCGACGCGGTGGAGATCGAAGGGATGGGGGCGGCTTACCGCGATGGAGATCTCCTGCGCGAGATTCTCGACAACCGATCCAGCGTTCCCTGCGTCGGCGTTCTCTATCACGAGCGTACCTGCGTCGAGTTGCCTGACCGCCCGTATGGCGAGGCGAGACCGGCGTCGGAAAACGTGATCGAATTCGACAAGAACAAACCGGACAACACGCATCGCCGACTGGTCGGGGCGGCGATCGATCTGGCCACCCGGGCCCAGGTCCCGGTAGATGTTCTCACGGAGGAGGACATCGACCCGTCGGCACTCAGTCGCTATCCCGTGTTGCTGATCCCCGGCGCATCCCGGATCGACGAGGCGGAAGCGAAGCTGCTCGGTCGCTATGTGGAGGCCGGCGGATCCCTGGCCCTATCCTGCGACACGGGCCTCCGGAATCGGGACGGCAGTCTGCGTGACGATTTCGTCCTGTCCGAGCAGATGGGCGTGCGGTTCACAGGCATCGACGAGCGGTATCCGAACAACCGGTACGGAACCTATGTTGCGCACGGCCGTCATCCGCTGTGGCGCGGGCTCCCGGCCACCGACCTGCCCCTGCCGTCGCCGCGCTATCGGATCGAAGCTGACGGAGCGAAGGCGCTCGCCCGGCACATCGAACCGTGCGCCGCAATGGATGTTAACTCTTTCGTATCCTGGTGGAGCCCCGCGCCCGGAGCGTCCACGAAGCAGCCGCTCATCACCTGCAATCAGTTCGGCCGCGGTCGTGTCGTGTACTTTGCCGCCAATCCCTTTGTCGATTCGATCACCTGGTTGCGTCGCGGATTTGAAAACCTGCTCGACTGGCTGCTGGATCCGCCGCCGCTCCGGGTTCTAACCAACGTGCCAGGTTCTCTTGGGTCCTCTTTCTGGCGACGGATCGGTCGAAACGAAATTGTGATCCACCTGGTCAACCTGTCTGTTGAAGCGTTGAAAGGGGAAGTTCTGCCGATCCGCGGAGCACGGATTGCGGTCTCACATGAATTCGGGCGTATTCGCCGCGCGCGGGTTGTTCTTCCCGGGGAGAAGGAACTACGGGGACGAAATCTTGCCCGGATCCAGTCGTTCCCGGTTCCGCCGATCGAGGTGCACTCGGTGGTGATTCTGGAGGTGGAGGATTGAAAGGATCGTAGCTCGGGCCGGATTCCCGTGCTGCGAGCGAGAGAAATCATGCATGGTTGGGCTTCCATCGGGAAGAAGATGCGATATAATGAAAGGGTTCAAAATGGTTTTTGTTATCGGAGCAACTACCTGCGAGGTCGTAAAAATGAAAACTGTGAATCGTATTTGTCAGAGCATCCTGATTTCCGCCTCATTTGCCGGCTTCCTGTCCGCCGGCGCAATTGCCTCCGAGCCGGTCGCCATGCTCGACCCGTTCAAGCCGGGGCTGCAGGTCACGTTCGATATCGACGGTGACGAGACCCCGGTGGACTGGGGCGTCAGTCCCGGGGGCACCGGCTTTGCCATCGCCGGTGGTGTGGCCAGCAACACATCGCCCAACGGGTTGCTGGATTACCAGACGACGACCAAGGGTTCGGCGGTGGTGGAAGCTTTCGGAGACACCGAGGATTGGGTCTTCTCCTGCCAGTGGCAGACGGATGCGAGCGCGCAGGCCACTGGAGTCGCTTCGGTGTTCGGGTTGTCCGGTCCCGGGGGCGACCTGGTCCAACTCACCGGTATCGCCGATCCCGGCCAGCACATTCTGCTGGGCGGGAACGGAACCGGAAACCTGGTGCAGATCGGTGATCCCATCTCCTATTCCAACGGGGTGATGAACGATCTGACCGTGCACTATAAATCGGATGTGAGCCTGATCGATTTCTGGAGCAACGGGGTCTTGATCCGATCGAACGTTGCCAGCCGGACCGGCGCATACGAGGTGGATTTCGTTCGGATTCGTGGCGGCGGTATCAGTTTCACCGATTACGTATACGACAACATCCTGATCGGTCCGACCAATCCCCCCGCGCCACCCTTCCCGCAGACGATCGCGTCCCGGCCCGTGCTGGATGTTCAATTCGAAAGTATCGGCGGCCTGGACCCCGTGGAGTACGGGGTGAGAACGTGCACGACCGGGTTCACCGCCTCCGCGGGCTCCGCGGTGAGCAGCAGTGCGGACGCGGTTCTCTGCTATCAGCCCGGATGGTCCGGAACTTCGTCGGGGGCGATGCTCGAACAGAACGAGGATTGGGCCTGCACGATCGTCTGGCAGACGGATGCGGCCGCGCCGGGGCCGACGGTGTGCGAGCTGAGCGGACCGGACGGAGACATCGCGCGCCTGCTCGGTACGGGCAGCGCCGGCATGTACATCTTGGAAGGCGGCGATGGTGGAGGCGGGTACGTCCAGATCGGCGCCCCGATTGCGTTCGGTCCCGGCGTCGACCATGAACTGACCTTCCATTACCAGGAGGGGGTGGGGCTTCTCGATTTCTGGGTGGACGGCGTCAAGGTGCGAACCAATATCCAGGCCCGTTCGGGCAGCTACCGGCTGGACAGTGTGCAACTTCGCGGCGGGGCCGCTTCGGCGACCGTGGACCGCTACGCGTCAACGGTCACGGGTCCCTTCGGCGTGCCAGCCGATGAGCCGGGACCGCGGTTCGACATCCAGCGCCCCGGGCTCCTCGTCGACTTCAATACCGACGGCGACTCGAATCCCGCCGGCGGATGGGGCGTGACGGTCAGCGGCAACGGGTTTGCCGTGGGCGGCGGGGTAGCCACGAACATTGGAGACTCGGCGACCCTCCGCTACCAGACGTCTGTCCCGGGATCGACAAACGTTGTGGCGCTGTCCGACACCAACGATTGGGCATTTTCCATGCGATGGGACAGCGATTTCACCGGCGAGGCGTCAACGGTGTTCGGCCTCGGCGCGCCGAATGACCAGGATATCGCCATGTTCATCGGCACCGGCGACCCCGGGAAGTACCGGCTCCTGGCCGGGGACGGATCGGACACCTACGTGCAGATCGGCGGCGTGTTCCTGGTCGATCCGGGTGAAATGCATATCCTGACCCTGCAGTACGATGCAACCGCGGGACTGCTGAATTTCTGGATCGACGGAATGCTGGCGCGAACGAATTTTCCGAGCCGGAAGGGGTTTTATAACCTTGAGTTCATCCAGGTGCGGGGTGGATCGCCCAAAACCTCGCGGGACATCTTCGACGACGTGCGGGCGGGTTCGATCGAATCCGTTCTGGGTGAAATCGCCTTCCTGTCCATCAACCGCGGCGCGGGAGACCAGATTGTGCTGCGGTGGAACAGTGCGTCCGACCGCCTGTACGGATTGGACCGGACGCAGGACTTGATCGCCGGATTTACCAATACGATTGACAACAGCATCATGGCAACCCCGCCGATCAATACCTACACCGATACGGTGTCCGGAGTAGACCATGCCGGGTACCAGGTCCGGGACGTAACCCCGTAGTCGGTTGGAACAGGCGTGATGGTCGAATTTCGGAAGTCCGGCGTCTTCCGCTACATCACGTCCGCCCGAGCGACGCCGGCCAGGTCGGGATTGTTCCCGAGAAAGATACAGTGCCACTCCTCGGTCCAGTTCTTGGTGTCCACGATCATCAACCCCTCCAGCCAACCGGCGCTGCCGTCGGCGTGGAGGACGTTCGCGCCTTCGAGATGCCGGTACGCGGGATCGTATAGAGGCTGGCCGCTCCATTCGATGGGCCGCGGCCGGAAGTACAAATCGTCCGCTGCGTTGTCGTTGCGATCGACCACCATGACCGCCTTGCCCGGCGTGCGGAAGTCCTCCGGATACACATGATAGGGATACGAGCTATGGGCCCGGCCCCAATCGCTGAAGGAATAGGTAATCTTGGAGTGGTCGGAGAACTCGGTCGTGAAGGCGGGGCATGGGGATCCGGTCCCGGCATATTCCGTGAGCACCCGCGCCCAGTGATAGTCGGTCAGTCCAAACTTGCAAGGCTGGGAAAACGCGCCAGGACCGGGCCCCGCACAGGTAGAATAGGCATTCGGCAGAAAGCCGTTCCGGTCGTTGACGCCCAGGTACATGGAAACGCCGATCTGCCTGAGGTTTGAGATGCAGGCCATGGCGCGACCTCTCTCGACGGCATCTCGCAGGGCGGGCATGAGGAGGGCGGCGAGCACGGCAATGATCGCGATGACCACCAGCAATTCGATCAGGGTGAATCCCTTCCGTACTCTCGAATTTCGCTTCATCTGCCGTCTTGTCGAGGGATCTTCGCGCTCGCCAAATGCGTTCCGCCGAACTACGGTAACCTAGCATTGTCCCGTCCGTTCGGCAAGAATCCGGAAAGTGCCAATCCCGCCATCCAAGCTCTGGACAAGTGCGGAGCCCGGTGCTACAGCTTTTTTCAGAAGGATCGTTTGGCCGCGCCTGTCGCAGCCAGGCAGAACAAGGATGGCAATACCAGGAAAGAAGGTGGGTGTGATTCGAAACATTGTAATCATTGTAAGCGTAGTCTGGGCTGTCTCTGTTCATGCCTGGTATCCCTACTCGGACAAGTACAATGCGTGGCAGGAGGATCGGCCGTACCAGGTCGGGGCGCTCCACAACAGCGTGCCCACGGACATGTTGGCGGAGCGGATCGAGCGAATGCGGGCGGCCGGGATCAATACGTTCAGTTGGTCCAAGCCCTGGAATGCCCTCCACTTTTACCGGGCGGCAAATGATGCCGGCATGGAATGGGCGGCGTGGCTGAGGCCCGGGAATACGGAGATCGTGAGCGAGATGCTCGCCATTCCCGGAAACTCCTATATCCAGGTGGGGGATGAGCCCGACACCGAGGAAGAGATGATGGAAATCGGGGAGACCGCCGACTACGTGCGGCGCCACGCGCCCGAAACCCCCGTCTTCTGCAATCTGTCTATCGCGGGTGTCGATCATCACCGGTATGTCGAACTGGTCGATCCCGACATCTTCAGTTTCGATCAATACCCGCTGCTGCGCAACGGCAAGACCCTTGATTCCTACCTCTACAATCTCAACTGGAGCCGTCAGACGGCGATGACGTACAAGTTGCCCTACTGGATGTTTCTACAGGCGTTCGGGCGTGTGCACGAAAGAGTAAGCTATGCGTACCGCATACCGGATGAGGCGGATCTGAGGTTCCTGGTCTTCTCTTTCATGGCGCACGGGGGAACGGGCTTAGTCTGGTTCCACTATTACGGCCATCTGGAGTCGATGGTTCGCGATCTGGGAGTAGAGAATCCGGCGCGATCCGAACAACCGCATATCTACGCCAATACCATCCTTCACCGTTCCTGGTACGCATCCCGTGACGTCACGCCGGAGATTCAGAACCTTGCAAAAGCGTTCCTCAATCTGCGGCCGAAGGACCACGTGATGTACGCCGGCAACCCCATGCTCTGGAAGGACGCAAAGCCGACCTACGACAATCACAACCCCGATCCGCCGATTTCGAATCACGCGTTCTCGCCGCAGGGGGCGCTGAAAACCGTGGAAATCGTCGAGGAAGACGAGATGGGTGTCCTTGTATCGCTCTTTGACGACGAGCAGGGGGAAGAGTATTTCATGGTCGTGAACATGCAGCACGGAGCGAACATGAGCAAGATGGACGGCATGCGCACGGTGGTCCTGACATTCGACGATTCAGTCGACCGGATCGAACGCCTGAACCGATTGACCGGAAGAGTCGAAAAGCTGAAGACCCGGGAAGCGAAGAGCGGAAAACGGCAGCTCGCTCTGCAGTTGGAAGGCGGAACCGGCGACCTGTTCAAATGGTCAAACGGCAAACCCTGGGCCCTGCGGTAGCCGGGGAAACCACGAAAGTCACGAAACCTGAAACGCGTACAGGCTGCAGTTGATTACGATAAGACGTAGGGCGACGGGGTGACCTTGCGCGGTATTCCCGAACGTCTTGACCCCGCCGTCCTCCTGTTTCCAGGAAACGTCGTAACGTAGCGGGTCCCGAGGGGAGAGGCGGCAGGACTTTCGATCGAAGCCGGGCAGGACTTCGCCTGTAACATCGAGAACCTCGACCTGCACTGTACCCTGGGCGCCCAGGTCCGCGTTGATTCGCAAGTCTCCGCCTCCGTGCGTAAACATCTTCGTTTCGAGCATTCCTTCAGCCGTGTAACTGACGGGATGAAGCGCGACGAACCGGTCGGCGGGAAGGGTGGCGAGGCCAAGGCCGTATTGGAAAGGAGCCGTGGCCAGGCGTTGCTTCGGGGACGAGAGGGCGCCGATCCCCGAATCGTTCGGTCGATTTTCGCCGTGGAGAAAGTTTGTACCCCAGTAGTAGATCCACACGCGGTCATCCTTCACCACGAAGTTGCAGACGGGATGGACATGGGCATCCCACGGCCGTTCGCCGATGGGTTTGACCTCTTCGCAAGGGATGAACACGGCACGGTCCGCCACGCGGTCCCAGCGGCGGCCGTCTCGGCTCACCATCAACTGGGTGTCCTGGGTGGCCAGGAAATTGTTGTCGTCTTCCGGGAACAGGTGCATGAGGGGAAGAAGGCCGATGAGGACGTCGCCGTAGGCGGTGACACACAGGGCATGCGCCTGGGTCCAGGGGTATCCGTCCCGCGCGTCGGTGGCGAAGATCTGCTCCTTCGCGGTCCAGTGGCGGAAGTCGGTGCTGGTGGACAGGCCGGTGCAGCGGAACACCGCGTTCTTCCAGGTTTTTTCGGTGCGCGGATCGTACACAATGGTGTTGGTCTCCGGCCCCTGGTACCGGGTGTAATTGAGATACTCGCCCTTCCACCGCACGAATGACGTCAAGGTGTCATTCTTGCCCACGGCGGCGAGCCAGTTTTGCGATTCTTCCTCGTCCGCGCGCCACACGATGCCGTCGGCGGAGCAGGCGGCGAAGGAGCCCTTGTACCGTCGGCCGGCATCGGGGTCATCGGGATCCAAAAAAACGCTGCGCGCCAGTTTCGCAGGCTCGACCAGGTTGCTGTCCTTGCCGACCATCGGCTTGGTCCAGGAGATACCATCGTCCGATTCGGCATACCCGTCGCCGGGCTTCGAATACTCTGAACCCGGTCCGCCGTTGCACCAGTACCATGCCTGCCATCGGTCGTTGTCGCCGTCGTACACGACCGACGACGTTTGCATGTACCGTTTATCCCATGGGTGGTCGTTCGTGAACAACGGATTGGCGGGATGTTTTTGCGGCTGTTCCAGGCGGCGGCGCAGGTTCACGGTCCGGGCGATGATGCCGTCATCGAGGAACAGCTGCGGATGATGAGACAGTGCCACCGGAGGCTCTTCCGGGAGCGGGATCTCTCGAGTCAGGGGGATGGTATCGACGATACGAAACGCATAGAGCGATCCTCTCCGAAGCGTCAGGCAGAGCGCGGCGGGGGGCGTGGCGTTGTTCATGATCCAGGTCTTGCCCCGCAGCTTCTCCTCGAACCAGTGGATTTCGTACCATGAATCATACGACCGGGTGACAACGGCGTTCTCGTCTTCGAATCCGGGAATGACCGCGCCCTCCGCATCGAGAAGCCGGCAGGAAAGATCGCGCGCGTCAAACAGGTCCGCGTCCACCAGGAGATGATCGCCGATGTAGGCCAGGGGAACGGTTTGCAGGACCCCGGGCTCGCACTCCGGCCGGGATGTGAGGGCGTCCGTCCGTCCGGGACGCGCGCCGCCGCCCCTGTCCCCCCGAAAAACTCCATCCGACCGAAAATATGTACCCGGATGTCGGGAGATGTCTGGAATCTGGCTCCTCAAAATGGCAGGGGTCACGTACTACAGGACAGGGCATTTGAGCTACGAAGGCTCACAGGGACGAATCAGTGCAGAGCTTTCCGCGGCTGAGTATTTCCCCGAAACGATCCAGACAAGCGCCTGTCGCTACGCAGCGACGCGTTCGTAGCGATGGTGCAGCCCACCGCAGACCGGGAACGCGATCAACTTGCTTGGCCCGTCGATCTGGACAGGCTGCTCTTGGGAAAGGGGAGTTCCGCCGTCCAGCCCCTGATAAGGACGGGCAACGTGGTAATACTCCTGGATGTATTCCTTGAGCAGACCGTTGAGATGTCTTTGGTTCAAAACGATCACGTGATCCAGCAGCTCCCTGCGTAACGTGCCGATAAACCGCTCGACGTAGGGGTTCTGCCAGGGGCTCCTGAACGCGGTCCGGACCTCCTCAATGCCGCAGCTTTCGAGGAACGCCCTGAGACCGTGTCCGTAGATGCGATCGTTGTCGCGAAACAGATACCTGGGCTGTATGCCGAATGCCGTGGACTCGCGGAGCTGCTGGATCACCCACTGCATGGTTGGGTTGTACGTGGAGGCGAAGTGAATGACTCGCCTTCGACCGTGATCAACGACGACGAACACATAGAGGAAGCCGAAGTTGGCCGTGACGACGGTGAAGAAGTCCATGGCCCAGGATACATCCAGATGGTTACGCAGGAACGGGAGCCATGTGGTTGACTTCTGGCGCGGATTCTTCGGCTTGGCCATGTACTTTCGGATCGTGTCGTCACAAGGAGGATCGTAGCCCAGAAGCAGAAGCGTGTCGCGTATTCGCCCGGCTCCCCACAGGACATTCTCTCTGCTCAACTTCTGGATCAGATTTCGCATTTCATTGGGACAGCGCGGACGACCGGGCCTCTCCCTCGATTTCCAGCGCCAGTAGATGTGAAAAGCCGTGGTGTGCCATCTCTTGACTGTGGCGGGTTGCATGAGATGGACGTGCTGGGTCCATCCATCCCAGGATTTCGACAGTATGACCCAAAGGAGGCGGAAGGCCTGCGTGAACCTCGGCCTTCGTTGCTTCCCTTGGTGGATGCGAAGCGTGCAGGCGGCCAACTGGCTTTCGACGGCAAGGAGACGGGCGGCCAATGCGGCTTTGGGCAGGAACAACGCCCTCAGGTACGTCCCGGCATAGTAGACAATTTGCCGGATGAGAAGGACGGTGTGCTCAGCGGCCCCGAAAAGATTATTCAACGTAGTCATTGGATCAGATTATCGCGCTGGCCACGCCATCTTCAAGATGCGTAGAATATCACTGGAAATGGGGCGGATGGAGTTTTTCGGGGGGACAGGCGTCAAATTGGGAACTCGGTCCGAAGTCGTATTTCTGTCTTGAGCGCGTAGGGTTAATTTATTGAGCCGCGGCTTTTGTTCCTTGAAATCAGCGTGATGGGTGAAGGACGAAGGTCGGGTCGTGGCCAGAATCGAAGCGGGATCGGTCGTGGATGGTGTATGGCCGCGTGGATTGTGTAATTTGCCATTCTCCGAATCAGATTAACTTATTTAAGTCGATGGGGCGGAGGAGAGAGCCCGTCAAGCTGCCTCAAGATAGTAATAGCCGATCGGCTGAGACTGGGAGATGGTGACCTCGGTAAGTCGAACAAAATTAGACATTTGACAGGTAGGCTGAGTTTTTTGACCCTACGCCGGTACGGGCACCGAAATGCACCGGGATCTTCATGCCGAGATGGAAGCGGACTACCTCAGCGAAAAGAAGAGCGGCGGTGTGGGCTTGGACAAGGACACACTGCAGAACCTGGATGCGACCGTCGGATTCAGTCAGGCGCCCTCGAGTGCCAAGCTCCACATGGCCAAGGAGCACATCGGGACGGGAAACGTCTCCAGCGCCTGGGCGTACCAGGGATCGAGAGCTTCTTACTCCAAGGGGCGAATCCACAACGCCCAGGGACTGCATCTGAACTGCCTCAAGGCCTCCGACGGGACCCATAGCTGGCGGGCCCGCAGCAAGAGCAGCCGGATCGGCGGGGACGATCAGGTATTCTGCCCGCCCTCCGTTGGCCAGGAGAACCTCTACGTGTGCAGCACCATCGGCCACCTGCTTTCGCTGGACCAGGAGAGCGGAGAGGTCGGTTTTCTCTACGGGACGAACCACCCCATCGCCTTTCAGGCGGCCCTGGCGAAGGGTGCGATGTACGTGGGCACCTCCAATGGGATGTTGCTGAGCCTGGAGACCGGGAACGACGACGCCGATGGCTGGTACATGTGGGGCGGCAATGCTCAGCACAATAAGAGCGAATGACCGACAGTCGCAGAGGGCCTGCTGATGCAGTTGAACCTCAGAACCTGCGGAGGACCCCGTCGGCAATGAGCAATCCGGAGCCCTCCCTTGCCGACCGATTCCGTGGCTGCCTCCTCGGTCTGGCGTGTGGGGACGCGGTCGGCACGACCGTTGAGTTCAAGCCAAGGGGAAGTTTTCCCGAAGTCACCGAAATGTCCGGCGGCGGGCCGTTCGGCTTGAAACCCGGGCAGTGGACCGATGACACCTCGCTTGCGCTGTGCCTTGCGACCAGCCTGGTGGAGACTGGCGGATTCGATGCCGAAGATCAGATGCGTCGCTACGTCCGGTGGTACAGGGAAGGGTACCTGAGCAGCACGGGGGACTGCTTCGACATCGGCATCACGACTTCCTCAGCGCTTCAGAGATTCATGGACAACGGCGAACCCATTGATCGGCAACTGTAGAGCTGGAGTTGATGTTCTGAAGATTCCTTTGGGCAACACGGTTTTTCTCCTCCCGCCGGTACTGGTATCCTAGAGGGTCACTATCAAAGACAAAGGCGGAGGCCACGCCATGCGGGGACTCTTTTGAC
>Ga0310121_10002462_pt1 | contig 17499 bp, 13 predicted proteins | sample CB27_Tmax_986_MG_FD_203504 | JGI IMG/M metagenome (GOLD analysis project Ga0310121, IMG submission 203504) | Marine microbial communities from Western Arctic Ocean, Canada - CB27_Tmax_986 | ecosystem: Environmental > Aquatic > Marine > Oceanic | place: Canada: Western Arctic Ocean | collected...
AAGCAGCCAGCGAGTTCAGACTGACGGTCCGTTGTTCAAAAGATCCTAGCCGCTTCGTACGGATTGCCTGCGATGGTGAGCATCTCGAGGTGAAAGGGGACAAAACACCGGAAAAATTGATGCAAGGAAAAATGGTCGTTTCATCAAGTTATATGGTCCTGCTGACAGTACTAGGCATGGGGGCTGTGGTTCCTGCAATTGACACAGCCACCGGTTCCGTCACGGCTATCTCGGATACGGAACCTAAATTTACAGCGACCGGCTCATTGAGCTACCGGGACACAGACGAAGACGACAACATCGACAATCCACCGTTCGCCCTAGGGGGGGGTAATTGGAAGTTCTACCTTCAACATTTAGTCAAGGATTGGAGGATAGGTGGGCGCGCACGTGGTGCCGATGACTTTCAGCTTCTTATCCATGGAACCCATCTCCATGGGCCCCACGTTGGACCACCCGATACAACGGAGAGAGACATCGACCCCAATCTACTTCCGGACAAAACCTCGCCTAAAACAGACATTCGGTTTGGCAAGAGTCGCTCCGTAATCGCAGGTGGCAGAAGCGTACACAAGACGACTCGAGAAAACCATTCCGATCACTACTGGGTTCGCTCGGCGATACTGGCTTCTCCCGATCCAGAGGGAGCTAAAAAGCATCTTACGGCTGGCGCGTTCGAGCTTCGGGCGTGGCACAACAAAAAAAATCACACACAGAAACCAAGATGGCATACCATGGCATCGACGTCAGCGGCAGGATCCACAGTTACCTACGACGCCGCGGCGGGAGCACTTTCCTTCAACATCGCAATGATCGACACTCTCGATGGTGTCGGCGGGATTTCTGGCGAAATCGAGCCACGGTACGTTGGCGATCCTGTGCAATCCTCTCACTGGATCGCTAGTGAGCTCCAGTTGCTTGGACAAGAACCCGACGGTGGTTTCAGATTCAGCCAGGGGAATGTAGAACTTTTCGACCCGGATGATACCTTCAATGTAATGGGTAGTTTCAGCGAATTCCTCATCGATGACACAACCGGATCGGAGATTTCATCCGGGGTCGGTATTTTCGATGCGACGTCGATCAGTTCCTTCGTCGACGAGTTTCGAGGCAAGCCGGGCGTAAATGTAGCAGATGTAGAAGATTTAGCAGAACCTGTGGTAGATGCTCGTGACCAGCCCGCAAGATTGTTTATTGATGATTTCGTGGACCGAAATATTTTTGCAGTCGGCGTTCCAGACGACGAGGCGGTCCTCAACCAAGGTCTGGGCTTCACGTTTCAAACCGAACAAAACCTCGTCCAACTGACGAACGGATTTTCGCAATCGGTCTTCGATATTCCAGCAACTTACTTCCTCAGTGCGTTCGTCGCCGAACTCGATGACAGCGGATCACTTGCAGGCGGATTGCTCGGCGACTTTAACAACGATGGGGTTGTCGACACGGCCGACTACAGCACCTGGCAAGACAACCTGGGCGCGGATTCTTCAGTACTTGGCGGCAACGGTTCAGGAGCAGCCACTGTAGTACGAGCCGACTATGAACTCTGGAGAGCACACTTTGGCAAAACTACGGCCAGTGGTTCGGTAACAGGCCCTGTGCCTGAACCCACCACACTCCTGTTGGCCCTTTTGGGCCTGGCAGCTGTGCCGCTGCGCATGTGGCACGGGAAGTCTGTGGTATAAAGCAGGTTGGAACTTCCTGCACACTATTTTGGGAACATCTAAAGTACCCCACGGCCCCTAAGGGGCCGTGGGCAAACTTTCGCTGGTTCGAGCGCGAGAGCAAACCTTGCCCCCTCACGGGAGGCTGGTCCTACCAACCGGCGGGCTCTTCTGCATGTTCGGTTCCGTCACTGTATGGCATGGGAGTGAAATCATGGATTTAATCGCGGCGTTTCTCCTTAGCATCATGCTCTTTGTATTCCTGAGTTGCGGCCTCCTGGCCCTTGCAGTTGGTCGCGTATTCGAGAAGACGTTCGAGGACAGGGACGCCGAGGGTGCACCTCGTCCTTGTGGAAGTGGCAAGAAGTTGAGGTCTGAACAGTCCCGGGAGAACCCGTTTGCTTCCTCCCACCCAAAACATGACGACACCTTAACAGGCGCCAGGTCTGAACAGTCCCACGGGAACCCGTATGCTGCCCCAGCGGTTGTCAAGGCCTTGGTTGATCCCACGATCGGAGAGATGTCCCAGGCCACGCAGATCCGCCACGAACATATTAATCATGAGGCGAGCATTCGTGGAATCGGCATTTTGTTTTATGTGAGTTCTCTCCTTGTGATTCTGGTCGCAATTGCAGCTATGTTGTTCATCTTTCAAGTGCCAAAACACCCGACGATAACGCTCATTATTTTTGGCATAGGCAGTTTGATCGTGTTGTTTGCCGTGGTCCAGGGATGGGCTGCCCGCTCTGAATGGTTCGGTTCGTTTGTGGGCTGGTGCGATCAGCGCGTTGGGATTGATCAATTTTCCAATGGGTACGGTGATCAGCTTTTATTTCATCTATGTGTTGGGTAGTGAGAAAGGCCAATTTGTGATGACGCCTGAATACGCGGCGGTTCGCGCTGCCACACCGTATGTCCGCTCCACAACACCAATTTGGCTCTGGACCTGGGTCGTGCTTGGTATGTTGGTCAACCCATTTTGGTTCTGCCTGGCCTTCTGGGCCTGGGCCTAGTTTCCCCTTCCCAGTTAATCGGTCCCCAACCCCCAAGGTCCGGGTGGGTGACGTGTTCAATGTTGTCGTGCGGAGGATGGGTCCCGAGTCGAACGGGCTCCTCAGCTTCCCTCGGAATCGGACGGTTGATTTTTCCGAGAGACATCCCGCAGCAGAAATGCCGCGATGGCTGCAAGACCAAGCGCCACGGCGAGTGGAATCATCCCGCGCTGAAATGAGAATACAGTCTCCAATTGCACTTCGTCGAGCCTCATGGCACTCAGAAACACGAAGTTGCCTTTCTGGAAACCCGGAACCGGACCTATGATCACCGGCACGACGAGGTTCAGAATGCCTGCGCTGATGTAACCACATGTCGTGACGAGGCCGATCGCAGCCCCCTGGATGTTGGCGGAACAGTGTTGAATCGCTGCGGGGAATGCAAGAGTTGAACCGCCGATACAGAACCCGCTGACAAGCAGCAGGATGGTGACTATCCATATGGGAGCAGATGGCACGTAGATCAGGGTCACGAGAAACACGAGCGCGGCCATCGCACAGACCCGGCATGGAAGCGCGATCTTGCCAATCGCGTCCGAGAACCAGCCGAAGGCCACGGCGCCAAGGGCCAGTCCGATCGGTAGGAGTGCATTGAGCGAGGCTGCATCCTTGATCGTGTGTCCGTATGCCTGCTGGATTTGGATGTTCCAGAAGTCGGCGTAGGAAAGGAACGTTCCGAACGTGCCTGCGAAGAAGATCGCTGCCAGCCAGACCTGCTTGGATCGAAAAAGAATGGAGAAGATCTCCGTGAGTCCAAGCGATTCCTCCTTGTCGACCGGCTCCCTTTCAATCCGTGGCACCCTGGTCTTGACGAACATCAAGATGATCACGGCCATCCCTGCATTGATCACTGCCCACCACAGCACCACGGGTTGATATGGCAGTCCGGCAATGGCCCATGAACCGAGTGCACCCGCAAGGTTCGCGGACATGTTCGTGATGCCACTCATCAGTCCGAACCGTGATGCAGGAAACCACTTGCTCGCCAGGTAGAGCCCGCCCACGAAGGCCGATGAAAGGCCGATCGCCATCAAGGCACGGGCCAAGTACATCACGATGACATTGTCTGTCCAGATGAACAACAGGCCTCCAACTGACGCGATGATCGTCGTCACACCGAGTAGCCAGCGACTTCCGACGCGATCAATCAGCAGGCCCGCTACCAGTTGGGCGAATGAATAGGTGAAAAAAAAGACGCTCGTGAGCAGACTAAGGCTGGTCTTGGACAGGCCGGACTCGCTCTCGATCGACGGCGCGAGAACTGCGAAGGAGACCACGCTGAACACGCACGACATGAGGTAGAGAACACCCAGGCCCCAGTTGATCCACGAGGAAGCATTGGGGAACTGTGCGACCTTTTTTGATTCGGTTTCGGACATGTCAGAGATCCCCATCGCGATCCTGGAGCGATCTAAAGCCACGCAGCAGTTCGAGCGAGTTGATGAGCGGTACAGTGAGAGTCATGGTCGAATCAACGTGCATCTTATATTATCCTAGTGCATGACCTTCGCTGGGAGCGTCACGGGACGTTCAGCCTCTCCGCCCGAAGTCATGTATCGTGACATCTGAATACACTTTGTCTGGTTTTCAATCCAGAGAAAATGCGTATGAACATTACTGGCGTGCGGGAATATGTGATTCCCCTCAAGTGATGAACAGGCTCGTCGATGAAAATCCGGATGCTCACAGGTCGCTGGTGGGATATGGTTGTACTCCGAGCCGCAGATGTCGGGTCGAATCACACCGCGGCAGGCTGATTGCACCGCTGCCCCTGGAATCAACACCATCATCGACCTCACCTCACTCGACTGGACGCCGCCTCTGTTCTGCGGAACCGTGACCGCCATCATACGATAGAGCGGCGCAACCCGAAAAGGCCGACACTGCAAACCTCACAAGCCACTGGGGAAATGAAAACGTTCCATGGAGCGTGTCAGCGAGGTCCCCAAGGGTAGCAACAGTGGCGTCTATTATCAGCCTGGACAATACGAATACTAAATCCTGGACAATGCCGTCCATGTCGACGGCCACAACCCGCGTACCAGTGCAGCATCGATTTACTTCTGCATGGCGCCCTTGCACGATGCAACCGGTCCTGTTGGCGAGTGCAATATCGGCAAAGTTATCTGCAAAGGGACGGTCGTTCAGCATTGGCTCCATGGCAAGAAGGTGGTCCATTTCGACTATGCTGATCCGATGTGGACCGACAACGTCGAATTATTGCGACTTCATGGTGGAGACCTGGCAGCGCACGGAGCCAATCTTATCCTGCAAGATCATGGTAACCCTGTCTGGTATCGCAACATCAAGCTGCGGACCCTGGGAACGGACGACAAACTGGACAACAGGCCCGTTGAGCCCGCTGTTACCTCGGCCAAGGCGATCAAGGTTGAGCAACAGAAGCTGAGCGTATTCTCGAGCATCGCAAGAAGAAGTCGTAGCACGGAAGGCAGGTTTTCCCACCCTTCCTTTTGGACGAGGGGACGTGCAATTTCAAGTGGTGTCACTGTTGGGGAGTTTCGCCTCACTGCTTTTCTCACCTTTGGTAAACCAAAACTCGGGAAAACTGTTTCCCGAAGGACTGCAAGCATTGGCAACGCTGCTAAAAGTACGTAGTCTAGGAACCACCTTCCGTCATCGAACCCCTTTCTACCCACCAGGCTATGGCCACCGAATCGCCCCTTTCCGAGAATCGCATTCCCGAGTTGATCCAAGTCTACCGGGACGGACTTTTGGATGACGTCCTTCCGTTCTGGATTGAGCATGCTGTCGACAATCAATACGGCGGCATCATGACGTCAGTCGACCGAGATGGCACCATCATCGATACCGATAAAGGTGTTTGGCAACAGGGTCGCTTTAGCTGGCTGCTGGGCGAATTGTACAACGATCCCCGACTGGCCAGTCACCCGGAACGCGAGCGATGGCTGGCGATCGCTGAGCGGACGCTGGACTTTGTTTCCACCCATTGTTTTGATCCAGCCGACGGCCGGATGTGGTTTCATGTCACGCGGGACGGACGGCCGATTCGAAAACGGCGTTACGCATATGGCGAAAGTTTTGCGGCCATCGCCTATGGGGAATTAGCCCAGGCGACGGGCAAATCGAAATATGCCCAGCAGGCCAAAAACTGTTTCTCCCGTTATGTGGATCACAATTTAAACCGGGTCGGCATGGAGCCAAAATTTACCGACGTGCGACCATCCCAAGGTATTGGTTTTCCGATGATTTTAATCGCCACGGCTCAACAGCTGCGGGAATCAATCGACCTGGAAATCGCCGACGAGTTGATTGATCGCAGTGTTGACGTGATTCGCACCCTCTTCATGAAGCCCGATATTGGTTGCGTCATGGAAACGGTGGGTCCGGCCGGCGAGATCATTGACCATTTCGATGGTCGCACGCTGAACCCGGGGCACGCAATCGAAGGTGCCTGGTTCATGATGGAGGAGGGAAAATATCGCAACGACCCGGGATTGATCAAAACGGGCCTCGACATGCTTGACTGGATGTGGCAGCGTGGCTGGGATTCGCGACACGGCGGGCTCTGCTACTTTGTCGATGTCAACAACCTGCCTGTGCAGGAATACTGGCATGACATGAAATTTTGGTGGCCGCACAACGAATTGATCATTGCCACACTGCTCGCCTATCAATTAACCGGCGAGAATGAGTATGCCGAGCGGCATCAATTGGCACATGACTGGGCCTATCAACATTTCCCCGATCCTGAGCACGGAGAATGGTATGGCTATTTGCATCGCGATGGGCGCATCAGCAGCCGCCTCAAAGGAAACCTTTGGAAAGGACCGTTTCATTTGCCGCGCATGCAACACGTTTGCTGGCACCTTCTCGAAGAGCTTTCCGAAAATTTTGACAAACTCTGAAATCGCAAAACCAACCTGAGATCAGCCACGTTCCTTTTGACATCTGTCGAACCTTGTGAATTTCCCCATAAATCCGTTGATCTCGGCCCTGCGTTATAAACCAAAAGCAAACAGGTCCCCACCTGCCTGGTCTTCCTGGAAACAACTTCTCTATTGCTCTGACAAGGTTGCTATTTGGATTAACTAATTTGCGTATGTTTCTCTGCGGCCGCATCGAGTAAGTCTGATCAACTGTCAACTGCGAGCCAAAACAGTCAGCAGAAGCAATTCCCACTAGTGGGGCGGAGGTTATCAAAGAACCCTTTGTCGGCTAGAAGGATAAGATGGCAGAGAACACACAACACTGTCACTGGATACGAAGCCATGCACCGCAAGTATCCGTCAGCATCGGCAAAATAAAACGTGCTGGTGCCAGGCGATGATTTTATCCGCCCGCAGGAGAATCTAATGAGTATTACCTTTGTAAGTGGCCTCACCGGGTGTATCGGAACGGCAACAATCGCCTACCTGTTTGAGCATGGAGTCGAACAAGTGATCGGGTTTTCGCGTCATCAAGACTGGTCACGAATTCCAGCAGCTTATCGAGATCGCGTCCGTTTGATTCAGGGCGACATCGTCGATCTCCCCGCCGTCCAACAGGCGTTGGAAACCAGCGGCGCAGACCGAATCATCCATCTGGCAGCCTTTCAGTCCCCAGATTGTCAGGAAAATCCGCTGCTTGGTGTGACTGTCAACGTCCTGGGAACGGCAAATCTGTTTCACGCCGCTGCCCGCATAGACCAAACGATTGAGCGATTTGTCTTCGCGAGTTCTGCCGCCGTCTATGGCCCTCGAGATCTCTATCCCGGGGGAGAAGTCACCGAAGCCGGCGCCTACTTACCACCCAATCTTTACGGTTACTGGAAAACGGCAGGGGAGGGGATGGCGCAAGCCTACCAGTTGGAAACAGGTGTACCGACCGTTAGCCTCCGCCTGGGGACTACCTACGGACCGGGGCGCGACAAGGGCCTGACATCGGCCCCCACCACTGCTCTGAAAGCAGCAGCCTTGGGACGTCCTTACGCCATCCCCTACAAAGGCCACGAACACTATCACTTTGTCGACGATGTTGGTGCCGGTTTCGCTCAAGCCACAACAGAACCCTTTGAGGGATATGGCGTCTTCAACCTGAGAGGGAAGACCTACCCCGTTGAAGATTTTTGTAGTTTGCTAAGAAAAGTTTCTGGAACTGAAATCTCGATTTCCGAAAACGCCACCCGGATGCCATTCGTTTGTGACATGAGTGAGTCTGCAATCGTGGAAAATTTCCCTGCAATGCCACGAACCCAACTGCGAGACGGAATTGAACGTTCTCTTGATCGCTTTCGCCAGTCCATTGCCGAGGGTCACCTTACAGAATCGGATTTGAACTAAGCAGGGCGCAGCTGACGCCTGAAATGGAAAAATATATAAAGAAAACCATAATTTTCGGCCGTTTCGCTTGTCGAAAGCTAACCCGTTCCCAAGTCGTACCTGCGGGTCATTGGTGAGTAGCCCAGCACTGTTGGGCCGAAAGCCAACTTTCAGGTTCGTCGACAACCGGGTTCAGCTGGCATAAACCACGGTCAGGATGCCAGCCTGTACCACGTCTGTCTGACTAGGCGACCAGTGGATGACGGTAGGCAGGTGCGTTTGCCGATTTACTGGGTGCGGGCCAGTTTTAAGCACTTTAACGGTGAGGTTATTTCCTCACGCCAGATGCACCTTGAATCGACAGGCCTGCCTTGGGGACTCTGCGCGAGTTCGCCACAACTTGCCTTTGTTCCATAGGACTTATATGCTGTTATCCTAGTGGCCTATATAGCGACATTCCAGTAAACGGGGGCACTAAGGAGAAATCCAGTCGCGGTCACTCTTTTCAGCCCATTGATCTTTGTCGGAACCGGTCATCGGGACAATCCTGGTTCACTTTCCTTTAACAAGAAAACGATTTCTTAAAACTTGGGTGACAAGCTCTGTGGTCGCAGCCGGTCTGATATTGACCGCCACATCTTGCGTACATGGGGTCTACCAATACCCACAAATTCGGAACCCGGTTCACCTTGGGGTTCTCGTACGATTGGGGCTATTCTAGCGGCGATACCGGGCCAGCCAGGGCGGAAGAACTCGGTTGCAGTTTCAATCGTAAGAACCTAATGCATGGGGACCCTCGAGTTCGGACACAAAGTTGCCCCCCTGAACCAAATCAGAGCGTGCACCGCGGAGCCAGGTCATAGGGCAAGCAAGTCCAATTAGCAAGGCAGGTCCAATTCAATGAAACTTTCTACCAAGAACGATGTCACACATTGGCATATCCAAGACAATGTGGCGGCTGATACGTATCAGCAACTTTTACGCATTGCCGAGCCATTCTCTCTGGCACAAGGGGCGGTTCTGATCACCGAGGGCGACCAGAATCGACCTTTGTTTCTGCTGGAATCGGGCTCCCTGAGTGTGTCGCAAAAGACGGACGATGGGGAGCAACAACTGGGCACAATCGAGCCTGGTGATGTGGTCGGGGAAATCGCCTTCGTCGATCAACGCCCCAGGTCTGCCACAGTCACGGTTCGCGAGGATGCCGAATTGCTCAAATTGGATCATGCCAAGGTCATGAGCACCCTGGTAAACAACCCGGCAGCTCTGGCTGACCTGGTGCAAGCGCTCGCTGTTCGCGTGACACTACGGTTGCGTAGCCACATGCCCGAAGAGAATATTCAGTCCGAACTCTCCAAGGTATCTTCCATACCTGACGCTGCTACACCCAGCGACAAAACTGGTGAGTCCTACCTGGAAGAACTTGTCCAGGAAGCCCTTTCCCACCCGGCTGTTTGCCATCCCTATTTGACCGACTTGGCCGAGGGAAATCTGCCTGACTTACCATGGGCGATCCGTGACTTCGCCGCGCAATATCCTGGCTACTGCGCCCATTTCCCCCGATACCTGACCGTGGTCATTTCCAAGTTAGAGTCTCCCGAGCATCGCGCGACTTTGATGCAAAATCTGATCGAGGAAAGCGGCATGCTCGATGACGAAGAACTCGCAGTTCTCGTCGAGTTTGGGATTGACCCTGACTGGGTCCAGGGAATTCCACACCCCAAGTTGTTTGAGCGATTTCAACATGCCATGGGTGTCTATGATACCGACGAGCATGCCGATGACGCCCTCGAAGTCGTGTGCTGGCGCGAATCCTTTTATCACCTGCTTGCCAACGGGTCACCTGCCGAGGCAATCGGCGCCATCGGGCTGGGGACAGAGAACGTGGTGAACAAGATTTATACGCCGATGATACGAGCGATCGAGCGGTTGGGAACACTCGAGCGGCGCGATTACGTGTTTTTCGATCTTCACTGCGAGGTCGATGAGGATCATCATGAAGCCCTGCTGAACATTGCCCATGATTTTGCGGACGTCCCCCTTAATCGCATTGATCTTCGCAAAGGCATGCTCAAGGCCCTTGGGTTTCGCGCCAGGTTCTGGGACTGGATGCACGAGCGGGCTCGGCAAAGAGATTTGAACTCATGAACGAAACGAATGCTGACCTCTACAATCGGTCAGCCCATGATTGGAAACGGACCGAACCGATCCTTCTTTCAGATTTTACGGCCCGCCCTTTTGTATTGTCCTGGTGCGAACCGATCCGCGGGCAGCGGGTACTGGACTTGGGTTGCGGTGAAGGCTACTTTGCGCGACAACTCAAACAACGGGGTGCCGCTTGCGTTGAAGGGATTGACAGTTCCAAGAACATGATCGACGGCGCCATTGCAGCTGAGAAGGCAGCACCGTTGGGAATCCGCTATCGAGTCTCTGATGCTGCGGAATTGTCCGAATTTCGTGACGACGAGTTTGATCTTGTTGTCGCCGTCTTCCTGTTCAATTACGTTGACCAGGAGAAGATGATAACCATTATGAAAGAAATAATTCGGATGTTGTGTCGTGGCGGTCGTTTTATCTTTTCGGTTCCGCATCCTTTCTTTGCTTTCCTCCATGAGGAACAACCCCCGTTCTACTTCCAACGAAATGATGTCGGCTATTTCTCTGGACGCAATGAACTTTTCGAGGGTCGAATCTGGCGTCGCGACGGAACCAATGTGCCCGTCCGCTGCATTCACAAGACCCTCGACGACTACTTCCATGCGCTGGCTGCGGCGGGGTTCACCTCGCTGCCAGATGTTCGGGAACTTCATGCTCAACCGAAACACCTGGAGATGGACCCAAAATTCTTTGAACCCTTGAAAGACAAGCCCCTTCATCTTGCCTTTCGGATAAACCGTTGAGGTGATCCACGTTGATTACACTCCAACAGTATGAGACGGCATCTGCCGTTCCTGCGTCATTTACCTGGGATGCTGAAACCTTATGGGCAAGGCCAGATTGGCGCATGCGCATCCAGGACAAGACGATCCACGGATTTCGCGAGGCTATTTTAAACCTCGGGCTGGATGACGGTTTTTTCGACGGCTACACCCATGGCGACGTCGAAATTTCTGGCCTCCAACAACTTGCCGACCAAATCCGTGAAGAGCTCCAACATGGATCAGGTGTTGTTTGGCTGCAGGGCTTACCCGCTGCGAACTTCACGGCGACTCAGATGAAGTTCTTTTATCTTGCCGTCGGTGAAGCCATGGGCAAGACCATGGGAAACTACGGGCGTCTGTACGACGTGCGGGATTATGGGGGATCCTACAAGACAGAACGGATTCCCGTTTCCCAGACGCGTGCCGCCACCGGTTTTCATACCGACAGTAGCGCTCGAAACACCATGCCCGATGTTGTCGCACTGCTGTGCATTCAACCGGCACACACAGGAGGAGAATCTCTCGTTGTCAGTGGTGCTACGGTCCATGAGGAACTCCGCGAAACTGACTTGGGAACGTTGACCATTTTGTACCGCGAGTTCATCCGCGACGTTGTGACCCCCGGGGCGGGCAAGACTCTCGATGCTTTGCTCAACAATCGATTCCCTGTGTTTTCACAGGGGCTGTATTCGCCTGGGCTTTCATTCCGCTACATGCGGTATTGGATTGAGAAGGGACACCGGGAAGCGAATATGGACCTGGCAGAGGCAGAACTCGCCGCCCTGGACAGACTGGATGAACTCCTGGAATTACCGCAGTTCACCGTGAAATTCAAGCTCGAAGCTGGCGATCACGTCTGGGTTAACAATCACATTGTGGCCCATAATCGTACGGGGTATGAGGAGGACTCCCAACAACCACGCCACTTTGTGCGAATGTGGATTTCGATATGAAGAGAGTGCCGGCGACACCAAAACACGATCCTCGCGCCACTTCCGAAGCGCCGCGACCCGATCGAAGGGAGACTTGTGAACAGCAGCAGCAGCAGCAGGCGGATGACATACCATATAGTGCCGTCCCTCCCTTCCCGAGACGTTTTGCAATCGCCCCGTCGTGAAGCGAGGACGCCATTTTCACCAATGTCACCTCTTCGGCCGCCATCCTCCGCCAGCGATCCTACCAGGCTCCTCCTTGAAACCCGGCGTTCCCCCGCACTAGCCGAATCAAACCAATCCTCTCACCGTTCCAACGTGGTAGGCGAATTATGATTCCCAGCCATTTTGTGATATTGGCCACGGATGACCGAGGAAAGCATCAGCGCCAAACTCAACCCCTGGTGGGGTGTGAGTTGACATTTGGACGCTTAACCGATAACGCGTTAGCGGTAACGTGGGACCGGGCAATCTCCCGACATCACGGTACAATTCTCTCCGATCATGATTCCGTCACGATTCGCTGCAACGAATCTTCCATCAATTCAATCCTGTTTCAAGGATTGAGTGTTCGCGAAGTTACCTTCGACCGCCCAGGCGAGTTTACGATCGGCAGGACAAAATTCTCGTTAATGCACTCCGACTTGTCAGGGATGGTTTTGATGGACGGGGCGGAAACCAACGAAGAACCTCCCCTCCTGGATCAGATCAGCTTTACGCTGGTAGAGTTGCGAACCGCGTCGCCCGATGCGCCCGAAAAAGAGTTGCGAGCGCTGGCACAGATTCCCGGCCTCGCCGAGTCCTCCAAGGGAGAGCAAGAACTGGCAGAAAAACTGGCCCAACTCCTCTTGCAGACACAACCACGTGCAGATGCTGCTGCGCTGCTACAGTTCCGCAAGCAGGCTGGGGACAGCCACCAGAATTCGCTGTGGGGCGCCTACACACCAACGCACATCGCTTTTGATGTTCGCGATTCGCTGCAAGCAGAATTTCGCCCCAGTAAACGGGTCATGGCAGCGGCCTTGCGGTCCGGAAAAACTACCGTTCACAGCTGGGATGCTGGAGATGCCCCTACCTTGGACGCTACGCTGACCGAGGGACTGAGTTGGGCGATCGCGGTGCCGGTCCAAGCCACTGATATCTCGTGGTGTATGTATGTTTCGGGACCCGGAGTCGTTTCCCATCGCGACCAGCTTGCTTCCGATTGTCGCTTTATCGAACTCGTGGGGGAATTTCTGCGTTCGATCACGGTCGCCAACGAATACCATGAACGCAAATCTGCGCTCACGAGTTTTCTCTCCCCGAGGATCGCCGAAAAAGTCCTTTCTTCCGAAAGCGAAAGGGCGCTTGCTCCCAAGGAGTCGATCCTGTCAGTACTGTTCTGCGATTTGCGGGGATTCTCGCGAGTCAGCGAAAAACACCGGGGTGATTTGCTGGCCTTGTACCGCAAAACCCAGGCTGCGCTGAGTGTGATGACATCTGGCATTCTCGATGCCGACGGGGCGATTGCCGACTTTCAGGGTGACGCGGCACTCGGATTCTGGGGCTGGCCAATCGCGCATGACGCACCCGCGGTGCCAGCTGTCCTGGCAGCACTCTCAATTTCGCACAACTTTGCGGATGAAGCCGCTGCCGCGGAAAAAGGCATGCTCGAAGGTCTCAGCCTGGGTATGGGTGTTGCCACCGGGACTGCACTGGCAGGCCAGATCGGCACAACCCGGCAATCGAAAATCGGCGTTTTCGGTCCGATCGTCAATCAAGGTGCCCGACTTGAAGGCCTCAGCAAGATGTTTGGCTGCAATCTTTGTTTCGACAAGGAAACCGCGAATCAATTGCGCAATTCGGAGGTCCCTGGAACTCAGACGGTTCGCCACCTAGGCGCGGTGCAACCTGCCGGCATGGATGACGATTTTGATATTTTTTCCCTGGTTACTCCTGAGGACAAAAGTATGTCTGCGGCGGCAGACGTCATGAGTGGCTATGAACAAGCATGGCAGGCATTTTCCGCTGGAGACTGGCAGGCGGCTCAAAATCTGTTAGCCCCACTGACCGCTTGCGATAGCCCGGCTGATTTCTTGTACAATTATATTGAACTCCATGGTCGCGCAGCACCGTCCGAGGGATACGGCGTCATTCGGCTGGAAAAGAAAAAGTAACCAACCGTGCATATCTCTGACAGGCTGGACTGTTCCCCGAAGGACAGCGGTAACGATCGAGTCCGCCAGTGGTTAGAGTAAAAGGAAAGCGCGGCCCCAGGCTTCCACGCGCCACAAGTCCGTAACTCCGTTGCATTGCAGCCCCAATCTGCGCCCAGCTCACTTATTCTTTCTTGTGTACATCTCTTCACCTACTATAATGGCCTGTTGCTACTGATTCTCGAACCGGAATAACCGATGAAGTCTCAAAGAACTGCATGTGACCCGCGGATTAAATGGGTGAGTTTTTTGTGGACCTTGCTGCTGGTCGGCCTGCTTGATGGGGCACTGGTCCCCGTGTACGGCGCACCGCCGGTGATGACCATCACGCGCGATCCGGACAAGTATCCGGAGCCGTTTATCTTGTACGCCAAGGGGCTGTTTGAGCCGGTTTATCCCTCGACGGTGCCGACCCCGCCCGAGAGCATCTCCAAGGTCGATGTGACCGCGTCGCGGGGTGAGCTGGCCTCGACGACGTTCAGCATCTACGCCTTTGAGACCTACGATCGGGTCCGGCTCGACGCCTCAGAGCTGTCCAGTGGGCGGCACACGATTCTCTCTTCCAACGTCGATTTGCGGGTGGTTTACGTCTGGCAGGTGCCGCACTGGCAGCGTTCTGGGTTACGGAAAGGGCTTAAACTGGTCCGGCTAACTCCCGAGATGCTCCTGAAAGACAACCGTATCAACCTGAAGCAGATTCAGGCAGACATGAAAGAGGACATCTATCCCCCGCTGCTCGCCCACGATCACGTGCTGGCCGACGTCCAGAGCAACCAGTCGACGCAATTTTGGCTGCGGATCAAAGTGCCCCCGGCCACTCCGCCAGGCGATTACCGGGGTCACATTCGCATTCGCTTCTCGCCGGAGCTGACGCACGAACTACCAGTCCGTTTGAGAGTACTACCGATCGTGCTGCAAGAGCCCGGTGACAAGCACTACATCATGAGTTACCGGCAGGTGCTTGAGCCGGGTAACGCTTACAACACAATCGACCAACAGCAGATGCGAGCCCAACTGCAAGACATCAAGGAGGCTGGCTTTAATGGTACGACGATCTACGACCACTCGAGCCTGGAGGCGATCAAGAAAGCCTACCAGCTTCGCACCGAAGCGGGACTGGCCGAGCATACGATCCTCGTTGGAGCGCGTAAATATTTCACTCGGCATCCTGATCAGATGGGTGAGTTGGTCGAAGCGATGCGCGGCTTTTGTCGGGATGCAAACTTACCCGATCCTTACTACTTTACGATCGACGAGCCGCCACTCAGTGGGCCGAAACATGATGAACTGGTCAAAACATCCAAGGCGGTGCGCAGCGCTGGCGGAAAAACATTTACGTACTTTTACCACGCCACACGGGGAATTACCGACTGGCTGGATGCCGGCGCGATGACTTCTTATTCCTATAATTTTCCGATGCTGAGGGTACGCGACTTGTTTCACGAGCAAAACAAGCCCGTTTACTACTATTACCAGATCGGGCACCCCGCGCCCGTCATTAACCGGATGCTTGCCGGATTCTTCCTGATCACAAGCGGCTACGATGGGATCGTACCGTTTTGCTACCAGGATCGACGTCCGGGCGAAAAGATTTATGATCCCACGAGTACCTCCTCCGCATACAACCAGGTCGTCTATCCAGCACGTGATCGCGTGGTCTCAACGCTCCAGTGGGAGGCGACGCGAGCAGGAATCGATGACGTTCGCTATTGGGATCGAGCCATCGAGGCGTGGAAACAACTGAGCGATTCCGCGCCCAGAGAGCAGCGTCCGGCCCTGGAGCAGCTGCGTCAGCGAATCGATGCCCGACTGAGCAAGTATGGGTTTGAGAACCCCTTTTGGGCCGCGAGCAAGTACTGGGATGATCATGCCTTCCCCAAGCGAGACAATGCGATCGCCGGCTCGCGGTTCATCGAGGACCGGACTTACCTGGCAGACCTGACGGTGACGCTGACGGCAATGCAAACGCAATCGCAGTTTCCGCCGCCCCAGTCCGATAGCCGACCGGTCATCTGTCGACCTCACCACGTCTGGACGCATCAGTTGGAGACAGCCGGCGCAGCGTGGTCACCGCCAATCGTGCTGCCCAACGGGGACCTGGCATATACCGCCCGGGCCATGCTCTACTGCGTCGATCCGACCGGCCGAAGGCGGTGGGCAATCGACCTGGAAAAGCAGCAGGTGTCCCAGCCCACCGGTGATGACCAGGGACACCTCTACCTGCTCGTCGGCCCCCCGGCGGAGTTGGTCTCGATCGATGGGGCTGGCGAAATTCGCTGGCGGGTCAAGCTCGGCGGCCGTAGGCCCGCCGGCGATCTGACTGTGGCGAACAACACAGTGATCGTTGCCGAGGGACAGACGAAATCTGCTAGCGCCTGGTCGTCGGACGGCAACCGTCTCTGGCGGTGGCGTGCGATTAATGATGAACCGGTCAAGCATGTAACGGTGGGTCCCGCCGGAATCACGTATGCCACCACCATTCAGAAGCTGTTTGCTATACGAAACGGCGAGACATTGTGGGAAGTGCCTTTCGCCAAGGGGGGCACGCCCGCTGTGGATGCGGCCAGTAACCTTTATGTCCCTGTGACCAACCGCTTCGTCTCCTACTTGCCCAAAAATTCCGCCTATGTTGCGCCTCTAAGGCGATGGGAGAACGGGTCCTTTGCCTATTTCCGGCAGTCCAACCAGCCGGTGATCAGCAGCTACGGAATGGTTCTGGTTGGCACCTGCGATGGACTCATGGGAGCCTACAGCACTCTGGACGGCAGCCGCCTGTGGGCCTACCGCTGTGCCCACGAGATCCGGCAGCCGGTGGTCCTGCTGGACGGCAAAGCGGCTTACTTTGTCACCGAGGGTGGCAACCTCGTGGCTGTCGACTTCGAAGGGAACACGCTGTGGGAACAGGAATTCCCGGGCCACCATCTGAAAGGCCCGGCAGTGGACGGCCACGGCCGACTTTATGTGACGCTGGAGGACGGCAGCCTGCTCTGCATGGCGGAGGTCGATGGCGAGACAATCACCAAATCTAAGAAACTGCCAACCAACGGCACAACAACCGACGACTGATTGCTGTCGTACTTCCAACAGAAATAGAAGGACCCAACCGGCAATCGGCAACAGGCATGTACGCTACACCGTGCGGCCCAGTGTCACTCTACTGACCCCATCTCTAGCGACCTCCTCACCGCCTGGAAATGCTTTTCGCGTTCAGAGACGCTTCGATTGACAAAGATTGAAATCTCCCGGTGATCACGTTCCTGCGACTGGCCCCACCATAAATCTCTTCGAATCTGTTGCTGGACTGCCCGTGCCAGAATGTTTCCGGAAACAGGACAACAAATATTTCAAATATCAAACTTGACTCTACACTTTGCTTGATTTACCTCGATAAATTTGGTACAACTGAACTTGTCTTCGCTTTGTTAGCGGTTTGAATGCTTGCAAATTGCTGAACTT
>Ga0310121_10002463_pt1 | contig 17494 bp, 11 predicted proteins | sample CB27_Tmax_986_MG_FD_203504 | JGI IMG/M metagenome (GOLD analysis project Ga0310121, IMG submission 203504) | Marine microbial communities from Western Arctic Ocean, Canada - CB27_Tmax_986 | ecosystem: Environmental > Aquatic > Marine > Oceanic | place: Canada: Western Arctic Ocean | collected...
CACAGGCCGCAGTGGCGCAGGATCTCTTCGATCACTTCGCCCTGAGACGGTTCGAGGAACGCCACGACCTTCATCTGGCCGCCGCACTGCGGACAAGACAATGGGTCAATCTCATAGACGCGTTTGATGAGCATCGCCCAACTCTGGCGGCTGCGACTTGACGACGCTTCCTCCGCGCCGACCGTGGCCGATTAGTCGCAACGCAGATTATGGAAGTGGCATTACACTGTTGGAAACGGCCGTTGCCGCTCGGCCCAATAATTTTCGCGTCGTACGCCACCTAGGTTACGAGTATTTCAAATCAAATCAGCCAGAAAAAGCGTATCCCCACTTCCAAAGGGCTCTCGATCTCGCTCCGGCATCCGTTGCGGAACGATACAACATGGGGCTGGTCAGCCTTGAACTCCAGCTATATGGCGACGCCATCTCGTATTTCGAAGATGTATTGGCCATGGATCCTAATTTTCGAAAAGCGCAGCAGTACCTGGCTAACGTAAAGAAGGGAAAAGCCGGCGGCAGCGCGATTCCCGCTAAGGTTGCAGAACTTCAACGTGAAGCGGAGCGAACACTTGCGGAGGGACTGATCGATCGTGCCGCCGAGTATTTTCGTGACGCGGGCCAATACTGTTTTGAATCGGCAGAACCTGAACTGGCCGTTCAGTTCTATCGGCGGGCAGTGGAGCTAAAAAAGAACAACTACGCCGGGCAATTCAACCTGGCAGTTGCTTTAACCCGCGTAAACCAGATTGCTTTGGCCGCCGAGCACTTGCAGCAGGCGATTCAAATCGAGCCGAACAACGCTGATGCGCACTTCAGCCTCGGCCAACTATTGGCCCATCTAGGCAAGCTTCCTGAGGCCCGTGCGGAGTTTCAACGCGTACTGGCAATCAACCCCAACCACAATGCGGCTCGGCAGGCCCTTGCTGCTCTGGATTCTGAATAGCCCGTTGAACCGCAATCGGACATACGCGGACTGCAAGCTGGCTCGTTGAAAACAGGCTCGTAAAACGTTACATTTGACGTTCGTTGTTACGACCTGGATTCTTCTCACGCTGAGCTGGAGAACGAAATGTCCAAGACGGTTCTTATGATCGGTGCGTTTGATACCAAGGGCGCGGAATACGCTTTCTTGCGCGAACAGATTTTGGGGCAGGGGGCAAAAGTGCTGGCTGTCAACACCGGAGTTATGGGAACGACAGACCTCTTTCCCGTCGACATCGAAGCGGCGGCTGTCGCAGAAGCGGTTGGTGGCGACCTGGATGCAATACGAAAGGACGCCGATCGCGGAGCGGCCATGAAATTGATGGCCGACGGGTCTGCCAGACTGGTGCGTAGGCTACATGAGGAAGGACGGTTCGACGGTATCGTTGGTATGGGCGGATCTGGCGGAAGCAGTGTTGTTACCGCCGCCATGCGGGCGTTACCGGTCGGAGTCCCCAAGGTATGTGTATCGACGGTAGCAGGGGGTGAGACGAGTGCGTTTGTTGGAACCAAAGATGTCGTCTTGATACCGTCCATCGCTGACGTGGCCGGCGTAAATCGAATCTCACGCGTTATATTTTCGCGGGCAGCTGGTGCCATTGTCGGTATGGTCGGCATTGAACCACCGAATGTCGCAGACGACCGGCCTATTATCGTTGCCAGCATGTTCGGCAATACTACTGACTGTGTTGATCGCTGCCGTGAGGCGCTCAACGGGAAGGGCTACGAGGTACTGGTATTTCACGCCACCGGAACCGGCGGCAAGACCATGGAGTCGCTGGTTAATGAAGGCCTGGTCGATGCTGTCCTCGACATAACAACAACTGAATGGGCAGACGAAGTCTGTGGTGGAGTGTTGAGCGCCGGACCCGATCGACTTGCCGCAGCCGGCCGAAACGGAGTTCCGCATTTGATCGTCCCAGGCTGCGTCGATATGGCCAACTTTGGTCCGATTGACACGGTTCCGCAGAAATATAAGGACGCCGAGCGTAACCTCTACGAATGGAATCCGGCAATTACGTTGATGAGGACTACGGCCGATGAAAACCGCCAAATGGGCAAGGCCTTCGCAGAAAAAGCGAATGAGGCGACCGGACCCATCGCATTTCTACTGCCGATGAAGGGCGTGTCGATCCTGGACGGCGACGGGGAACGATTTTGTGATCGCCAGGCAGACCAGGCAATGTTCGATGCGCTGACAGAAAACCTTCGAGACGGAATTGAAGTTGTCCAACTGGATGCCAATATCAACGATGCTGAATTTTCAGCCAAGGCTGTCGAAATGATGCTCCAGCTGATTGAACAGAAAGCCACATAGCCGCAAAACAAAATCATTTATTCCAACTTACCATCACTCCAGTATCTCAGGATAGTCAACGATGCGTATCACTAGACAAGAAGCATTGAACCGTCTGCGGCAACGAATCGAAGAGGGCATTCCGATTGTCGGTGGCGGTGCCGGTACCGGCATCAGCGCAAAATTCGAAGAAGCTGGTGGCATCGACCTGATCGTTATCTACAATTCCGGGCGCTACCGAATGGCAGGCCGAGGGTCGCTGGCCGGACTGATGCCGTATGGCGATGCCAACGGGATTGTGATTGAGATGGCTGGAGAAGTTTTAACGATCGTAAACGATACTCCCGTGCTCGCCGGCGTCTGTGCCTCAGACCCGTTTCGGTTGATGGATAAGTTTCTACAAGAAGTAAAGGATACAGGTTTCTCCGGCGTGCAAAATTTTCCAACCGTCGGGCTGATCGACGGCAGCTTTCGAGAGAACCTGGAAGAGACTGGGATGGGCTACGATAAAGAAGTAGAACTGATACGATTGTCTCGACAAATGGACCTGCTGACGACACCGTATGCCTTCAATACCACCGAAGCCGAACAAATGGCCGATGCCGGGGCGGACATCGTGGTGGCCCACATGGGCCTGACAACCAAAGGATCTATCGGTGCGGAGACCGGTCGCACATTGGATGATAGCGTAAATGATGTCCAGTCCATCGCCGACGCGGCTCGTGGTGTTCGTGACGATGTCATTGTGCTGTGCCATGGCGGTCCGATCGCGATGCCAGAAGATGCCGAGTACGTATTGCATCGCACCAACAATGTCCATGGCTTTTATGGCGCGTCGTCGATGGAACGCCTGCCTGTGGAAACAGCGCTGACGAAACAGACCGAAAAGTTCAAGGCGATTCGGTTTAAATAGTCCCCTTTGGTGGCGAACGCTGAGTCAGTTCAGCAGTGACAGCGCTTGCAAGACTCGATTTATGGGGCGAATTGGCCAATCCGTCCTCAGCCCCTTACCCTCGATGTGCGACACCTAGTACAATCCGCGTAGCACCTCATCTGCGCAAATACCCCATTCCATCTCTCATGCCGATTCATCGACCACACCTGCTGCAAGCGGGTCTTGTCTGGCTCCTTCTGGCCGTTTCTGTCCTAGGTAGCGAAACGGCAGATGCTTTGGACCCGGCACGATTCGAGAAGGAAATCATCGTCAGCGGCGCATCGGATCCGATGCAATTTGAGGTGCTGAGCGATGGGAGAATCTATTTCATTGAAATCACTGGGCGACTCAAGTTTTATCGACCGGAAACTGGGACTGTGCAGGTCGTCGGCGAGGTACCGGTCGCTAGGTTCAGCGAAGTAGGCCTCATGGGCATGAAGCTTGATCCCGATTTTGATCGTACGCAGTTGCTCTACCTTTTTTTCTGCCCACAGGAAAAAAACGACCGCCTGCGGGTCTCGCGCTTCAAGCTGCAGGAAGGCATGCTCGACGTAGACTCCGAGATCGTCATGCTTGAGTATCCGATAGATTCGGAAGGGGCTAGTCACATGGGTGGCGGAATGTTCATGGACGCTCAGGGAGACCTTTATATTGGAACGGGTGATAACTGCACGCCGATTCCGGAGCTGCCGGTCGACCAGCGCCAGGGACAAGAACGATTGGACGCTCTGCGAAGCAGCGGCAATACCAATGACCTGCGTGGCAAGGTCCTTCGCATCCACCCGGAAGAGGAGGGCAGCTATACCATTCCGGAAGGTAATCTCTTTCCGGATGGTCAGGGCGGTCGAGCAGAAATTTATGCAATGGGTTGTCGTAATCCGTTTCGACTCTACGTCGACCCCCAAACCAGCTGGCTCTACTGGGGTGATGTCGGACCGAATATACGACTCGATCTGCAGATTGGCCCCAATGGTTACGATGAAATCAACCAGGCCCGGATGGCTGGAAACTTCGGCTGGCCGATGTTCGTCGGGCCCAACGAAGCGTATCGCTGGTGGAACTTTGAGGAGGAAAAACCAGGGCCCTGGTTCGAAGTGGATCAGCCCATCAACAGCTCAAGGAATAACACGGGAGCCAGGCTATTGCCGGCACCCAAAGAAGCATTCATTTGGTATCCAACCACCGAGTCGGAACAATTTCCCGAGCTCGGCAGTGGTGGGCGATCGGCCATGGCTGGTCCGATCTATCATTATGACCCGGACCTACAATCCGATTTGAAGCTACCCGCAGATCTGGATGGCAAGCTGTTCATCTACGAGTGGACCCGCAATTGGATCAAAACGGTTCAACTGGATGAAAACGGAGACATTCAGCAGATCGAACCCTTTCTAGGCCACCTGATCTTCCGCAAACCGATCGACATGAAATTTCGTGACGATGGAACCTTGTACCTGATCGAATATGGCGACAAGTGGGTTGGCAACGACGATGCTCAGATAGTGAGAATCGTTTATCGCCGCGGCAATCGGCCGCCGGTCGCGGTGGTTCGAGCAGATCGCATCGCCGGAAAACATCCGCTCGGCGTCTATCTCGACGGAACGGGTTCGCACGACAAGGATCAAAAAGACCAGTTGCAGTTCGCATGGCGTATCGGTGACCGCCCGGTAGAACCTTCACGTGAAGCCAATGTTGATTTCACTTTCGAGAAACCTGGAAATTATCCAGTTGTCCTGACGGTAACCGATCGGGCAGGAGCGACCGATGAGACTAGAGTCGAAATCCGCGTCGGCAACGCGCCACCGGTAGTCGAGATTCTTGAGCCGCCTCACGGAAGTTTTTTTAGTTGGGAAGAACCGATTCTCTACCGCTGTCGGGTAGAAGATGAAGAGGACGGTGCCATTGGCCCCAATCATCTCGATTCGTCTCGCGTCGTGGTGCGAGCCAAGTACCAACAGCGGCGACATTCCACCATCTCCGATGCTCAAGGCCAACAGTTGCTGATCGACGACTCGACAGTTGAACCCGGACTCGCATTAATGAGGCGCACAACCTGCTTTTCCTGCCATATGTCTCAGTCCGTTTCGGCAGGCCCACCTTACCTTTCGGTAGCCAAGAAATATGAGCACGATGATTCGGCCCACGCTACGCTTGCCAAAAAAATCGTGACTGGCGGCAGTGGTGTCTGGGGCGCCAAACCAATGCCCCCTCATCCGCAACATACCGAGGCCGAAACACGATTGATGGTCGACTGGATCCTGTCCCTGGCGATGGAAGGGAGCGATATTCCGATGCCCGGTGCAGAAGGTGCCTTTCGCACGCGCAGCCATCCAGATGCTCGCAGCAATGCCGGCGTTTATGTCGTAACGGCTAACTATACAGACAGCGGAGCGGACGGGGCGCCGCCGATCACGGGTGAGACCGTTCATGCCCTCCACTCTCGACACAAGAAGGCTGCCTTTTTTGATGCCCGCCAGGGCGTCGATATCGTCGACGAGTACGAGGGCGAACAGGCGATCGTCGGACGGTTTGCCGATGGCGATTATGTGAGTTTTAAAGATATACGGCTGGCAGGAATTGACAGTGTCACCATGCGTGCCGGCGCGCTGGGCGATGATGGCGGTTCGTTTGAATTGCACTGCGATGCGCCCGATGGCCCGTTGCTGGCCGAGATCGACCTGCCACCCTCAACCGGCTACCATCACCAGCGTGTGTCGATCCAGGACCCTGGCGGCTTGATCGACTTGTACGTAGTTGCTCGGACAAAGAAACAAGGAGCAGATAAATCGCTGGGGTTGAACTGGTTGCATTTTCACGATTCTGAATCGGCGGAACTGGCCAGGGCAGAGCGGAAACAGGCTGCCGAGGAGATACTCCAGCTCAAATCCGCCTCGGCAAACCGACCTTTCGTCCGCAATTGGGTCGTCGAGGACCTGGCGGATGACCTTACTCTTGTCGATCAAGAGCGATCCTTCAAAAACGGGCAACAAATCTTTCAAACTGCCAGCTGCGTGGCTTGTCATCGTATGGGTACCAGTGGAGGTAAGCTCGGCCCAGACTTGTCACAGATCGCCGAACGAATGGCCAAGCGACAGAAACCACGACTGGAATTGCTAAAGGAAATCATTGAACCTTCGAGTGTCGTCGCCGACGATTTCCGCACTTACCTGATCACAACTACCGAGGGCCAACAACTGAGTGGTATGATCATCGCCAAAAACGACGCCGAAGTTCAGCTCGCTACCAATCCACTTGTCCCGGACCAGATCACGGAGTTAAAACAAAAGGACTTGGAATCTATCACACCGCTACAACAATCGCTTATGCCCGAGGGGCTACTCTCAACATTCACCCGCGATGATATTCTCGACCTGCTTGCCTATCTCGAAGCAGGCGGAAACGAACAACACCCGGCATTTCGAAAGGAACCCGCGGATGCACCTTAAGTCCAATCGTTTTTTACAAACAGCAGCCCGGCGCATGATCAGGAACGTTCGGCATAACAGCCCGGTATCAACCGGAACTGTTAGCGCGATTGGAACACTTTTTTGCCTGCTCTTTTTCCTGCTGACCCTGCCGGCAATGACCCGTGGCGAGGATGCCCCTGCCAATGAAGAGAAGCCTGCAGCAGAAAAAGACGAACAGCCTGAAACGAAGAAAATCCTGCTTATCGGCCACGAGTTGGACCACGCCTGGGGAACACACATGTACCTCGACACCTGCGAACTGCTGGTCAAGTGCCTGCGGCAGTCGCCCGGCGTCGAAGCTGAGGTGTCGGATGGTTGGCCGGAAGACGACAAGGTATTGGAAGACGTTGACGCGCTGGTACTCTACTCGAGTCCTGGTGGCGACCTTTTACTGGACGGCCAACAGGCCGGCCAGGTGAACAAGCTCATGAAGCAAGGAGTAGGACTCGTCGCAATACACTGGGCCACAGGGCTGCTTAAAAAAAACGAGGAACGACTTGGTGAACAATGGCTGAGCTACCTGGGAGGAATGTGGATCCACTTTGTGGGACTCGAAAAGGCAACGTCGCAGCTAACTCAACTAAAGCCCGATCACCCGATCTGTAACGGCTGGGATGAGTACGAATTACACGACGAGTTCTATTTGAATACCACGATCGCTCCCGGCGCTGAACCTCTACTGCAGGTTCAAGTCGCCGGCGATGACGTCATCGTCGGTTGGACCTTCGAACGGCCCGTCTCTGATGACGGTCGATCTTTCGGCACCACACTCGGTCACTTCCATGGAAATTTCGGAATCGAGGCTTTTCGTCGAGCGATCGTGAATGGGATTCTCTGGACTGCACACGTTGAAGTACCAGAAGAGGGTGCCCCCATTGAACTTGCCGACGAGGATCTTGAACTGCCGCCGGAGCCAAAGCCGGAAAAGCAGGAAGACAAGGAACCGGACAACTGAGTATGATCTTTGTCGATCAGCGGTACGTTGTGGCCTTGTCATCCCCGTGCGGCTGGACGGTTTCGCCTCGGTTCACGCACCCTACGAAGGCGGCGAGATGGTCACCCTGCTTGAAGGACGTTATGGCAACTGCGAAAAGGTGATTGTTGTGTGTGACAATCTCAACACGCACACGAAGGGCGCTTTCTACGAAACGTTCGAACCCGCGCGAGCACGAACTCTGGTTAGCCGAATCGACTTCCACTACACGCCTAAACACGGCAGCTGGCTCAACATTGCCGAGAATGAACTCAGCAGTATGACTCGTCAATGTGTGGCAGGCCGACGAATTGCAACAAGAAACGATGGCATGGCACGAGGACGTCAATTAAGATCAAAGAGGCGTCGAATGGCAGATGAAGATAGACGACGCTCGCATAACACTAATATCCGTCTACCCTAAACTTAAGGTGTAACAAAGCACTAGGAGGGTTTCAATGCTGACGCGCGAGTTTGAATTCTTGCTGGCCCACCATGTTCTTCCCTATACTTTTTGCAGCACGGCATCAGCGCGCTTGATGCGATCGCCGCTGAAGAAAAAAGTCGAAACTGTATGTTTTCTAGCTGCGGCGCTTGCACTTGTGGTGCCGGCTGCGGCTGCGGTGCCGCAGCGAGCGAAGGTGGTCGCGGAGAAGGATCAGCTCCCACAGAACGAAAGCATGATGGTATTTGCGGTCGAGCCGGTCGACATTGGGACGGGGCAGGCAGACGCGCTGAAGGACCTTTCTAAATCTAAATGGGAAAAGCCGGGGAGTATGGGCGGCGAGGATTATGTTTACTTCAAGGAAGCCTGGTATCTGGCGACGAATCCGTGGCCTTATCAAGGATCGGGCTATCTGTATCTGTTTCCCAGACGATTTCCGGATACGGAGCGGAAGTACGCCGAAGCGCGGTTGTTTGCGGCGCCGGGTGAAGATGAACCGACGAGCATCTGCATCTGGCCAAAAACCAACGCAATGGACGTGATGGTGACCGTCGGCGAACTGACCAATGACGGAGGCCACAGGATCGGCGGCGACGCCATAGACGTGCGAATCGTCAAATGGCTTTACGTGCCGACTGAATTCGATGCCGAGAGCAAGACGGTTCAGCAAACGGCGTTTCTGCCGCTTGTGCTGCTGCACGACGATGGCCTGATCAAGCCGGTGAGCGAGTCGGGCGACAGCGGCGCGTCGGGGCGCAACATGTTATTCGTAACGCCTACGGAGTTTGCCGACAGTGAGACGCTCAAGCCGTTTGACCTGGTCAAGGGCGAGCTACGCCAGTTGTGGCTGACCGTTCGCGTGCCGGATGGCGCCGCGGCGGGCGTTTACAAGGCTCAGATCACTGTGAGGGCCGGTGAACAGACTGTTGAATTGCCGCTGGTTCTGCACGTACTGCCTTTCAAGCTGTCGCCCTCGCGATGGACTTGCTGGATGTATTACGCCGGCGGGTTCCGTGCGATTGAAGACATGGAAGATCAAGCTGAGCAGCTACGGGAGGCTGAGCCGCTGGTGTACCAGTCGTGGCGGTCCGGTCAGCAGGGTTTCGTGCATTCGTTTTACAAATCAGATCAGCAGATCGAGCACGATCTGATGGATATGCAGGCACACGGCGTGACCAATGTCGCGTTTTATTGTCCGGTGGAACGGGCATTGAAGTTGGTCAAGTCATCGGGTTTCGGTGACGGCAAGACGTTTTTATCCGCTGACGAAGTCGATGCCGAAGACGGCTCCGTGGCGAAGGTTCTCGAACAAGGTTATACCGACGTGTACGTGTCAGGCGCCGACTTCGATAACATTGATGAGGTGGACATCATCGGGTTGCTTACTTTGGAACGGGAGATCGAAACTCGTGCCAACGTCGGCGCCAAGTGCTGGGCGAACATGGGTCAAGGTCAAGCATCGCTTCATGCGAAGCGATGGTCAGTCCATGGCAACCATCGGACGCTGCACACCAGTCGCAGCGAGATCACCGCGTGGCGCGAGGCGGGCAGAGCGGCGACCGTTTACGGCAGTCCCTATCCCTGGCTTCAGCGGCACGCGCAGGGGTTTCGCGTCGCCTACGGGCTCGGCATGTGGCGGTACGGCTATAGCGGCTCGTTTGATTTTGCTTACCAGTGGCACGGCAGGTGGCCGTGGGATTTCTTCACGCTGGACACAAAAGAGGGTTTTCAGATCGGCTATACGCTGCCGACGGCCGGAAAGCCTGTCGCGACGTTGAAGTGGGAGTGCTTTCGTGAGGGGCAGGATGATCTTCGTTACCTATCGACGCTGTTGGACAAGATCGATGCGCGCAAGGCAGCCAGCACCGAGGACGAAAAGAGCAACGCCGCCAGCGAATACCTGGAACAGCTCCAGGCGGCGCCGCAATTGATCATCACCGGCCAGCGCGATCTCCAGAGCGTCCGGATGGAAATGGTCAAGCATATCCTTGAACTGTCGGATTGACAGAGTCGCACTGAAAGCGTCACTTGTCAGAATGGGAGGGCAAGCCGAGATCGCCGCAAAACGGTAGCTCGGCGGGAGCCTCGCCCTCCCGCAACCCACGCACTTAATTTTTCAAAACGCGGTCGGGCTCGGGCAACTGCCTGGGCGTCACGGTCAGCCAGATGTGCGGCGTGTGGGCGACCACCAGATGCGTAGCATCCGTTTCAGGAGCGCGGAGAAAGTTGATCTTCATGCCGTGGACGCTCGCAGTGGCGTCGCGGATCTGGTCCGGTTGCTCGGAGGCAAAGAAACGAAACTTGACCGGCTGATTGGAAGGTTTGGCGTTTGGCGCAGCGGTCAGCATCACAGCCGCTTCATTACCCTGGATAGGCATCTGCGACGTTGAAAATGACACGCCTTCGGGCAAGCTTTCGACCAGGATATTCAGCGGCAGTTTATGATTATGACGGTTGATCGAGAACTTCACTTCCTGCGACTTGCCCGGCTGAACGCGGAACATGTTTGCCGGGACGGTGGGTGAAAAATGGTGACCCGAATCCATATGGATTCGGTAGATGTACTCTGGGCCGCTGTGAGTCGTCAGCTCACTGACTCTAAGATAGAACAAACCGTCATCGGGGGCCTTCCATGTCAAGCGTGGATCGGAATCCGTCGTCGCGTTGAGGCCCATATCACCAGTCCCGAGAGCCGCCAGCTGCTCTCCCTTGGTGTCCTCAATCTTCAGGACGCCGAGCAGCGGGTAACCGCTCTTGGGCGACGACAACAAAAAGGTGAACTGCTGTTCTTTTTCGGCGGTGAATGCAAAGTAATCTTTGTCGCCAGGACGATCGATCCGGCCGTGGGCGTCGACGGGCATCGATACCGTTTGAGCTACGTCGCGCTGATCGTTCGGCTCGATTTCTTGTATTGCTTCGCCGTCCCCGACTTCGAGGCGCAGTCGGTTCTCAAATTTCGGCGTCGTCATCAGCACGTGGTCGTCCACCGCGTGATGACCGGAAAGGTCAAATTCATGGATCAAGACGCCCGTTGGCGAGGGCAGATTGATACCGTAAACCTGCAAATGCGTCTTTTCCCCTCGCCGGACGGATGCCGGATAGGTGTACTGCGCATGCGGACCATGCGACAGAGTCAGCCGGTAGACGGCCGAATCACGCAGGAGCAGGTCAGGCTTCTGGTTCGACGTGGGCCGCTGCAAATGAAACGCGAACACCTGAAGAAAGTACGTACCCGACTTTTCGGCCCGGTAGGCCAGAAACGAGTCGTACGTGCTGAAGTGAACATCATTGTTGTGCGCCAGTTTTGCGCCGTTTGCTTCGCGCAGGTCGAGTACAGTGTCGATCGCGTATCCGAGCGCATAAGCCTCGGTTGAAGCAATCAGCCACTGGCCGGTTTCCAGCGTGATCGCGTACGTATCGGTATCCGTTCGGAAATGCACGCGGCCGGTAAGCCGGTCGCGAGAGAGCACCTGGCGAGCGTGATCACCCCATAATCGGCCGTTGATCGTGACGGGTAACTGTGAGATCAGCTGCGCCCGGTCGACTATGTCATTCGGCTCCTGGTCAGATTGCTCCTGACGGTGGCCGATAACGAACGGCATCGGTGCCGAGGTGCCGTAAGGTGTATATACGCGGACGAGGTGGCGGCCAATTGGCGCGTCTTCGTCTATCTCCACAACAAGTTTGCCAATACCTTTTCGTTCGTAAAGCAGGATTCCCGGCGAGGACTCGGTTTCGGTCGCCGTGTGTACGAATGCATCTTTGACGACTTCAAACTTGAGTCCGGGGCAATCGGTCCAGACTTCGACGGGCCAGGGATCAAGGTAACCACCAATCTCGAGTTCGACGGTCGTACCTTGCTGGCCACCGGCAGGGAAAAGGTAATCAAGCTGGGGCGGTTCGTCAGCGCACATCGCGACTGTGTTGAACCACACCGCCAAGAGACAAAAAACATTGGCAGAGCGGCGACCGCGGTTCACGAGAACAGTTCCTTGATGACTTGACCGTTCTTGACCAATTCTATCGGTCGGCCGTCGGGCGACTGCAGGTGCTGATGCGGGTCAATCCCCATCTTGGAGTAGATTGAAGCAGCGAGATCGGCCGGCGCGTATTTCTTCCCGATGGGGCTTTTGCCCTGCTCGTCGGTGGCACCGATTGCCTGCCCGCCCGGGATGCCCGCCCCGGCGGTGAAGATCGACATGGCGTGTCCCCAGTGGCCCCGGCCGGTCCCGGTTGGCTCGGCGGTGCGGCCGAACTCGCCGAACGCCATGACCAAAGTCGTATCGAGCAAGCCGCGATCATCCAGATCCCTGATTAACGCGGTCAGCCCCTGGTCCAGCGGCGGCATGCTCGCCTGAGCGCATGGGCAGCTGGCCTTGTATCGGCCTTTAATAATTTCGATGCTCTCGACGTGGTGGTCCCACCCACCGTTGTACACCGTGACAAACGGAACGCCAACCTCGACCAACCGGCGACTGAGCAGCAGCCGCTGACCAAGCTCACATCGGCCATACATGTCGCGGATTGACTCGGGCTCTCGGCTGAGGTCAAACGCCGCCTGAGCCTGGGGAGACGAGACCGTATCGACTGCAGCCTGATAATGTTTATCAAAGGCAACCGCTGGGTCGCCAGCCCGTGCGTCTTGAAATCGTGACATGCGGTCGATGGCTTCGTGCAATTGCCGTCGGGTCGCGGCGCGACCTTCACTGAGATCCGGCGGAAGCACCACGTCCCGAACTTGAAAGTCCGGCTGACTGGGATCACCACCGATCACAAAAGGCGCGTGCTGTGGGCCGAGAAAGTTAGGTCCGCCGGAACGGGATTGCTGGCCTACGGCCATGTACGCGGGTAGCTTCGTTTCGCCGCCGCTCATAAAAGACGCCACCGAACCGTATGACGGGTGAAACGAAATGACCGAATTGCACTGCGTAGGCATCGGCGACTTCTGCCCTGTCATCATCCAGTGGTTGCCGCCGCCGTGAAACGAGTCCCCGTGGCTGACCGAACGGATGATCGAGACCTTGTCGGCAACCGTGGCCAGCTTCGGGCAGAATTCAGCGAACATCAAATCCGGAGATTTCGTCTTGATGGCTTTAACGCCGAAATTGATCCTGCTAGGTGCGTTGGGCTTGGGATCAAACGTTTCAAAGTGCGAAGGTCCGCCGTCCATCCAGATCAAGATGCAACGCATGTTGGACGGATCGACCTTTCCGGAGATCGGCGTGGCCGTATGGGCCTGGAGTCGCATCAGATCGACCATCCCAAAGCCCAACACGGAACCAATTCCCAACTGAATGAAATCACGTCGAGCCATGCCCTCACAGTTGTATTTGAATTCGCTCATGATCGACCTTTCCCGATGGATACTAACTTTCCCGATGGATACTAACAATTAGTGATTGAATACGAATTCCGCCGAGTTAATCAAGACAGACATTATATCTTCCACAGCGGACTTTTGGGTAACATTAGGTACATAGGACAGGATTCTTTGCACATCTGCAAGCTCATCATCGGTGGGATACCTGCTATAGGCCGCCAAATAAAGCTCATTTATTATCTCGGGCATGGAAAGGGTCTTGTCAGCCGCCAAACGGGCCGCCCATCCTTCTTCATCGGTAATTCGAGCCTGTAACTGCTCAGAATTCATCAAATGAAGCGACTGGACCAAGGTGCTTTCCTGAACCCGGTCACAGGGCGGGTCGTCCAGGGGAACCGGCCGGCCGAAGGCGTCCATCAAATGTGAGGGGATTCTGTTGTTCCAAATTTCAATCGCACGTGTCGACGGGGCCATGCCGACCAGGCTGTTGGGGGTGCCGGTCAGATCGGCGACCGCGTCTTCCAGGACCTCGGCGTGAAGCCGCTTGCGGTAATACCGAGAGAAGTTCCTGGTATCCAACACGTTGTAATCAGTCGCAAAGGAACTCAGCTGATAGGTACGCGATCGCATGATTCTCCGCATCAGATGCTTCAGGTCATAGCCGTGCTCGACGAAATCAGAAGCCAGGGCATCGAGTAACGGTCCATTAACGGGCGGATTCGAGACGCGAAAATCATCAACCGGGTGGACAATGCCGCGACCCATAAACTCGCCCCAAACGCGATTGACCGCAGCGCGGGCGATGATCGCATTTTCCCGGTCGGCCATCCAATCAGCCAGTGCCACGCGCGGATCGTCACCCGGTTCGATCACAGCCGGTTGACCGTCAAGCGGCGTCGGGTGCATCACCTCTTGCGTCATCGGGTGCTTCATCTCTCCCTCACCCGAATGGAAGATGGTCAAACCCTTGTTCCCCCGCTGGCCCTGTTGCTTGACCTGACCAAAGAATGCGGCAAACTGATAAAAATCCTCTTGACTCCACTTGTCCAAGGGATGGTGGTGGCACCTGGCACATTGGATGTGCACACCGAGGAACACCTGAGCAACGAGCGTCGCCACGTCTTCCGGCATGGGCCGATCCCGGAAGACCACCGACGCGCCGTTCTGAACCGCGTTCCCTTCCGCCGAGACGACCTGCCGCACAAATTGGTCGTACGGCAGGTTCTTTCTGAACTGCTCGCGAGTCCACTGATCGAGCACATATACCATCTTGGTGCCGACAAGAATGTCATTAGGTCGGATCAGATCGCTCCACTTGGTGGCCCAATGATCAGCCCAGTGGGAATGGTCGAGCAGATGATCGATGAGCTTGATGCGCTTTTCGGGGTCCTCGTCGGCCAAAAAAACTCTCGCCTCGTCCGCGGTGGGTAAAATCCCCACCGCGTCAAGGTGCGCGCGCCGCAAAAATTCGCCGTCAGTGCACAAATCGGTCGGTAGAAAACCCATCCGTTTGAGCTGTGCATAAACGTGGGTGTCGATCTCGTTGTAGACAGGCAATTGGTTGTAGTCCGAATCGACCAAGCCGTAGTCGGTAGGGACAGTCACAGTGGCGACATCAACCTTCTCCAGAAACCGTGCGGTAACGGCCGCTTCCCCGAACCGATCAGTGACCTGCATCCGGCCATGGACATCGACTTTGACAAGATCCTTGTCACGTGACTGGAACACCGACAGATGGGTCACATCCCGCACGCTGCCGTCAGAGAAGCGGGCCCGCACCAGCAAGGGCTGCCGCGCGCCGCGCTGGTATCGCCGCTGATTCGGGTAAACGCTGATGCTCTCGAGGTGCGGGTCATCTGAATTGGCGTAAACCATTCCCGTGCCGATCCACTCACCTAGACGATGGTAAAGTTCCGATTCCGGCCCGAACCGCTTTCCGCCTTTGTGGGCAACAGCCATCGTAGCTTTCCTGAGAACTAGACTTTCTTTCGGCGCCGTGGGAAAGACCCGCCGGCCGCGCGATTCCCGGACTATTTCTTCGTAGTCCGACTGCGGATCGTACGAAAAAACGGACAGCTTGAACCCGTTCTGACCTTTCGGTTTGGCGTGACAGGCGCCGGCATTACAACCGGCGCGGTTGATGATCGGAATGACATCGTGGAGGAATGTGAGCTGTCTCTGTGGCGCCGGCTCTACGATGACGGTGACGTTCTGGGAGTTCGTGTCCCAGCGGGCCGTGATCGTCGCGGTGCCTGGCTTGACGCCGTGAATGACTCCGTCGGAGCTGACGCTTGCCACGTTTGGGCGATCGGAAGCGTAAACCGCCTTCGACGTGATGTCTTTTTCCAGACCACCGGCACCGGAGGTCGAAACGAGCAGTTGGTGAGACCTGTCCCCGGCAGCCAGCGAAACCCTTTGAGGATAAACGGTAAACGCCGATGCTGCACCGGTCACGTGACCGGCCAACAGTGGGCCAAGACCAAGTACCAACAGAATTGGTTTTCCCCAGGCATACATGACCGTGTGTCCCCCAGGCCTAATGACCGTTTCATCATAGACTCTAATTGGACCCCACACAACAGACTCTAATTGGACCCCACACAACCAAAGATCCATAGGGGCTCATCCCGCCGCTGACCCGAATCCGAACCCGGTCTAACCCGGATTATTCATGAGAATCTCATCGGTCGACGTAAAATGCTTGGCCCAAATGGCTTACGGCTGTCCTACCCAAAACAACATATTTTTCGACTGACTGCCATACCCCGTAATATACAGTTTTTGCGTCAACTCACGAATAATCCGGGCTAACAGAGTGCCTGTCCCTACTAATAATTCCGTCCTCGTTGGTGGTCAAGGACTTGCATCATATCCCCAGCGGGCTTTCGAGGCTTTGGCCGAACTGACTGATAGCGGCGGACCGGGTAACTTGACCTGGGACGCGCACAACAACGTCGAGGAGAATCACAAGCGGATGGCTGGCGAGTCCGACAAACCGGTCTCCGGTCTCTTGAAAGACTTGCGACGGCGCGGCCTCCTCGATCAGACATTGGTCATTTGGGCCGGCGAGTTCGGCCGCACGCCGATGTCCCAAGGCAAGTACGGGCGTGACCACAGCCCCTTCGGCTTCAGCGTCTGGATGGCGGGCGGCGGTGTGAAGGGTGGCACGATCGTCGGCGCGACCGACGACCTCGGACTCCGAGCGACCGAGGAGAGGCATCACGTCAACGACCTGCCCGCGACCATCCTCCACCTTCTGGGATTCGACCACTTCGCACTCACCTACCTCCACAACGGACGCGAAGAACGCCTGAGCGATGCGGAGGGCGAGGTCATTGAAGAGGTGGCGGCTTAGCCACGCGCTTGGGCGAGCTACGGTCGAGGCCCTCTTTGAACATCGAACGTCCAACATCGATCATCCAAGTAAGTCTTCTCACTCTCGACGTTTGGTGTTGAGCTCTCGACTTACTTCGTAGCTCTTTGCTTACTTTTCTCTGCGGACCTCTGCGCCTCAGCGTACTCTGCGCTTTTCGTCACTTCGACGTTGGATGTTCGATGTTCGACGTTCAAAAAATGGAGCTACCCGTGCTTCGCGCGCAGCGTCTCGGCCGCTTGACACATCGCCTTGAGCTTGAGGTACGCTTCGTCGAGGTCGATCGGGTTCTGGACTGACGGGGCGAACCCGCAGTCGGGATGCAACGTGATGCGCTCCTTCCCGACGTACTGCATCGCTTCCTCGGCCCGCGCGACGACCGCCTCCGGCGTTTCCACCTCCGCATCGCAGTGATCGATGCAGCCGAGCCCTAAGCGGGGGCCGTCCGGGAACTGCGCGAGCGATTTCAGACCACCCGATACAGGTGTTGCGTACTCCATCGAAATCGTGCCGACTCGCACTTTCGCCAGTGCCGGCATGATCATATCGTAGGGGCCCTCGGTGCCGTGCTTGTGCGCGAAGTGGGCGTGGCAGAGATGCATGCCGGTCTCAATTCCGTCGATCCCGTCGATGCATTGGTTCAATAGGTCCACGCAGAGGTCCATCTGGTACTCCGCGTCGTCGAGCTTCTCGCGCTTGCGGAACTC
>Ga0310121_10002464_pt1 | contig 17486 bp, 17 predicted proteins | sample CB27_Tmax_986_MG_FD_203504 | JGI IMG/M metagenome (GOLD analysis project Ga0310121, IMG submission 203504) | Marine microbial communities from Western Arctic Ocean, Canada - CB27_Tmax_986 | ecosystem: Environmental > Aquatic > Marine > Oceanic | place: Canada: Western Arctic Ocean | collected...
AGGTGGTGGAGTTCCTCCACCACGCGTCGCGGCGAGATGGGCAGCTCCGTGAAGCGGTGCCCGGTAGCGTCGTTGATGGCGTTCGCGATCGCCGCCAGCGGCGGCACGATCGGGACTTCGCCGACTCCGCGCACGCCGAACGGGTGCCCCGGATTCGGAACCTCAACGATGATCGTCTCGATCATCGGGAGGTCCAGCGAGGTCGGCATGCGGTAGTCGAGGAAGGAGGCGTTCTCCATGCGGCCGTCGTCGTTGTAGTAGTACTCCTCGTTCAGCGCCCAGCCGATGCCTTGGACGACCCCACCCTGCATCTGCCCCTCGACATAGGCGGGGTGGATGGCGGTGCCGACGTCCTGGGCGACGGTGTAGCGGAGGATGTCGACCTTGCCCGTGTCCGGGTCGACTTCGACATCGACGACGTGCACGCCGAAGGCGGCGCCGGGGCTGCGCGCGACGACGGTGCCCTTGCCCTGCAGGGGTCCGCCCGTTTCCATCTGCTTCCCGGCCAGCTCGGCGAAGGTCATCGTCTTCTCGCTGTCAGTCTTGTGGCGAAGGCTGCCGTCGACGTACTCGACGTCTGCGGCGTCGCACTCCCACAGCTGAGCCGCGCGCGGGATCATCTGCGCCTGAATATCGAGGCCGGCCTCGTAGACGGCCTGGCCGCTGGCGTAGGCCGTGCGCGAGCCCCCGGTGATGTCGTTGTGACCGATGGAGTCGGTGTCGGCAACCACCGGCTTGATGTCGTCGTAGCCGATGCCGAGCGTCTCCGCGAGCTGCATCGCGAGCGCGGCGCGGGTGCCGCCGATGTCGGTCGAGCCTTCGATCAGGTTGATGCTGCCGTCTCCGTTCACGGATGCGATGACCGACGACTGCATGCCCGCGTTGAACCAGAAGCCGCTCGCTACGCCGCGGCCGCGGTTGGGGCCCTCGATGGGGGACTTGTAGTGGTCCGAGGCCACAGCCGCGTCGATCGTCTGCTCGTGGCCGATGGGGGGATGGGCCACACCGGTGACCATGCGGGTCCCTTCGCGGGCGCTGTTCTGGTGGCGGAAGGCGAGCGGGTCGGTCTTCAGCTCGAGCGCGAGCTCATCGACGAGCTGCTCCGCGGCAAAGGCGGCATTCGGGGCGCCGGGGGCGCGATAGGCCGCAGTCTTTGGCTTGTTTACGACGACGTCGTAAGCATCGATCTTGAAGTTCTCGATGTCGTACGGCGAGAGCATGCACATCGCGCCCGCCATCACCGGCGAGCCGGGGAAGGCCCCAGCCTCGAAGGCGAGGCTGATCTCGGCCGCCGTGATCTTGCCGTCCTTGGCCGCCATACGGCCCTTCATGTGGCCGCCACTGGTCGGGCCACTGGCCTGGAAGACGTCCGTCCGATCCATCGTCAGCTGCACGGGGCGCCGGCACTTGCGCGAGAGCAGGGCCGCGACCGGCTCAAGATAGACGCCGATCTTGCCGCCGAAGCCGCCACCGATCTCCATCGGGATGACACGGATCTTCGAGACCGGCAGCTGCAGCAGGTCGGAGAGCGCTGAGCGAACGGCGAAGGCACCCTGCGTGCTCGTCCAGACCGTGAGTGTGTCGTCACTGTTCCAGTTGGCGGTGCCGTTGTGCGGCTCGATGTAGCCCTGGTGCACCATCTTCGTGTCGAACTCGCGCTCGACCACGACATCGGCCTCGGCGAAGGCCTTGTCGACATCGCCGCCCTCGAGGTGGGTGTGCGAGGCGACGTTGCTCGGCTTCTCGGCCTTCTCGCCGCCACCGAGGTTCGTGAGCCGGCTCCCGTCGAGGAGCGGCGCATCCTCGCGCATCGCGTCCTGGACGCTGAGGACCGGCGGGAACAGTTCGTATTCGACCTTGATCTGGTCGAGCGCAGCGAGCGCTTCGTGCGCACTCACCGCAGCGACGCCCGCGATGGCATGGCCGCGGTAGAGCACCTTTTCGCCGGCCATCACGTTCAGGCTCATGTCCGAGGACGTCGTCATGCCCTCACCCGTATCGATCACCTTGTCGGCAACCACGGGGAGGTCTTTGTGGGTCACGACCCCGAGCACGTTCGGCATCGCCTCCGCCTCGCTGGTATCGATGGAGACGATACGGGCGTGCGCGTGGGGACTGCGGAGGACGGCGCCGTGAACGAGGTCGGGAAGGTGGATGTCGGCACCGTAGAGCGCCTTGCCCGTGACCTTCTCCACCCCGTCGGGGCGGATGGGCCGCGTGCCAATGACCTTGTAGTTTGGCTTCTCCGTGGTGGTCATGCGGAAACCTCCCCCATCTCGGATGCCTTGAGGACGGCGCGAACGATCTTGTCGTAGCCGGTGCAGCGGCAGAGGTTGCCGGCGAGCCAGTGGCGAACACGACCTTCGTCCGGGTGGGGCTCACTGTCGAGGAGCGCCTTTGCCGCGACGATGAAGCCGGGCGTGCAGACCCCGCACTGGAGCGCGGCCTCTTCGAGAAAGGCCTGCTGCAAGGGATGGAGGTGCTCGCCTTGGGCGACGCCTTCGATGCTCGTGATCTGCGCACCTTCGGCCTCGACGCCGAGGACGCAGCAAGAGTTCACGACGCGGCCGTCCATCAGAACGCTGCAGGCACCGCAGTTGCCGTTGTTGCAGCCTTCCTTCGTGCCAGTGAGGCCGAGATCCTCGCGCAGTACCTCGAGGAGGCTCTGGCGCGGTTCGCACAGGAAGTCGATCTCCTCGCCGTTGAGGGTCGTCTGGATCTGTGTTCGACGCATAGGGTTCGCTAGGCCTCCCGGGCTCGTTCGAGCGCCTTATCGAGGGCGCGGTTGGTGAGAACGCGGGTCAGATGCACGCGTTGCGCGATCGAGCCGCGCATATCGGTGATGGGTGTGGCCGCGGCGGCCGCAGCATCCGCGGCGGCGGCGAAGGCTTCGGCCGTAGGCGCCTGGCCCACGAGCGCCTCACCCGCAGCTGGGACGAACAGCGGTACCGGCGCGACCGCCCCGATGGAGATGCGCGCCGCCTCGATGCGATCGCCGGCGGCGCTGAGATCGAGACGGACGCCGACGTTCACGACGGCGATGTCCATCTCGTTCCGGGGAATGAAGCGGTGGAAGAAGCTGCCCGAATTCGCGGGTTGTGCGGGGATGTTCACCTTCACGATCAGCTCCCCGGGCGCGAGCACGTTCTGCCCGGGACCGGTGAAGAAATCCTCGAGCGGCAGCGCCCGCGTGCCCCCCTGCGACCCCAACGTGAGCGTGGCCCCGAGCGCGATCAGCGCCGGCACCGTATCGGCGGCCGGACCCGAGTTGCCGATATTCCCGCCGAAGCAGGCACGGCTCTGGATCTGGATCCCGCCAATGAGCGTCGCGCAGTCGATCACGGCGGGGAGCCGCTGAACGATCTCGGCATCCTCGTAGAGCTCCGCAAAGGGCACGGAGGCGCCGATCTCGAGCCCCCCGTCGGCCGTCCAACCGTAGCTGGTCAGCTCGGGGATGTGCTTCACATCGATGAGCTGATCGACCTGCTTCCGCCCCTCGCGCAGCTGGACGATGATGTCCGTGCCACCCGCGAGGAACGCTGAGGTCTTCCCGTTCTGGAGCGCCCCGTACGCCTCGCCGAGCGAGGTGGGCGCCAAGTAGTCGATCTCCTTCATGAACAATCCTTCGGAATGCTGGGCGGACACCCATCGGCGCCGCTGCGACGCTCGATGATAAAGCGTTCGCGCGCGCTACGCTCGGCCATCGAAGGTCGAAAACAGCCGAGGCCTGAGAGCGTAGGCTGGCTATGCTCCGGCACCGAGAGAGCCGGCCCCAGGGATCGAACCGACCAAGTTCGGCCCCGCTAAGCCCGAGGAGCGTGCAGCACGCCATGCCTACAGCGAGAGCGTTCGAGGGAAGGGTCGCGCTGATCACCGGCGGGGGCACCGGCATCGGTCGCGCCATCGCCGAAGGCTTCGTCGCCGAGGGTGGTCGCGCTTTCGTCATCGGCCGCCGTGAGGAGCCCTTGCGCAGCTTGGCCGATGAGCATCCGGGGGCGGTCGCGTGGACAACGGCCGATGTCGGCAAGGCCGAAGACGCGCCGCGGATCGTGCAAGCTGCGGCGCGCGAGTTCGGACGGCTCGACCTCCTCGTGAACAACGCCGCTTCGGTGCCGTCGGGACTCCTCGAGGCAACGAGTGACGAGCAGATCGACGAGACGATGGCGGTCAACCTCGGCGGGACTCTGCGCCTCATCCGCGAGGCCCTCCCTCACCTTCGTGAGTCCAAGGGGCAGATCGTCAATATCAGCTCTGTTGTCGTAAGCACGAACAACCCGAACTGGGCCATTTACGGGGCCACCAAGGCGGGCATTGAATACGCCACGGGCGCTCTCTCCATTGAGTTCCGTCCACTCGGGATTCGGATCAACACGGTCGCCGCTGGCCCTACCGACATCGGGGGCTGGGTGCCCGAAGAGATCCAGCGGGAGCAGGCCGAGGCTCGCGCGAACAACGCAGGCAGGCCAGTCCTAGGGGCCATTGGCCTGCCGCAGGACATCGCCAACGCCGTCCTCCTGCTCGCCGACGGCCGTGCGGGCTGGATCACCGGCCAAGTCATCCGCGCGACCGGCGGGTGGACCACGCTGTACATGCCACCGCCACCGCCTACGTACTAGCCCCCGGCACATGGCGGACGCCCTGAGCGGATCTTTGGCTGCACCCCGTCCAACGGCGCAGGCTCAGGCCGGCTTCACCTGGGCCATGATCGCGAGCAGGTTACCGGACGGATCCTCGAAGAAGGCCATCCACTCCTCGGTGCCATCGTCGAAGCGATGGATCATGTGCGGCGCCCCCTGGAACTCGGCACCGCGGTCGCGGAGCGCGTCGTAGGCAGCGTCGATCTCCGGGACCTGGAAGTAGGGATCGAGCCGCCCTGGTGCGTGTCGGCCTCGTTCGCGCTCAGGAAGAGGCGTGTGCCATCGCAGTCGAAGAAGGCCAGGCTCCCGAACGTGTAGAGGTGGGGGAGGCCGAGCACCTCGCCGTAGAAGCGCTCAGCTTCCGCCACATCGGCCACGTGGAGCGAAACCTGGCTGATGAGGCCGAGTTGGAGGGGAGCGGGCATCGTGAGTTCTCCTACGTTGGTGACGACGGCGGGGGCGATGGTTGCGATCGGGCGGCCGCGCCAGAAGCGAAGCTCCCGGCGTTCGCTCAGCTGCAGCTTTCCGAAGATGTTGGCCACGTGGAACTTGACGGCGTCGAGCTCGTGCGCCGCCCCCGGGCAATGGCGCGGTTCGACAGTCCGTGCCGAACCCGCTGGACCACATCCCACTCAGCAGGCGTGAGGATGTCCGGGTGCGGGGGGCGGCCGGGACGGCGCGCACGACTCACGCAGGCAGCCTAGGCCATTAGCCGCCCGAGTTACCCTCCCCCCAGGCGCGGAGAGCGGCCGGGTGGTTCGTGATGATGCCCTCCACGCCCGCATCCGTGAGTCGCAGCCAGTCGTCGGGCGCATCGGCAGTCCAGGCCCAGAGCCGGAGGCCGAGCTCGTGGGCGCCGCAGGCCGCGCGTGCGTCGACGACCCTGTGGTCGAGCGAGATCCCGTCGATCTTCGCGGCGACCGCTCGGGCGCAGAGCGCCTCGAGTTCGGCGCGAGCGAGGGCTGGTGCGATTAGCGCCGTCGGGATTTCGGGAGCGACCGTGCACGCGCGCTCGACGAGACCGTGATCGAAGGAGTGCAGCGCCGTCCAGCCCGCGGCGTCGTGCCCGCGGATGGCCGCTACTGTCGCCGCGAGGAGCTCGGGGGCGTCGCCGGGACGGGCGGGTGAGACCTTGAGCTCGCACATCACGGTGATCCGCCCAGCAACGAGGTCAAGGACCTCGTCGAGCGAGGGCACGTGCTCGCCCCCGCCGGCATCGGCGCCGCGCAGCTCCGCGAGCGTCGCTTCGCGCACCGGCCCGGAGAGATTCGTGGTGCGATCGAGCGTCTCGTCGTGGAGGAGCACGGGAACGCCACCGTCACAGAGGCGGAGATCGATCTCCATCGCATCGGCGGCCTCGAGACAGACGCGGACGCCCGCGAGGGTGTTCGCGGGCGCCTCACCGGCGCCGGCGGCGTGGCCGATGACCAGGGGACCGCTCATCGCCGGAGGATATCGCCTCTCACCGATGCGCTGCCGCCACAAGCTGCCGGGCCCGGCGTGGGCTCGAAGCGTGCTCCGATCGCGTTCGTGGCGCGCCCCCGGGACGGCCGGCACCGCGGTGCCGGCCGTCCCGGGGGCGTCCGACCCAAACCGGCGACTCGGGCCGCTCGCGGAGTTCTGGGGAGCGCTGCCCGTCGAAACTACCGGCTGAGCGCGGCCGCGGCCGCGGCATCAAACCCTCTCTGAACTCTGAACGCTGAACTCCGCCGGCCCTAGCCGGCGGATCGCGATGCCGGCCGTCCCGGGGGCGTCCGACCCAACCCGGCGACTCGGGCCGCTCGCGGAGTTCTGGGGAGCGCTGCCCGTCGAAACTACCGGCTGAGCGCGGGCGCGGCCGCGACATCAAACCCTCTCTGAACTCTGAACTCTGAACGTTGAACTCCCCTGGCCCTAGCCGGCGGATCGCGGTGCCAGCCGTCCCGGGGCGTCCGACCCAGACCCGCGACTCGGGCCGCTCGCGGAGTTCTGGGGAGCGCTACCGGTCGAAACTACCGGCCCAGCGCGGGCACGGCCGCGACGTCAAACCTCTCTGAACTCTGAACGTTGAACGCTGAACTCCGCCGGCCCCAGCGGGCGGATCGCGGTGCCAGCCGTCCCGGGGGCGTCCGACCCAACCTGCGGCTCGGGGCCGCTCGCGGAGTTCTGGGGAGCGCTGCCCGTCGAAACTACCGGCTGAGCGCGGCCGCGGCCGCGACGTCGAACCCTCTCTGAACTCTGAACGTTGAACTCCGCCGGCCCTAGCCGGCGGAGTTGTCGTAGAGCTCGATGAACTCGGCGGTGGGGCCCATTATCTGGGAGAAGCCCTCTTCGGTCGGCGCGAAGAACCACCAGCCCAGCCCGCTGCTCTCGACCCGTTCCGCGACCGCGGCGAGGTCCGCGTTGAGCAGGCGGAAGTGGTTTGAGCCGATGTAGCGCTTACCCGTGCCCTCGGCCGCCACCGGGGTGTCCGCTCGCACGACGGCCTCGATGCGGCCACCGGCGCCCTCGATGGCGAAGCGCTCTTCGGCGGGCTCGTGCGCCGCGAGGGCGACGAGACGGTACCCCAGCACCTCTTCGTAGAAGCGGCGGGACGTTGGGAAGTCGCGGGTCGAATAGTGCACGTAGGCAAAGGGCTCCGGCTTCCGGGAGAGGATGTAGCGCTGCGCATCGAGCGTGAACGCGACTCCGTCTTCGCTCGGGCAGGGCGTTGGATCTGAGCAGGTGAGCTTGGGAGCGGCTGCACGCAGCGTGGCGTAGGTCGCCTCTGGGTCCGCCGCGGGGATGCCGATGGTGAGATCGCCCTGCGCGGGCGCCTCCCCAGGCGCCGCCATGAGGGTCGCTTGCGCTGTCAGCTCGACGAGGTCGAGCTGTTGTCCGGTGGCAGGGTTGCCAACGAACCAGGTGGTGATTTCGTCGCCGAGGATGGGCGCGACCATCTGACCGACCGCGTCGCCCGCGACGTTGCGGTAACGGCGCGGCTCAGTGACGCCGGCCTCGACCTCCGTAAAGCCGATCTCTGCGATCGCCGCCGTCATCGCCGCGACATCGCTCAGCGCGACCCCGTGATGTGCCTGAGTCTCCGTTGTCATCGCAAGCCTCCATGCGCCGCTGAGGGTACCGTGTTTTCGCCGGCCGATCCGGAGATCGGCTCCCGCAAAATGAGTAGATCACTGTCCGGCGGGCGCAGAAGCGCGGTCGCGCCTCTCGGAACGAGGCGTGCCCCCGCCAGGCCGTCGCCAGGGGGCACAAGTCGCAACTCGCTAGGCGCCCCAGTTCGTCCACTCCGCGAGCGGCTTCTCGGGCGTGATCACGAGCAGGACGCGGTGCTCCCGCTCCAAGCTCGCGAGCAGCTCATCGTCCGGGAGGTCCGGGCGGCCGTACTTCGTGTAGATCGTACGGAAGTGTCCGAGCGCGGAGGCGAGCTCCTCGCGGATCTCGACGGTGCCGTCCACCAGCACCGTGCGAAAGCCGGTCGCATCGTCGATCGCGAGCTGCACCCGCGGATCACGCCGGAAGTTCTCGTGCTTGCGCCGGGTCTTCGTCGTCGAGATGTAGAAGCGCGTGCCATCCCACTCGAACCAGTTCGGGGTCATCTGGGGGCGACCGCCGGCGCGGATCGCCGCCACCATCGCGTTCCTGGGCTCGGCCAGGAACGCCTCGACCTCTTCGCGAGTCATACGGCTGGGCTGGGTCATTGATGGCCTCCTGCTGCTGTTCCTGCTAGGCGCCGGGCGCGAGCGCGGCGATCTCCGCGAGGCTTTGCTCTCGCGAGCTGCCTGAAGCGGCGAAGAGGTAGGACTGCCCCGTAGGCCCGTCCGCGCCGTGGGCGAGCACGTTCAGGGCGGCCTGGGCGATGTCCGCGGGCATCACCTCCGCTGGGCTGTCGTGCGTGGCCCGGAACATCGGCGAGTCCGTCGCGCCCATGCAGAGGGCGTTCACGCGGATGTTGTGCGCCTTCAGCTCGACCGCCCACGTCTCCGTGAGACGCCACTGCGCCCACTTGGCGGCATCGTAGCCGGTCGCCTGGGCGAGACCAGTGATGAGATGCCCTTCGTGAACGTGCTCCGTAATGACGTTGAGGATGTTGCCGCCGCCCGCCGCCCGCATCGCCGGGACCGCCGCCAGCGCGCAGTAGTAGCTCCCCAGCGCGCAGCTGTCCATCGAGTCCTCGAAGGCCTTCGCCTGCGACTCGTAGGTCCCCGACGTGAGAGCGGTGTCGACCCAGATCGCGGCGTTGTTCACGAGCACATCGATCCGCCCGAGGCGCTGCACGACGCTGTTCATCGCGCGCCGCACCTGGGCCTTGTCCGCGATATCGCAGTCGACGGCGAGCGCCTCGCGCCCGCTCGCGCGCACCTGGCGAATCGTCTCGGCGTTTTTGACCCCCTCGATATCGAGCGAGGCGACATTCGCGCCGTTCTCGGCGAAGGCCACGGCGAATCCCCGGCCGATGCCCTCTGCCCCACCCGTGACCACTGCGACCTGTCCGTCCAGCTGCATGTTCTTTTCACGCCCCTCGTCGGTTCCAGGCGGGCGATTCTGCGCGATAGCGGTGGATCCTGCTAGCCGAGGGGCGCTCTCCCTCGCCCTACGTCTCTCGTTCGAGCCGCCCACAGCGAGCGGCGGGTGCGAGCCCGAGGTGTCGCAACCTGCCGGCCGGCTCGCTGACCGCACCGCTGATGGCGTGTCCGATCCGCGTCCGATAGTGGATTCCAGCCACCGCACCGTTCGCGCCTCCAGACAATCGGGCGGGCTCGGACCGGGGCTCAGGTACTCTTTGACGCATGCCGAACCGCAGGACCGCTCGGGGCAAACGCCGACGAGCTGCCGGCGAGGGGCCGCCCCTTGGGCGAGGCCAGTCCCCTGACCGGTCTGCTACAGCGGACACCGGTAAGGCGACTCGACTCTTCTTCTTGTGCGTACCAGGTCTGGCCGAGCTCCTCAGGCAGGAACTGCGCCTGCTTTCTGGCGTAACCGTGACGGCCTCTGGCTTCGATGGCCGCTCCGACGTCGTGCTCGTCGAGGTGGACTCAGCCGCCATCGAGGCCCTCCTCGCTCTGCGAACCGCCGAAGACGCGTTCGTTGAAGTAGGCCGCACGCTTCGCTCCGAAGGCGATAATCCCCGCTGGATCGCGCAGCGGATCTGGCGCCCCCAGAGGGTCGCGCAAGCACTAGCGTTCTCCCGCGGGACGCAGGCCAACGCGAGCCCGGAGGCGACGGCTTTCAGGGTCATCGCCCGGGTTCGCCACGAAAGAGCGTTCCTACGGACCGACCTCCGCCGTGAACTCACGCGCGTGATCAGCATCGCTCACCCCAGGTGGCGGGTGGCCGATCCCGCCGCTCTCGAGGTCTGGACCTGTGAGTACCGCGAAGGCCAGATCATCACAGGGATTCGCCTCACGGATTCAGCGATGAGGCAGCACAGCGCGCGGACCAGGGAACGGAGAGGTGCCCTTCGGCCAACGGTCGCTGCCGCGATGGTCCGGCTGGCCGGTAGCCCCCCGGGCACCGTGCTCGATCCATGCTGCGGATCTGGAACCATCCTGGGCGAGGCGTTACAACACGGATGGTCCGCTATCGGCCGGGACACTGAGCCCAAGGCCGTGCTGGATTCCCGCGATAACGTGCCGGCGGCCGCTATCCGGGCGGGCGATGCACGCCATCTGGACCTCGCCGATGGCGAGGTAGCCGCATGCGTGTCCAATCTCCCCTTTGGTCGCCAGTACGAAGTCCCAGGCGACGAGACAACCTGGCTGCGGGCGGTACTCGAAGAAATGAGTCGCGTGACGAGGCCCGGGGGGCGGTTGGTCGTGTTGCGGCCGGAGCTCCCCCGCGATTCTCTACCGAGCGATCTTCAACCGGGCGCTTCGTTCCCGATTCGCCTCCTCGGCACCAAGACCACGATCTGGGTTCTCGATCGCCAGTGACGCTGACCGAAGGTTCCAGAGGGCAGCTCGCTCTGCGGCCGCAGCAGCGACGATCGGCGCGGGCGTACGCCGCCGCAAGCGAGGCATTCGCAGCTAGCGGCGCGCGCGATCGGCTCGGAGGCCGGCCGCCCGCGCCGGGGCTCGCTTGCGCGCTATCCTCGGCGCGATGAGCGGCGACACCTACTTCGAGGCGAACCGCAGGAATTGGGACGAACGCGTCGCTGTGCACACGCGCTGAGCGTTCTACGACGTGCCCGGCTTCCTGGCGGGCGGGAGCCCGCTCAAGCCCCACGAGATCGAGGAGGTCGGCGATGTCGCCGGCAAGTCGCTGCTCCACCTGCAGTGCCACTTCGGCCTGGACACGCTCGCCTGGGCGCGTCTCGGCGCCGAGGTTGTGGGGCTCGACTTCTCCCGAGAGGCCATCAGCGAAGCGCGCGCGCTCGCCGAGCGGGCGGGCATCGCCGCCGAGTTCGTGGAAGCGAACGTCTACGCTGCTGTCGAAGCGCTCAGCGGCCGCCGCTTCGACATCGTCTACACCGGGCGGGGCGCTCTCGTCTGGCTCCCCGATCTGGTTCGTTGGGCGGAGATCGTGGGAGCGCTGCTCGAGCCCGGCGGCATCTTCTACATCGACGAACACCACCCGATCGGCGAGATCTTCGACGACGAAGCGGAGGAGCTCCGCATCCGCTACCCCTACTTCCACGCCCCCGAGCCGGACCGGTGGGACGAGCCCGGCAGCTACGCCGACCCCACCGTGGCAACCACGGAGAACGTGACCTATCAGTGGGGGCACACGATCGGTCAGATCGTGACCGCCCTCGCGCAAGCCGGGGTCGTGATCGAATTCCTGCACGAGTCCGATTCGCTCTTCTGGAAGCGGTTCCCGTTCATGGTGCCGGGCGAGGTGCCGGGCACCTGGCTCCTTCCGGAGCACCGCGAAAGCGTTCCGCTGGTGTTTTCGCTGCGCGCCCGGAAGCCCGCTTAGGCGGGCTGCGCGCCCGGCCGAACGGCGAGGATGGCTTCACGCCGCGGGCCCTTCAGTCGTTTGACCGCGTAGAGGGTGACGATGCTGGATACGCCTTCGGCACGAAGCCGCTTCACATAGGCGCCGATGCGTTCCGGCTCGCCGTCCATCAGATCCTGGAGCAGCCAGCCAACGCCCTTGAGCACGTGCTCGTGCTCGTCGAAGCGGAGCGCCTCACAGAGCTCCAGCGCCACATCTGTGTACTCGCCGGAGCGCGCGACCTTGCGCGTGAACAGGACGACGCTCATGCGGCGCATCCAGGGGTCGGGATTGATACTCCAGGCCCTCGCTCGCGGGAGGAGTTGCTCCGGGAATCGAAGGAGCAGCGGCTGCAGGACCGCTGAGGCGTAGCCATCGGTCTTGCTCCAGCCGTGGAGCCGCCGAAGCCAGCGCTCGACCCGCGGCAGCGAGGTCTCGTCGAAGGTCTTCACCAGGGGACGCAGCAGCAGGAACGCGAGCTCCTGCTGCTCCCCGTAGCCGGAGTCGATCAGGCGGTCCGTAAGGGCGAGCTGGTCGTCCACGGACAGGCCCACGAGGCGATGACGGTGGGTGTTGAAGATCTCGCGCCGGGCCGGGGCACGGACGCCGTAGCCGCGGTAGCGAGGGTCGGGTTCGTTGGCATCGAAGCGATCTGCGGTGTCGCGCCCCGCTTCTACCAGGGCGCCGACGAGATCGTCGTAGATGGCCTCGACTGCAGGGGCACTTCGCTCGGTAGTCATCTCGCCCTCGCGTCACGTTAGCAGCCACGCTTCGCCTGAACGCAGCGGCTATCATCGGGGCACCAACCGCAGGGGGCCCGCATGACGACCATCGAAGAGATGCTGAAGACCGCCATCGACCCGCGCGAGTTCGATGGCCCGGAGTACACGAAGGACCCCTTCCCCCTCTATAAGAAGCTGCGGGACCACCACCCCCTCTACCACGACCAGTTCCACAACCGCTGGATCGTCAGCCGCTACGACGACATCGTCGCGATCTTCCAGGACAACGAAAGCTACAACCGCGCGGTGTACGACCCGAACGGCGCCTACGAGTTTGGCAAGGGGCAGGTGTTCGGGCCGAACATCCTCGAGTACGGCAACGGCCCGCGCCATCGCTGGATGCGCAACATTGTCGCGGACCAGTTCGTCGGCAATCGCTTGCAGACGTTCATCCCCGTCATCGAGCAGATCGCCCGCGAGCAGATCGATCGCATCTCCGTCAAGGCGGCGGAGGATCTCGCGAAGGGCTTCCGCGAGACGGGTGAGGTCGAGCTCGTGAGCCAGTTCTCGTACCAGTTCCCGGTGCGCGTCATCTCGAACATGCTCGGCCTGCCACGCTCCGACGAGGAGACGTTCGTCGAGTGGTACCAGGCGCTGATCACCGGCCTCAGCTTCGGCGGCGAGTCGTTCCTGATGGGCATCCACGCGCGGGACGAGATGTGGGACTACCTCGATCCCCTCATTCAGGAGCGAGCGGAGAACCCGGGCGAGGATCTGGTCTCGCGCATCGTCGCCGCGGAGCTCGACGGCAAGCGCATGAGCGTGGACGAGGTCAAGGGCTTCGTCGCCCTCCTGCTCGCCGCTGGTGGGGATACGACGGACAAGGCGATCTCCAGCATGTGGTACCACATGCTGTACACCCGCCCGGACCAGTTCGAGGACGTGAAGCGCGACCCCAGCCTCTGGACGAACGTGTTCACGGAGATGATGCGCTACGACCCGGTCGTTCACGGCCAGGCGCGCCACACGACCCGCGAGATCGAGATGCACGGCGAGGTCATCCCCGAACGGGCGAGCGTCGCCCTCTTCCTCGGCGCCGGAAACCGCGATGAGCGCGTCTTCAAGGACCCCGACACCTTCGACATCCACCGCGAGGACCTGCACATGGGCCGGGAGATGCGTTCGGGCCGTTACGGCGACGGCAAGGCCGGCCACCTGGGCTTCGGGATGGGCCAGCACTTCTGCATGGGCTACGCCATGGCCCGCCAGGAGGCGGTCATCGCCTGCACGCGCCTGCTCGAATCGATGAAGAACCCCCGGCCGAAGTTCCCGACGAATGAGGGCGTCACTTCCCCGCCGGTCGGCTCTGGCGGCTTCCGCGCGCCCAAGGAGCTCTGGATCGAATTCGACATCGAATAGCGTTGGCGGCTCTTGGCTGCTGCTCTTGGCTCTTGGTGAGACGCGGTGCGGGGAGCCCGGGGACCTCAAGCGTTCGTCCGAGCGAAGGAGCGATCATGAAAGCCACTGACCGGCGGTCGATCGGGCGCACTGGGATCGAGGTGACGCGGCTTGGGCTGGGCGGCGTCTTCCTCGCCCGCGACGCGAGCGAGGCCGAGGCGGGGGCGCTGATCGACCGCGCCTACGCGCTGGGCCTGCGCTACTTCGATACGGCCCCGATGTACGGGCTCGGCCAGAGCGAGCGCCGCTACCGCCAGCCGCTCGGGCGTCTCGATCGATCCGAGTTCGTTATCTCCACGAAGGTCGGGCGGCTCCTGCAGGAGGACGTCGGTGGCGCCGAGCCCTGGCACTTCGACTTCAGCCGCGACGGGATCATGCGCTCCTTCGAGGCGAGCCTCCGCCGACTCGAGCTGGATCGCGTCGACATCCTCCTGATCCACGATCCCGACGAGCACGGCGACCAGGCCCTGCTCGAGGCGTTCCCCACCATCGCTGAGCTGCGCGAGCAGGGCCTCGTCGGGGCGATTGGGGCGGGGATGAATCAGTGGGAGATGGAGCTGCGCTTCGCCGGCGAGACCGATGTCGACTGCTTTCTCCTCGCGGGGCGCTACACGCTCCTCGAGCAGGGCGCGCTCACCGAGTTCCTGCCCTACTGCGAAGCGAACGAGATCAGCGTGATCGCGGGCGGGCCCTACAACAGCGGCATCCTCGCCTCCGACCTGAGCGAGTCCGCGCACTACAACTACGCAACGGCCCCGCCCGGGATGATCGAGCGGGCGCGGGCGATCAAGGCGATCTGCGACCGGCACGGCGTGCCCCTCAAGGCCGCGGCGCTGCAGTTCATCCTCGCGCACCCTGCTGTTGCTGCGGTGATTCCGGGCGCCGCCTCCGTGGCTGAGGTCGAGGAGAACGCACGCATGGTGGAGGTGGCCATCCCCACCGCCCTCTGGCCCGAGCTGCGCGAAGCCGGGCTCCTCGCTGAGGGCGCGCCTACGCCTGGCTAGCGAACCGCGTGGGTACCGATAGCGAACCGCCCGAACTTCGCACCGAGCGCCTCCTCCTGCGAGCGTTCCGCGCCGGCGATGCAGCCGACGCCCTGGCGTATCGCGATGACCTCGAGTTCGCCCGGTTCCTGCCGCACATTCCGCAGCCGTTCACGAGCGAGGACGCGGAGGCATTCGCCGCACTGAACATGGCGGAGCCGTGGGAGCGGTCTCCGACGTTCGCGGTGGTGCTGAGCGGCAAGGTGATCGGGACCGTGAACCTGGTGGTGGACGGGGACGCGCGGGCCGCCATGTTGGGCTATGCGATCGGACGCGCGTGGTGGGGCCAAGGGATCGCGACCGAGGCCGCGCGAGCGGTTATGGCCTGGGCCCTCGAGACGTTCGAGCTGACGCGGCTCTGGGCCTCCACGGACGCTCGGCACGCGCGGTCGCGGCGAGTGCTCGAGAAGCTGGGGATGAAGCGCGAAACCCTCCGGCGCGGGGACCACCAGGGGCGTGACGGAGAACTGGTCGACGAGGTGGTCTACGGCATCACCGTCGCCCCCAAGACTCGCGGGCCCACTAGGCCGGCGTAGTCCGGCCCACCTGCGCTCGCTCAGTGAGAGGCCAGATCGGGTGGTGCGGTGGGCAGGTGCTCCTCGACGCTCGCGAGCGCCGCGAGGAACTGCGTGAGCAGGACCGAATAGAGCGAGCGGGCGGGCCAGCGAAACCCCTCGCCGCCGTCCGCGTCGTTCGGCGGCGCATCGAGGACGAGCTCCGGCTTCGAAGCCGTGAACGGCCACTCGAACGAGGGCCGGAACCCCGACTCCCGCAGCCAGCCGTTCGTGAGCCCGCTCAGGCGCGTGCGCTGGCCTCCTACCGCCACGGCGGGCTTGCTCGAAGCCACGTCCATGTCTGCGAAGAGGCGCGACACGTCGTGGGGAGCGCCCGGCTCGTTCCGGCCTAGGGCCCGCCCCAGCCGCAGCGCTGCCGCCATCGTCGCAGCGGTTTCGCGCCAGCGGGAGATCGGCTCTTGGTAGATGCGCAGTGGTACCGTCCAGCCCTCGGTCATGGAGACGAAGTTGAAGAGTTCGTGCGCGAGCTCGCCCTCGCGGGGCGCGCACGCAGCATGGACACCGGGCAGCTGGTGCTCAGCGCAGATGCCGAGTACGCCCCAGCGGCGCGCGAAGTCGGGAAAGGCCTCGGCCGGCGCGGCTTCGAGCGCGAGAAAGGCGGGAAGGCAGCCCTCGGGCCCGTCGCCTCGCGCGAACCCGTGGTCGACCCCGGCCGCACGGACCCGCCACACGAGCCAGTCCCCGCTGTCGCCCCCGCCGCCGGAACGGACTGCGGCGTCCAGGGGCACGGCGAGGGCACGCGGGTAGGTCGATTCGCTCGTTCGCTCCGACATGATCGCTGCCGAGAATAGCGGGCGGGCCGCCTGCATGCGCTCGGAGCCCCCGCGGGCTACGGGCCGGTCGGCCGCTCCGTCGTCCGCGCCTCGATTGCGTAGAGGGCGTCCATTCCGGCAGCGCGCTTGATCTCCTCGTAGCCGGCGGCGAGCGCAGCCTCGTCCTCGCCGCTGGCGCCGTCCTCGATGAAGCGCTTCAGCGCCCCCCGCGCAGCGAGATAGCCGGCCACCTGGCCCGTGAATGGATCGATCACGAGCGGCCAGCCGAGGCCGCGCCACTGTTCGCGCGTGCGGCTCCCGAACGAGGCCATCGCGGCGAGCGGCGCATCGATGTCGGTGACCGCCGCGCGCCACTGCTCGTCGCTCTCGGGGCGCAGCATGACGAGGTCCGCACCGGCGGCGCGGTAGGCCCGGCCGCGTTCTACCGCCGCTTCGTAGGACTCGTTTCGCACGGCACCCGTGCGCGCGATTATGAGGAACTCGGGGTCGGATCGCGCCGCCACCGCGGCTTCGAGCTTGCCCACCATCGTCTCCAGCGGCACGAGATGTTCGACGCCCTTGTGGTGATGGGCGCGCTTGGGTGCGACCTGGTCCTCGAGCTCGATGGCCGCAGCGCCCGCCGCTTCGAGCTCCCGCACCGCGCGGCTGGCATGGACGGCATCGCCGAAGCCGACGCCGCCGTCGACGATGAGGGCGATCGAAGAGCGCTGCGTGATCTGCCGGGTGGCGGTCGCGACCTCCGTGAGCGTGAGCAGCGCCTCTGAAACCGCAAGCTGAAAGCCGAGCGCGCCACCGCTGAGGTAGGCGGCCTCGTAGCCGAGACCCTCGAGCGTCCGCGCGGTGAGGGGATCGAGGCACACGGGCGCGAACACGGGTCCCCCCTCGGCGATTCTCTTGCGGAGACGCCGGCGGGCGGTCATCCGCCTAGCGCCCCTGGAACTGCGGCCGGCGCTTCTCCATGAAGGCGCGCCGGCCCTCGATGTAGTCGTCGCTGGCGAAGCACGCGTCGACCATCGCGTCGAGCGCCGCGAGGTCCCGTTGGGAGCCGTCCTCGGTCGCTTCGATGATCGACGCCCGCAGGAGCTTGAGCGTGAGGGGCGCGTTCTCGCAGATGGCAGCCGCCATCTCGTTCACCGTCGCCTCGAGCTCCTCGATCGGCACCACACGATTCACGAGACCCCAACGCAGCGCATCTGCGGCCGGGAAGCGGCCGCCGGTAAACAGAATCTCCCGCGCCACCGGTGCCCCGACGAGGTCAACGACCTTCTTGGTGCCGCCGAACGCGTAGCCCAACCCGAGCCGCGCCGCGGGAATACCGAACTGGGCATCCTCGGCAGCCACACGGATGTCGGCTTGCATCGCGGTG
>Ga0310121_10002465_pt1 | contig 17486 bp, 15 predicted proteins | sample CB27_Tmax_986_MG_FD_203504 | JGI IMG/M metagenome (GOLD analysis project Ga0310121, IMG submission 203504) | Marine microbial communities from Western Arctic Ocean, Canada - CB27_Tmax_986 | ecosystem: Environmental > Aquatic > Marine > Oceanic | place: Canada: Western Arctic Ocean | collected...
AGGTCGGTCCGATGATGACATATTGGGACCTGTCAGACGTCCGGATGAGCTGACCTTCGACACACTACGCACATTAGGACCCGCTGAGCTAAACGTTGCCGCGACGAACAATTTTCGTGCAACGCTTGAGTCGCTCGCCGTTTCATTGCATGCAGAGCCAGACCAAATCTGGATACGGGCGATTGGAGAGACGTTCTTGGCTCCGTTCGGGCTACACGATGCACTTAAACCGAAAGGTTTTACGTGGGACGCTGCCTCTGAACTCGACTTGTATGTTCGTAATCCGAAAGCCCCTAGGTGTTATCTCGCCCGTGGCGATGAGGAGCACCCGTACCCTTTGATTCATGCGACCCTGAATGGTCCTGATGCAGAACCTGGTGTGGCGCAGAAAGTTGGATTTGAATTTACACCGCTGTATTGCGGTTCGCCCACATTAAAGAGATTCGAGTCGAGTGACGAGCCTGTCTTCGCTGGTGGCGGCTACGTTGAAAGCATGGCCTTCGGTGGTCGATTAACGCAGCAGTCAGATAATGGGAATGATGGTCGTGTAGCCGTTGAGATGCTATCGCCGTTCACGCTCGCGGATGCGGTTGGAGCTAGCAGCGCCTCTAGTACTTCGAATCGTGACCCGAGGTTGTATCCACATTCTTGGTGTTGGCCGTTGCCGACGGATATGGGACCTGCGGCACGTTACCGGTTTACTGACGGTGGGGACTTGGAAAATTTCGGTCTTATATCGTTGTTGCGTCGACGGGTAACAAAAGTCGTTGTGTTTATTAATACCGTATGGCCGTTGCTATCCTGTTTTGATCCCCGAGTGGACTGGCCAGACGATTCGTCTTCAACCAGCCGAGTGATTGATCCGTTTCTTGCTCCGTTATTTGGAGCACCTAGTGATCGATTTGCTCACAATACGGTGTTTCCAGAAGACGATTTTTCACGGCTGGTCACTGCACTCCAAGACAAGAAACATGCGGGCCACTCGGTGATGACCACAATGCGGCATGCGGTGCAGGACAATGCGTGGTGGGGATTGTCCGGTGGTTGGGATGTAGAGATCTGCTGGGTGTACAACGAACGGGTCGTGGCTTGGGAGAAACAGTTACCGACTGTGGTTCGCGTGGAGGTCGAACGTGGTAATAGTAGTGCGCCCTCCGGTCCGGTGGAGCGATTTCCGCATTATCGTACGCAGGGGCAAAATGCCGGCGCCTTAATCAGGCTGACGCCTGAGCAGGTCAACCTTATGTCTCACCTTAGCTGCTGGAATGTGACGGCTAACGGGAACGAGATGGGGGCCTTATTCGCGTAGGTTTGTCTGTGGTTTGGGCGTATCATGTCAGACCGTTACGTTTTCTGTGTGTGATTGCAAACGTGCCTTTGAACAGAAGCACGTCGTACGTTAGTCTCAGCTAGTGTTGCGAAACAAAACCCATCTTGTCCGGCGATGGAGGTTGCCGTATCTCCTTTGGTTTCTGACTGGCATGCTGGTTCTTAATGCGTTCTTGGGAGAGCGCGGTCTGTTGGCAGGTCTGAGAGCGAACAGACACTACGCAGCACTTACAAGCTCGGTGGTCGGTCTTCAGCTAGAAAATACGAAGCTGCGGGACGTAGTAGATCAATTACGAGAAGAGCCTGACGTAATTGACGGCATTGCCCGTCGTGAGCTTGGCCTGATTCGGGAAGGCGAAAAGCTCTTTATTTTAAAATGACCTTAATAGAGTCTGGGCCTATGGCTTGGTCCGGATGACGCTTTGGCTTTCGTCCTGTAGGATCGGTGCTACATCTTGAGTGATAGTTGTCGTCTGTAGACCACTCTTCCTGTCGCAAAAAAGCCACACAGCAAACCTAATAGCCACCCGATTGCTATATCGAACGGGTAGTGCAGCCCAAGGTACAAGCGAGAGACGCCAATAGTGATGGCGAGACACCAGAACAATCCGCTTGCAGCGGGGACAAGACTCGCGAGCGCGTAGGCACCTGCTGCGGATGTGGCGGCGTGTCCAGACGGAAACGACGATGTCGAAGGCCGCAGTTCTTGAATATCGACTGTTGTCTGGTGATCGAGGTACGGCCGCGGTCGATTAATCGTCGGTTTTAGGACGAGATGTACAAGCGAAAAGATGACCAGGACGGCAAGTGCGGTACGCCATAGGCCAGAGAAGTCACGTTGGCGAACAGCGATGCCGACCGCGAGAACGACCCAGATCACACCGGCCGTTCCGGCGAGTGTGATGACGGACATGATTGACGTTAGCCAGGCGGGGTGCGGAAGTTGTTGGAACCACAGGAACAAAGCGGTGTCGGCTGGAAGGTACACGTCTTATTCGGCTCTCACGGGTTGTGTCGATTAAGTCGCGGTCGGACCGGCAGGGGTGTCGTTGGGCTGCTGAGTATTTGTTTGGACTAAGCCGAGCGTGTTCCGGACTTGCGCCTCAATAGTATTGGCAAGTTCAGTTTTCTCCCGTAGTAGACTTTTTACGTTTTCACGGCCTTGTCCGAGTCGCTCGTTGTTGTACGAGAACCAGGCACCGCTTTTTTCGATGATGCGATGTTCGACGGCGAGATCAATGAGGTCACCCTCAGTTGAGATCCCTTCCCCGTACATGATGTCGAACTCGGCCAGGCGGAACGGAGGAGCGACCTTATTCTTCACAACTTTCACGCGTGTGCGACCACCAATGACTTTGTCGGCGTCTTTAATCGCGCCGATACGACGAATATCGATGCGAACGGACGAATAAAATTTTAGCGCCCGCCCGCCGGTAGTGGTTTCTGGGCTGCCAAACATCACGCCAATTTTCTCGCGCAGCTGGTTGATGAAAATTAGACACGTTCGGGACTTAGAAACCACACCGGTCAGTTTACGTAGCGCTTGCGACATTAGTCGCGCCTGCAGGCCAATTTGGGCATCCCCCATCTCGCCTTCGATCTCAGCCCTGGGGACAAGTGCGGCCACCGAGTCAACGACGACGACATCAACGGCACCGGAGCGAATCAATGTTTCGACTATCTCAAGGGCCTGCTCGCCGTTGTCCGGTTGAGACACCAGAAGATTCTCTAAATTCACACCCAGTTTGCTAGCATAGGTTGCGTCGAGCGCGTGTTCAGCGTCAACGAACGCAGCATTTCCACCAGAAGCCTGCGCGTTGGCAATAACCTGGAGTGCCAGCGTGGTTTTTCCTGAGGCTTCCGGTCCATAGATTTCGACGACTCGTCCACGCGGTACGCCTCCGATACCGAGGGCATAATCAATGCTGATAGACCCAGTGGAAATGCATGATATTGTGGAAAAAGCGGCTTTCTCACCCAAGCGCATGATCGAACCTTTGCCGAATTGCTTTTCAATTTGGCCGACTGCCATATCGATGGCCTTGGAGCGTTCTTTCTCTGCACGGTCCGCGTTGGGCATTTTTTCTCCGTCTTGTTTATAGGTGCGCAGTTATGCACACGACTGCGCATTCTAGGCGTGGCTCAATGGAAGTGTCAAGCGAATATTCGGCATCTGAATGCACTAAACTGTTTATTTTTAGCTATTTAGAGTTTCTTTAGCTTTCGCCTTAATAATGAAGGTGACTCCGCAGGCGATAGCTTGACAAACTTTTACTTGTGGTCCCGGTCGAAATGGGAACGCGGTGCGCGCGCGCGTACAATGGTAACAGTCTTCCGGGCGGTATTGCAGCCTGGTACGAATATCGGAGCACCGGAACGGAGTATAAGGACGCTGGTCATTGGTTGTTTTTTTGATGAGGACTGGATTGAGGGACGTTAAGCAATTGCGAATGCGGACTGGCTTAGGTGTGCGGGCTTCAGTGCTTGCGTTATTCCTGACGTGCCACAGCGCATTATCTTTGGCACAGGTCGCGGTGCCGCCTGCCGTAGATCGTGTCGTGCGTGATTACGCGGAGGTTCTCACGGGGGAGTCTGTTAGTGAGATGGAACGGGTGCACCGAAAGTTGTTCCTTGAATATTTTGAGGCCGATGAAGCCGCTCAGCAGGTACCAACGGTACAATTCTAACTGCCTCAACAGGTTTTGCTGATCGGTTTTGACATTGTGGATGGGGTAAACGACCTTTAACGGAGTCAATCGTGGGTACACTGTGAAGATACCAATGTTCCTTGCGCTCGGAGTGCTTCTGATCGCTAGTGGTTCTGTTGCGTGGGGCCAGGGCAATCATTCACGTGAGTACACCTTGGAGATCGCACCGTCTGCGTTGACGCTTGAGGTGGGCGCTAGTTCCGTGCTTTCCGCGGTCGTAAGGGACGCCTCTGGCGAGGAGATCGAAGATGTTCGTATCGTCTACTATTCGCGATCGCGTCGAGACCTAGGTGTGAGCAGCAGTGGACGAGTCGAAGCCTATCGGCCAGGCGAGTACACCTTGGTTGCGTTAATTCCGACCGATCCAGGTGATACGAGCCGGCGACCGGACGCACGTGTGCGTGTTGAAATCCCGGTTACGGTTCCACTCCCGGCGGTCGCTGCTGTTGGATTTGTAGACGTACCGCTCAAGTTTTACGTTGGAACGAATCCGAAAATTGATGTTGTTGTCACAGATGCGGCCGAGACTAGGCGGGATGATGTTGATGTTGAGTTTGAAATGTCGGATGACACCGTCGCTACGGTGAACCGGCTTGGCGTATTAACGCTTCACCAACCAGGCACTGTCCAGCTTAGGGCGACGGCAGTATCGGTCAGTTCGAGTATTTCGCTTGATGTGGAAGCAAACCCCGTGACGTCACTCGAGTTGCAATCAAATGTTGAGAGTGCGAGGACCGGTGATGTTGTGCGGTTTACGGCGACGACGAAGGATGCCCGTGGATTGTCGGTACGAGGTGTGCCTGTCACTTTTGCTGTGGGGGGCGAGACTGCAGCTGGAATTCTGGCTTCTGGTGCCTCGGCACATATCGCAGCGGATGGCCGCTTCGTTGCCGAGCGCTCAGGGGTTTACACGGTCGTTGCCACTTCCGGTAGCCACACGGCGACGCGGGGTTTGACGATTAAGCCTCGTGACGTGAGACGTGAGGTGGAAGTTGTGGGACGGGGTGAGGTGCTTGATCGGCGGTCGTCTGACTTGTGGGTATGGGAGGGAGCGGACGGGCGTGACTATGCCATTACGGGCACTTGGGGGGCGAATGGAGAGGCACTATTCTGGGATGTAAGTGACCCTAAAAATATTGAGAAGTTACAGGAAACTCGGGTCGATGCCCGTACGATTAATGACGTTAAGGTTTCGGAGGACGGAGAAGTAGCCGTCATTAGCCGAGAGGGTGCATCAAATAGACGTAATGGATTTGTCGTACTCGGTGTCGGTAATCCCAGAGAAGGTGTTCCGATTCTGTCTGAGTTTACCGATCAGTTGACGGGTGGGGTTCACAACGTGTTTTTGGCTGAGAATCATGTGTTTGCGTTGAGTGCCGGACGGCGCTATGACGTTATCAACATAGAAAATCCGAGGGAGCCACAGCGTGTTGGCCGTTTTGAACTCGAGACGCCAGGACACAGCGTGCACGATGTGTGGGTAAGTGAAGGGGTTGCGTTTTCGTCGAACTGGGACGATGGTGTCGTCGCAGTTGATATCGGTGGTGGTGGGCGAGGTGGGACGCCCGAACGACCCGTAGAACTTGGTCGTTATGCGTACCCGAGCGGATGGAACCATGCGGCGTTTCCGTACCGGAGTCAGTCAACGGGTAAGTTCTACCTCTTTGCGGGCGATGAGGCTTATCCATATGGAGGGCTCTCACCTAGTGACGACGATGACCGAGTTCCGATGCGTACGGCAGGTTGGATTCACGTTGTCGACTGGAGTGAATGGGACCACCCCGTTGAAGTGGCTCGGTACCAGGTGCCAGAGGCTGGGACGCACAATTTCTGGATAGAAGATGACATTTTGTATGTGGGGTTCTACTACCCCGGTGGCCTGCGCGTCGTTGATGTGTCAGGTGAACTGATGGGGGATCTCTACAGGCAGGGGCGTGAAATAGCCAGATTCGTTCCATTTGATCCAGATGGGTTCACGCCAAATGCTCCGTTCGTGTGGGGACCGCAACCCTACAAGGGCAACATTTTCTTTACAGATTTCAATAGTGGTCTGTGGGCTGTCCGACTAAAAGATCGGATGGGGCCTGCTCGTGTGATTGGTGAGCCGCAATAACGTCAGGTATCAGGCCTGTGCAAACGTTGACTGGCATGTGTCGTGTGGTTGGACTTAGTGTCGTGGTGGGTGCCATCTTCACAGTGGACGCCCGTGCGCGATCGGTGCCGGAGCAGACTTACTATTTCTACGTGTGTGCGGAATCGGATGATGAGGTGGCGTTGGTTCGCTACGGCCCGGGAGGGCTTGAGGTAGTCAAGACGATCAACGTTGGTAGTTATCCGACGGAAATAGAGGGACCCCACGGTATTACCGTCGATCCGAATGGGCGCTACTGGTACGTTTCAATCGCACACGGATTTCCGTACGGAAGCGTCCACAAGTACCGTACCGGAAGTGATGACTGGTTGGGTAATGTCACGCTCGGAATGTTCCCGGCTACTCTGAGTGTTGCGGAAACGACTGGGCTTATGTACGTTGTGAATTTCAATTTACACGGCGCTATGGAGCCGAGTGGTATTTCAGCTGTGGAAGTTGACACGATGACTGAGGTCGAGCGGATCGAGACTGGGTTGATGCCGCATGGGTCAAGGCTGAGTCGTGACGGGACACAGCACTATTCTGTCAACATGATGGGTGGTGACCTTGTTGAACTAGATGCGCTTACCTTTGAAGTGTCCCGCCGTCTACTGTTGGGACAGGGTGTACAACCAACATGGGTCAGTACGCCGACAGTTGACGGACTGGTCTACGTTACCGGTAACAATGTTGCGAAGGTTTTTGAAGTCGATCTCGAGTCGTGGAGCATTCGTCGCACGTTTGAGACAGGGGCGGGTCCCTATAACCTCGCTGTGTCTGCGGATGGACGGACGCTGGTGGTTACCTATAAGCAGGCTGATGCCGTTGGATTTTGGGATCTGGATACGGGAACCGAACGTGCGAGGGTGAGCACTACCCGGACTATTCCACATGGTGTGATGCTGACACCTGATGGTGCATACGCCGTGATTACTATCGAAGGAGTTGGTGACGAACCAGGAACTGTCGAGGTCTACGAGATCGACACGGCGGCCCGTGTTGCTGATGTGGATGTTGGCAAGCAGGCTGGGGGTATTGCCTTTTGGAAGGTTGAAGGGGTGTAAGTGTTTTACGAGACCAACCGCTAGTATGAGCAATAAGTCGATTGTGCCTGCCGCTGCGCGCCGTTTAGCGTTGGCTTTGTTGGTTTTTGCATTTCTCGCCGTTGCGCACACATACCCACTTATCACTGGCCTTGACCATTTATCTCGACACAACGATGACGAATGGTTGAACGCCTGGGCGGTTTCGTGGATTTCTCAGCAGTTAGTCAATAACCCCTCAGAGTTATTTGATGCGAACATGTATTTCCCTACGGAACAGTCGCTTGCCTACACGGAACCGTTGATTATCCCTGGGATTCTTGGCGCGCCAGTGCATTGGTTTGGCTCATCACCGTTGCTTACCTACAACGTATTGCTGTTGCTGGGTATGACGTTGACGGCGTTGGGGATGTATAGCCTGGTCTACAGATGGACTGGGGATTACTGGTGTGGGATCGTTTCAGGCTCCATTCTCGCGTTTGGTGCTCCCACGATGACCCGACTTCCTCACTTGCAAGCGATCCACTTTTACTGGCTTCCGCTAGCACTGCTCGCTCTGGATAATTTGTTGGTGCACCGCCGTACTCGGGATGCGGTATGGCTTGGTGGCTGCGTACTGGGAGCTGCGTTAACGTCTGGCTACACGGCTATTTTCGTGGTATTTGCACTTGGAGCGGCGATCATCGTTCGAGCCCACACCTTGTGGGGAAAGCAGGGGCTAGGAGTACTGGTGCGTCTTGCTGGAGCCGCGTTGTTAACGCTATTTCTGGGGTTTCTTGTATTACATCCGTACCAAGCTCTCCAGGTGTCGCGTCCGCTTCCGAGTGCTGGCGATTTCACTTCGACGGTACAGATGTATTTGTCGTCGAATAGCCACGTTCATTACGGAACTTGGGGACAGTCATTTTACGCGAGCGCACCGGATTCGTTCTTTCCAGGCGTAGTCGCGCTACTGTTGACGGTAATTGCACTTAGCAGCTGGACTGCGTCGGTGCCCAAACGCGTGCGTTCGATGATCATTGCGATTGCTGTCATTGGAACAGTGATGTCGCTCGGAACGCTGACGCCCGTCTATAGTTGGTTTTACGATCTTCTTCCGCCAATACAGAGTTTGAGAGCTCCGGAACGGTTTGGTATTCTCGTCTACTTTTCGGTTGCGGTACTGGCAGGAGTTGGGTTAGCGCGACTTTGCCAGTACGTCGTACCTAGTTGGAAGGGGCCCGTTGCCGTAGCCTTTCTCTTGGTTGCCATGGTCGAGACATTTCACGGTCCAGCTCGATACAGTTCTCTTGATTGGGCTCCGAGGATCTATCGTAATCTTGGTGCGTTGGGGGATGGTCCTGTGCTGAGTCTTCCCATCCATCGAGGTCGTGATTTCAATAGGAATGCGTCTTATCTGTTAGCCTCGGCATCGCACTGGCGTCCATTGGTCAACGGTTTTGGCAATTCGCAGCCACCAGAATTTGACCAGCGGGCAGTCTTGGCCTCTCGATTTCCGTCTCCACTCGCCGTCGCGCACCTCCGGGCATTGGGGGTACAGCACGTGGTCGTTCACACAGACAGGATTCCGGGCTCTTTTGAGTTATTGGAACGGGTACAAAGGCGTTCAGATTTCACCCTTATCGCAGAAGATGGCCCCGATCGCGTATACCGAATTAACGCTCCACCGGATACGCCGTTTAACAACCTGATCGAGTCAATAAACTGGTTACAGTTGACGTACATTGAGCGGCCAGGGCTAGTGAGTTTCTTGGTTGGATGGCAAGAGCTAGGTGCCGTGTTCGGTCTTCAAGACACAAGCCGATTACTTTTGAATGTTGAGCAGACAACGGTCGATTCCAGACTTACGCTTTCGTTGCCGACGCCGATGCGTGGACAGTATTTCGATGGTGCGACAGGAGTGGTTGTCAAAGATGTCACTATTGAGCCGCTAAAAGTTGTCGGTCCACCGGCTCCGCTTGTTGTTCCACCCGGGTACGAGTCACTCGTACTTGACTTGCACGCCGTCTACTGAGTTACGTTTTATTTCCTCGATGGGGACGATTACAGACGCTCAACCGCAAGCGCGACCCCGTTTCCGCCTCCCAGGCAGAGCGTTGCAATTCCTCGTTTGAGATTACGTTGTTGCAATGCGTAGAGCAGTGTTGTCAATATTCTGGCTCCGCTTGCTCCAATAGGATGCCCAAGCGCGACTGCGCCACCGTTTACATTGACTTTTGAAGGGTCTGCTCCAAGTTCGCGAATAACGGCGACAGCTTGGGCTGCAAATGCTTCGTTTAGTTCAATGAGGTCGACGTCATCGAGCGCCCACCCAATCTTTGGCAGCAGCTTTTGTACAGCCTCTACCGGGGTCATTAGAAGCCATTTCGCTGGGCGTCCGCTGACCGCCTGTCCGACGATCCGAGCCATTGGCTTGGCGTTCAGCTCCGATGCTCGTTCAGCGGCCATTACCACGATCGCAGCTGCTCCATCGTTGACGCCGGGTGCGTTTCCAGCAGTTACCGTGCCACCCTCTTTCTTGAAAGCGGGTCGTAACCGTGACAATGCTTCAGCTGTGGAGTTTGGTCGAACGCCCTCGTCGTTCTCCAAACGGATTGGCTCCCCTTTTCGCTGTGGTATTTCGACGGGAAGAATTTCGTCATTAAAGGCTCCGGCGCTGATTGCTGCAGCTGCCTTCTGGTGGCTATTCGCAGCAAACGCATCTTGCTCTTCGCGCGTCACTCCGTATCTTTCAACGACGGCTTCAGCCGCCAATCCCATTGACCAATCTTCAACCGCACACCAGAGCCCGTCATGCATCATGCTGTCGAGCGCCTGCCCATTGCCCATTCGCATTCCACTACGAGCTTCCGGTAAAAGGTATGGACAATTACTCATAGATTCCATCCCACCAGCCACGGCAACATCGATGTCTCCGGTAGCGATGCCCTGTGCAGCCAGCATGACAGCCTTTAGTCCCGATCCGCACACCTTATTGATGGTAAGCGCGCCCGTGTGGTCAGGGAGGCCAGCGTGGAGGGCTGCCTGCCGTGCTGGTGCCTGTCCGACACCTGCCGAAACAACATTTCCCATAATGCATTCGTCGAACACCTCGGGTTCGAGTCCACTCCGAGCTACGGCTTCTCGGATTACTCGAGCTCCTAGGTTGGTCGCGGGCAGACTACTGAGCGCTCCCAAGAATTTTCCAGTTGGTACGCGGGCGGCACTAACGATGACTGATTCACGCATGTGAACCCACTCCTTTGTTCGTAACAGTTATTAATTTAACGACTCCTTTACCCAGGAGTGACGCTAGTCGGTCTCGTAATACTGGCACTAGCCGGACGGTCTCGAGGCGCCAGTGATTGTTGCTTGCTTGCACGATCAAAGTGCCATCGGATCGCAGACTCACGGTTGTGACGCGGGCGAGCGATGTTCCAACGGCCGTTGTCCACGCTAAACGCACTTTACCCTCTGATAGAGGCTGTCGTGGTAAAAGGTCTCCAAGAGCGAGATTCGCACAACTTCTCACCGAAATCATCGTTCGAGATCGTATCATCGACACGTGAAACTTGTATTGGCTTCCCGATCTCCAAGACGGGAAAAACTCTTGCTCGAGGCTGGTTACGATGTTGATGTTCAACCGGCTGACGTCGATGAGTGTCGGTTGGAGTGTGAATCCCCTCGGGCGTACGTGTTACGGCTAGCCCGGGCAAAGGCGGCGGCGGTGGAGTTCCCGCGGAAGGTCGTTATTGGTGCCGATACGGTTGTCCTTATTGACGGGCTCGTTCTTGGCAAGCCCACAGACCGAAGTGATGCAACGAGAATGCTTGGCTTGCTGGCTGGTCGCACGCATACTGTACTGTCAGGCGTAGCGGTTATCTGTGACGGAGATGTTTTGGATGGTGTTGAGGAAACTCGAGTGACATTCGCGCCACTTGAGATGCAAGAAATTGTTTGGTACGCGTCAACTGGAGAACCGGATGACAAAGCGGGAGCTTATGGTATTCAGGGCATTGGCTCGCGTTTTATTGAGCGTATTGAAGGGTCCTACACAAATGTTGTGGGTTTGCCGCTCGCGTTAGTACACCGTTTTATTCGGCAAATTAGATCAGTGCCCCTGGGAACTCGTTGACTGCTAGTTACGGCTAGCGATATTCTTATCGCAGGTTACTTCTAGCAGGTTGGAGAACATGTCTAGCAAGGGTTTAAAAGTCGTGTTGACTACGGTGGTGTTGAGTGTTGCCTTCGTCGGGTTACTTTGGACGACGATGCAGGAGGGGACGCAGTACTACATGGAGGTCGAAGAGGTAGTTGCTGACCCCGTAGAATGGAATGGCAAGGCGCTTCAAGTGCATGGCTATGCGGCGAACGTGATGCGTCGTCCCAAAAGCCTCGATTACCGGTTCGAGATCACGGATAGCGTTGATAATCACACTCATGCGGTGACAGCCGTGTATTCTGGGATCGTCCCGGATACGTTCGACAATCATGCGGAAGTTGTGGCGACGGGCTACCTGGACGGTGACACATTGCATATTGAGCCCGATGGCATTATGGCGAAGTGTCCATCGAAGTATGAAGAGAAGCCGTCAGTTGACGCTGACGTTGCTGGCGATTACGTTTCTGTTTCTGATAGTGCGGGTGCAAGCAATTAGTCGGCAGTGCTCTTATCTGGCTGGCCGGCGGAAGCTTTAGTGTTCTATGCCGGAATCTTCTGACCGATGTCAACACTCGGAACTTACACATTAATAGCGGCTTTTGTCGCTTGTGCTTACGCGGCCGCTGCCGCGGTTGCTGGGCAGCGCCGGCGTTCCGTCCGCTTGTTGGAAAGTGGCGTTGGTGCGTTTTACCTCGTTACGGCGTTGATGACACTTGCCTCCGCCGTGATTATGCACGCATTTGTTACGGACGATTATTCCATTCGGTATATCGATCAGTATTCTGATTCCATCCAGCCGTTGTTTTTCAAGATTACGTCTTACTGGGGCGGGCTTGACGGCTCGATCATGTTTTGGGTGTTTTTGCTATCGGTGTTTGGAGCGATCGCTGTAAAGGCAAACCGTGAACGACACCGTGAGTTAATACCGTATGTCATTGCCACCATATCTACGGTCCAGATGTTTTTCTTGAGCATCATGATCGTGTACAAGAACCCGTTTGCAACATATCTAATTGAAACGCCGGTTGATGGGCGTGGGCTTAACCCGCTACTACAAAACGTATATATGGTGATTCATCCGCCCTCCTTGTATACAGGCTTGGTGGCGATGACCATCCCGTTCGCTTTTGCTATGGCGGCTCTGATTACCGGTGCCCTAGATGATTCGTGGCTACGTGCAGTTCGCCGGTGGACAATGTTTTCGTGGTTCTTTTTATCGCTCGGTTTAACACTCGGGATGATCTGGGCGTATGAGGAACTCGGGTGGGGCGGCTGGTGGGGATGGGATCCGGTTGAGAATGCAGGGGCCCTCCCTTGGTTTCCGGCGACGGCGTTTTTGCATTCGGTGATGGTTCAGGAGCGGCGGAGCATGCTTCGTGTGTGGAATATCTCACTCGTCATTATTGCCTTCACGCTGACTTTGTTTGCAACGGCGCTGACTCGGACGGGGATCGTACAGTCGGTGCATGCGTTTGGAGAGGATCCGCAGCTTGCGATGATGTTTGGCGTTTTTATTGCGGTTGTCCTCATTGTTAGCTTTGGCTTGGTGATTTACCGGTTGCCGTTACTGAGAGCGCGTAACGAATTAGAGTCGTGGGCTTCTCGTGAGGCGGCTTTTCTTGTCAATAATTGGATTTTACTGTTTTCGGCGTTCTTTATTTTGTTCGCAACCATGTTTCCGACATTGAGCGAAGCCGTTACAGGACAGCGTATTACGGTTGGCCCACCGTTTTACAATAAATGGATGATTCCAATAGGGCTCGTTTTGCTCTTACTGACAGGTATCGGTCCGCTTCTCGCGTGGCGCAAGTCCACCCTCTCAAATCTTCGTTACCAATTCTTGTGGCCAACGGGTTTGGCGTTAACGACGGCTGTGGTGCTCTACGCGCTTGGTTTCCGTGTCTGGGTGTCCGGTATTTGTTTTGCGCTCTCCGCATTTGTTGTCGGTACCCTTAGCCAGGAATTCGCGAGGGGTGCGGTCGTACGACGAGGCGTTACCGGTTCTGACATGTTGACTGCCATGATTGGTCTCGTCATGCGGTCTAGACGACGCTACGGTGGATACATTGTGCATCTTGGAGTCGTTCTCATCATGCTTGGCTTTGCAGGGGCTGGATATAAGCAAACTGCGCAAGTCTTATTGTCCCCTGGAGAAGAAGTCACCGTCGGGCGATTCACGGTGCGTCATGACCGGCTCAGTGTGACCGATGATGGGGCGAAGGAAATGCATACGGCGCATCTCACAATGTTTGAGAGTGGCCAGGAAATTGGCCAGCTCTATCCTGGTCGATGGTATTACCGCAAACACGAAACTGAGCCGACTACTGAAGTGGCCATGAGACGGTCATTGTCGGAGGATGTCTACGTTGTGCTGGCGGCCTACGACATGGGTGACCAGTCCGCTAGTTTTCAGGTGACTGTAAATCCACTTGTCAATTGGATCTGGTTTGGGTTTGCGGTGCTCTCGCTAGGAACCGGTATAGCTCTTCTTCCGGAGAGTCGGTTTGCGTTTTTAGCGAGTAAGGCTGCCAGTGATGAGGCCGGGGCTAGAGCCTCTGGGCTAACCACGACACTTCTCGTAATAGCGCTGGGGCTTACGGGAGGGGTGTCAGAAGCATACGCGCAGATTGGGGTTCCTTTAGATTCATACTCGGCGACGAGCGAACTTGAGGCTGAGCTCCAAAACGAACTGGTGTGTGTGTGTGGCGATTGTCCTCACTATACGCTTGCGGCTTGTCGATGTTCGAGCCCTCCGCGTTTTATTACAACGTCTGATGGACGACAAGAGATTGCGTCGGCAGGTGCCGAGTACATGCGGGGGCAGCTTCGTGAGCAGGTTGAACTTGGTCGCGATCGACGACAAATCCTTGACTATTTCATAGCAGCGTACGGTAGCCAGGAACCGCTAGGTGCACCGTTGGATGAGGGTTTCAATCGTCTCGCGTGGTTATTTCCGTATCTTGTCGGTTGCGGGTTTCTAGTCGGAATCGGGTTTGTCGCCGTGAGGTGGTCACGTCGGTCAACAGTAAAGGGTGTGGCCGTCGACGGGACGGCAGTCGCCATCGACGCCGAGCTTGATGCGCGCTTGGATGATGAGCTCCGAAATCTCGACTGACGGCGCCGCATCTTCCTTGCGGCCGTGGCATTTCTTCACTTTGGTGGGTTTACTTGGTGCAACTGTTGCTGTTCTGGCTGTACGGCCAAGTGAGCCTGCGGCAGTAGTACTTCTGGTGTCCGCCGCCTGGGCTGGATCATATGTCTGCTTTGGTGTGTACCGCATGCTGCTTCCTTTGGTAACGCGACAGTTTTCAGACCAAATTGAGACGATCGGTGGGAAGGCTCTGGCAGCACTTGAGCGGGAAAAAACTCTGGTGCTTCGTTCTATTAAGGAATTGGAGTTTGACCGAGCGATGGGTAAGGTTTCAGATGAAGACTTTGAAGATATGGGAGCGAGCTTGCGGCTACGAGCGCGTTCCATTCTAAAGCAACTAGACGTGGACGGCAGTAGTTATCGCGAGGTCATCGAACGTGAGTTGGCCGAGCGTTTAGACAGAGCCGGTCTAGAACCAATGGCTTCGGAACAAACACGTCGCGTTTGTAGTGGGTGTGATGCTAGTAACGAGCTTGACGCCAAGTTTTGTAAGAGTTGCGGTGCCGAGCTTTGAACTTGAAGACCTGGGATGCAACGTGTGTAGCTACGAATAGGTTGCTTGGCGGACTGGGTCGAACGGTAACCTTAGCGGTCGCCTTGGTTGCGTTCGTAGGAGCCTTCTATGTCCCGGAATATGTGTTTGCACAACCTGATCCTCGCCAGATGTCCGGAATACCGCTACCCGACCCGCAACTGCCGACGGGGACTATTACTGTCCGTGTCATACGTGGGCAACTGGCGAATAACGTTTCTGACCATCCGGTGGAATTACGACAAGGTGACAACCTTGTGACGGTCGATACAGATGCCGATGGTAGAGCGCAATTTTTGACTCTTAATGCTGGAGCGACTGTAGTGGCGGCTACAGAGCTTGATGGGGTTGTAATTGATTCCCAGCCGTTTACTGTGCCAGCTCAGGGTGGAATCCGTCTTATGCTGGTCGGCGCTGGTGATGTGTCGGATGCACTTGGCACACCAGCGGAGTCCGGAACGGTTTCGTTTGGGGCAGATTCTCGTATCGTGGTTGAGTTAGGAGAAGAAACGCTTTCTGTTTTTTATCTCCTTGACATTGTGAACTCGAGAAGTGTTCCTGTCGAAACGGAGACCACGATGATGCTGGAGCTTCCTCCGGGAGCCATTTCGACCACAGTCTTACGAGAGTCGAGTCCGCAGACGCGAAGTGAGGGCAGGCGCGTTACTCTCGCGGGCCCCTTTGCGGCAGGAACAACGCCGTTACGTATTGCGTATGTGATGCCCTATTCGGGAGACTTGGTGACTATTGCACAACCGCTTCCTGTCGACCTCGAGGCGCTGCTCCTAATTGTTGAAAAACGTGGCCCAATGGATGTGTCTTCTCGGCAGATTGCCAGACGCGCAGACATGAATCCCGATGGTGCTGACAGCGGAACTTATATTTTTGCGGCTGGTCCGTCTATTGCGGCGGGTCAATCGCTGTCGTTTGAGGTGTCAGGATTGCCGCACCACAGTCGTCTGCCTGGCTTGTTGGCGCTGGCAGCAGCCTTCATGATTCTGACGGTTGGTGTGTGGGCCGGTGCGGTAACACCAGATGCGGAAGCTGATGCTGGGCGTCGGCGTCGACTTGAAACTCGTCGAGAACGAGGTTTCGACGAGTTGGTCAAACTTCATCAACAGCATCAGGCTGGCAAGATCGGCGCTGTCAAGTACGAAAGTCGCCGAAAAGAGCTACTGGCAAGGCTGGAGCGAGTTTACGATGAACTTGATGAAAGGGGCGTATCGACAGCGCTCAGTACGCGTCAACGTGTTCCAGATTCCACACTGCTTAGTGATCAATCGAGCACCGTAGGGTGAGTGCATTCGAGCTTGACGAACTCAACGTGAAGCGCGTATCTCGTCAATATGGGCGACGACGGGCTTTGGCGCGTGTTACGTTCCATGTCCAATCTGGCCAAGTGGTTGGTTTACTTGGACCAAATGGAGCGGGTAAGTCCACACTGCTGGGTATTCTTGCCACGCTTATAGCTCCCTCGTCGGGAAATATTCTTTACGGTCGTAAATCTTCGAAAGATCTTGGGGCTGTGTTGCGACGGCAGATTGGGTTTCTCTCACACGACCTTCAGATTTATCCTGAGTTGACGGCGAGGGAGAATCTAGAATTCTTTGCGCAGTTGTATGGCGAAATGAAACCAGATGTTTTGGTGACTAAGGCGCTGGAGCGGGCGCGGCTTAGCGACCGTGCAGACGACACGGTCGACGGTTTCTCTCGAGGCATGCGCCAACGTTTGGCTCTTGAGCGGGCGCTGTTGCACGAGCCGCGTCTTGTGCTTCTTGATGAACCGTTCACAGGGCTTGATGATCGATCGATTGATGAGCTTGCCCAGCGGTTGCGTGACATTGGCCGCGCAGGACGCATGGTGATTTTTGCGACCCACGACCTTGACGTTGCCGAGGGCGTGGTGGACCGAGCTCTTGTGCTTCGTAGTGGTCGGATCGGCGTGGTTCCGGATGGCCCGAGTTCGCTTCGCAAGCGATACCGGGCAACGTTGCACGAGTCACCTGAAGTGGGGCATGGCGGTGTCGTTGGTTGATTTTTTTCGGGTTGCCTGGTTGGTAATGCGGAAAGATGTCCGCATTGAGTCTCGGAGCCGAGAGGTTCTCTATACTACGAGCTTCTTTGCGGCCTCCTGTGTATTGGTGTTTTCGTTTGCGTTTGTGCGTGCGGGTCGGCCCGTAGACGGTGCTGAGGCTGGAATTGTTTGGGTTGCACTTGCCTATGCGGGGCAGTTAGCGCTGGGAAGGGCCTTCGAGCGAGAACTTCACCAGGACGCACTTCGTGGATTGCTTTTGGCGCCGGTTGAGCGTGCGGCTATTTTTGTTGGAAAGTTATTGGGAATCATGCTGCTCATGGTGCTTGTTGAAGCGGTCGTTATTTTTTTTGTGTCACTCTTTTTCTCGACAGCATTTTTTGAGTATCCGGTATTGTTCGTCGGCTTACTCGCTAGCG
>Ga0310121_10002467_pt1 | contig 17462 bp, 11 predicted proteins | sample CB27_Tmax_986_MG_FD_203504 | JGI IMG/M metagenome (GOLD analysis project Ga0310121, IMG submission 203504) | Marine microbial communities from Western Arctic Ocean, Canada - CB27_Tmax_986 | ecosystem: Environmental > Aquatic > Marine > Oceanic | place: Canada: Western Arctic Ocean | collected...
CATCAACCGACAATCCGCCGCTCGCCCATCCCCGCCCCCCGCCCGCGATCGCCGCCGCGGCCAGCGCCGCTATCAGCAGCACCATCGCCAGCAACACACCCAACCCGCTCCCATCGTCATAGCGTTCCGAAAGCCATACCCGAGTATTGAAACGGAGCAGCCAATCCGATCCCAACAGCATTTCGTGAACTCCGCTGAATCCGGTCTCCGTGGCTTTGAACAGGTTGACCTCGTTCGTGCCATACGGCAGTCCCCGCAGGTCCAGATAGTCAAGGTGGGTCGTCGCACCGAGCAGGTCGCCCCCCAGATTTCGCCAGTTTCGAATCAGCCACCATCCATTCGGCAGCAACGCCGCCGCCAGCAACAACGAGCCTCTTTTCAGACAGGGGGTTAGGCCTCTTCTAAAACTCAAAATAAACATGAATCCCGGGAGAAGCAGAATCGGCAACGCGCTCGGTCGGCTCATGATCACGAGCGCCGCCGCCACGCCCACAATCGCCGTCGTGCCCCAACTCCATTCCCGGCGGACCGCTCGCAACGTCGCCCAGGTCACGAAGACGCTGGCCGCCAGAGCAAAGCTGTCGGCGGTAAACGATCCGCCCAGCGAGGCCATCTTGGGCACCAGACCGCAGGCGATGGCGATAACGGCCGCCGCCGATCGTCTGCCGCCACTCAGATCACGCGCCAGTCCGTAAATGAGGACGACGGCCGCGGTGTACAGCAGACCCGACAGCAGGCGTCCGGCAAGCAGGCCCGGGGTGTAGTCGCCGATGCGGGACGGGTTCAGGTTGAACAGCAGCGCCGTCGCCGCGTAGTAGGTGGGCGGGAGGGCGTGATAACGGTAGAGACCAGCCTCTTCGAAAGGAGGCTCCGGCAGGATAATTTCAGGAAAGGCATCCGGCCCCGGCAGCTCGCCCGCTTCATAAATGTCACGGGCAGTCCAGTAGTGAGCGGCCTCATCGTTGTCCCAACCGAACGGCGTGGCGGTGAGCCAGAAACCGGCCATCATCGCCGCGAATAGAAAGACGGTTAGCAATTGTCGGTGCCCGCGGATCGTCTGTCTCAATTCAACGAAACCGAAATCGTGATCGTGGAGGGATCGAGCCACTTATCGGGAAACATCAATATCGCTAACAAAACAACGGACCCGATCAGCGCCGCCGTCAACAGCGGACCGCCGTCTTGTCGGACCCGATTGACGAGCAATCCCCCCAACCCCGCCACCCCTACCAGCGCGGCTATGACGGCGACTACAAATCGGCCGGGAGAATTGGCGGTCATATTGAAAATCCTGCCGGCCACATCTCTCACCGGAACCTGCCGGTAGGTGCGGATCGCCAGATCCCAGCCCGCTCCCGCCGGATCATCCCGCGCGAGCATGATCCCGGACGGCACCCCATCGCGGCGATCGTAAAAGACGACCACTCCATCGCCGTCAAACACCGGCTGCTCGGGATCGGCGCGCACGCGAAAATAAAGTCGCCGCTCCGGATTCGACTGCTGGATAACTGGAAATTCGAACGAGTACCAATGCCGCCCTGTTTTCAGTTCAGCCCGGCCGGATCGCAACGATTCGCCGCTGTCATAGTCGACGATCTCGGTCAGAACCCGTACGTCATCCGGCCCACTTCGAGCGATCGAGAGGTCAAATCGAGATATGGAGTCGCCGTCGGGGAGCATCGTCTGACCAACGGAAAAAAAGTCGCTGATCGGTCCCGCCCCAAAACTGCCGGTAGACGGAACGCTCGTCGGCAGATACCAGGTATTGCGCAGCAGGTCCAACCCCGCCAGGCCGAGAAGGACAAACCCCAGAATCGTCGCGAGCAACAGTCGGCGGGACCAGATCGAAGCTCGGCCATCGAGCCTCGGGCCGACCGCAGCCGCCGCCGGATCATGGCCGTTTTGCATTTACTTCTTCTCGAAAGCAGTGATGATCCGAAATCCGGCCAAACCGGAGAGGAAGTCGGTCCATCGTTCCAGCGCCCGCAGTCCCGGCAGGGACCATTTCGGAACAAGGGAAGGGAAGTTGAATCCCCCACACAGGGGATAGATGAGATGATCACTTACCTCACGATCTACCAGACGCAAGTCCGGCACGAGCTCCAGAAGCTCGTGCGTCTCGGTCACCAGCGCCCGATGGGAAAGCGCCATGTTGCCTTCGAAGGGGGAAGTCTTACCGGACAAAGGCGGCGGCCCCGGGCCGCCCAACTCTTGCGTGAAATCCACACGCTCAAAATGGAACTTGAACAGGAGTCGGGCCGCCGGCGACATAAAAGGTTCGGCCACAACCAGGCGACCGCCGGGCCTCAGGCACCGGGCGAATTCGGCAAACGCCCGGACCGGCCGCTCGATGTGATGGAGCACGTCCAGCATCGCAAAAGTGCCCACGGAGGCGGTTTCGAACGGCAAGTACATGGCATCGCAGGCCAGGTGGGTATACGGAGATGGGAACACGTCCGAGGCGATGAGGTCGGGCGCTACCTCAGCCATCAGCCCGTGCCCGGTACCTATTTCGATTGTGGGACCCGAAAACGCGAACAGGTCCTTCATCCGGCGATACCACTCAAGGTAGACCTCCATCAGCACGGGCTTTTCGGACAGCACGCGCCGATAGCGAACCACAGTCTCTTGAGGGGTCTCCATACACAGCAATCCAGTATCGGGATGATCGGTTGAGTATGACTCAAAACTCTCATGCCGCGCCCGGATGGCGGACCAACTCAACGAATTTGCGATACACGAGTCTGAAATCCTCAAAAATCCGAAGCCAACGAATTGCTGCTGCGACTTGTGCCACAAATCCCGACCCCGCTCCGCATGGATAGAATGCCCCGATGCGATTTCTGACCAGATACCGGCCAAGACCCTTCGGGGGTAGCTCCGTAGTCGCCCTGGGGCTGGCGCTCGGAGCGGTCCTTGCGTCCGCAGTGTTGTTCTGGTTCGTCTCGTGGAACGCCCCTATGTACGCGGCTGCACCAGAACCGATCTTCAGCATCGGACCGCTGGCGCCCGGTGGGTCGGTGGAGCAAGAGTTTGAAGTCGCCGGTTCTTATTTGACAGGGGTGGATTTCTTCGCCCGCACTGAGGCCGAGCAGAGCCTCCCCGCCAACTTTATCGCCCGCCTGTACGAAGGCGAGGTGATCGTTCGGCAAGACGAGCTCGAAACCCGGATAGGACCGGACGTGGAGTCCGTTCGCTGGAATTTCGACGCGGTAGCCGATCCCGTCGGGCGGCGTTTCCGGCTGCAGGTGGTCGTCGGTGAAGGAATGACGCGGCCGGTGTTCTTGATGGCGTCGCTGACCGACATGCTGCCCGGATCGGCGGTGACTAACGGCATCCCGACCGGCGCCCACATCGATCTGGCCGGCCTACCATGGCGAGAAATCCGCCGGCTCGACACACTCCTGGCAACGGCCGCCAGCCTGCCCGGCGGCATAGCGGGACTGGCCGTATTGATGCTGGCTGTCGGCGGGGGACTCGGCTATGTGATGTCGGCGGTGGCCCGGTCGTCGGGGAGTCTGGAGACCGCCGCGTGGATGGTACTCGGCCTGTCAGTCGCCGGGCTGGTGCTGATCGTAGAGTTGCACCGGTCGGGAGAGCTATCGTTGCCCGAACGTCATTTCCGGTTATGGCCGGGGTTCTTCCGGACGATGGGGCTACTGGCGGGCACGGCGTTGGCTGCCGTGATTGCCCGACCGGTCGGTCGATTAATCGACAACATCTCGAACTCGCCCGGGGGCCGCACGAAGGACTGGCGGGAGAGATCGCTATCCAGCCTGGTAATTGTCGCCGTCCTAGTGACTCTCTTCGCAGGGGTCGCCTACACCCTGGACGGACCGGAGCTTGTTTTCGTTAAAGTTCCCATTTTTGAATCGGAACACGTATCGCAGGGCGATGTCGGCCTTTTGGAACACGGACCGGCCCGAGCTGCGGCGAAGGTGGCAACCGTTGTCTGGCTTGTTGTAGGGTCTGGAGCTCTCCTTTATCAAATTTCGACCCGCCGGCGCAGGATGACGTGAGCATGCTGAAAGCCATCACCGTCTGGGGCCGACAGACCCCCATCGCGCCGGTGCTGATCGGCCTCTATGTGGCGGCCGCTCTTGCCCGCGCCGCGCCGGTGATCCGGCTGGATTACGCCCCATGGTGGGACGGGGTCGGGTACGGGTATGCCGACCTCTGGACGGGCGAGGCGTTAAGGCTGGCCGGGGGCGATTTCGCGGCGCTGAGTTTTTATTCCGAAGGGCTCTTGTTCGTGCCGGCGCAGGCGATACTTTTCAGACTCCTGGGGGTTGCGAGCGGGATGCACGCTTGGGCCGTATTTTTGGTATTGGTAAGCGCCGCGATAGTGCCAATCGCCGCCCACACCGTATATCTGATAACGCGGCAGCTGATCGGAGCACTGGCCGCTGGTGTGCTCACGATTTTCGACCCGGTCTCAGCCTGGTTCGGAAGCAATGGTTGGTCGGACGCCCAGACATTTCTCTCGGTGGCCGGGACATGCTGGGTATTCGTGCTTTGCGCCCGCAAACCGACGATTCCGCGGCTCTTGCTGCTGGGCGCCGTACTGGCGACATTGGCGCTCGGACATACAACGTGGCTTTATCCGGCCACGATCTGGGCCCTGATAACGCCGGTCCTGCTAGCGAGTCGAAAGAAGTGGTTTCCTGGGGCGCAGGACTTTCCTGATTCGGGGATCCGACGCGGCTGGCTGAGACGGGCAACCGCGCCACTGGGATTTTTTGCCGTTGGCGCGTTAATAACGATCTCCCTGATAAGCGTCGGAGGCGCCATCGGAGCCGGCGCTGAGACTGATGGACCGTTCAACGTGGACCGGAACAACCAGCGGGTGCTGGTGGTCACGTACGATAAATCGATCGAGTGGGACGAGTGGACGCCGTCTGACACAGTCCGCGTCATCCTCACGATATTTCCTTCGAGGATCCCGGACCTGGTCCCGAGTTTTATCCATGGCCATATCGCTAACGCGGTTCACTTTTACCGGTGGGTCTTGCTGGCAACTCTGCTGGCGACGTTCGTGGTAATCGCGGGACGCCGCCAGAACCCCTGGCCTTCGCGATGGGGATTGCTGGGGCTGCTGATACCAGGTTACTTCCTACTATTAGAGCCCAGGATCGAGGTTCCGACGGTCGCGCTCACCTATCTGACCATCGGGGTGGTATGGATGTACATACCGGTCGCGCGCGTGTTGATGGTGCTCTTCGGACCCATCTTGGGAATTCTCATCCTATATCTTCCGCTTACGACTCAGGCCAGGCATAGCAATGCGATCGTGTTCCTTCTGATTCTCCTTGCCAGTATCGCCATCGGGATGGCGGTCGGCCAGGTGAAGCGCTGGTACCAGGATGTTGACAGTCGGCGGTTCATGGCTGGTCAGCGGATGCTCATATCGGCGGGTTTGATTGTCCTAGTCGGTGTCGGCTCGGTCAGTACCGCAAATGCGATTGGCGAGCGTCTCGCCGAGGGCCGTTACCTTGAGTGGCTGGGTGAACAGATGGGGGAGGACGCCCTGCTAATCACGGTCGCCGATGTCGATCCCTGGCAGGTCCTGGCAGTAACGGGCCGGCCCGTCATCTACGACGTGGAAAACGGAGCGAGGCTCGCGATCGAGCCCGGTGGGCCCGAAAGGGGAGACGACATGCTTGCCGAGTTCCGTGCCTATGACGACGAAGAGGCTGTGTTCCTGGCCCTCGAACAGCGGGGTTTCAGACTATGGTTCTACTCACCCTGGAGAGGGGCGGAGCGCCAGTGGTTCGATCCGGCTTTCACCGGTTCGAGGGCTCGGGAGCGCATCGAATTGACGAAAGTGGCCGACTATCCGGAGCAGATCGGGCGGGCGGCGCTGATGGTCTCGCGGTAACCCGGGGCTGGATTCGCTGATGACGGGCATTCCCGACGGAGAAGATTAAGGGTGAACAAGGGGGAATATCGAAATCTTGAGGGAGGCTGCTCGGGAGAATGACTGCGGCGGCGGCGAGCGCCCCCCCGAGCCGGTTGTGGAAGCTGGGAGGTCAACACGATGGGATGGCCAAACTGGACGGCCGGGTCGCCGCCAGATTCGCGATCACGCTCCACCCGTCCAGGCCCGGTCGCCTCTGAAGCGCTGGATATGGATACGCCGCACAAGCCTTTCCGGTGATGGGTGCGTCGGAAGGTTCACGAAAGCATCGAGATAGCCAGCGTCTCGGCGGTTCTGGGGACGATCCCGCCCGGTCTTTTGAAGTGGAAATGCCAACTCGTGCGTTCGGATCGGCCCCTGATCCTCCCACCAGGTCTTTTGTTGGGTCACCGGTCGACGCCGGCATCGGCCAGTTGTGGCGCCGGGACGGCGTGGCGAATCCCAAATAGCCGGCCCACGGCGTAGACTACGCTACGGGGCTGCTGCTACCCGGCCGCTCTCCACGGTCGTGCAATCCAGCGGCCACACCAGGCCTCACCATCACCACTGCCAGCGCGACCGCGCTCAGTATGGCGGTGAGCGCCGCATAGCTGATCCCTACCGTGTCGCTGTGCATATCGAACCGGCCGTAATGTTCAAATAGCCGGTCCCGAAATCCCGCGAAACTCCCGGGGGCTTCCGCGGTGGCGCATGGGGAGCACGGAAGTGCAATCGGGTTTTGGAACATCTCGACGGCTTGCACGTAGATGTCTCCTCCCCGGAGAAGGCTTCCCGAATTGTTCCCGTGATACCACTCTTCTGGAGTGGCCAGAACGTAGATCTCCCCACCGATCAATACTGCTGCGATCAGCGCGGCGAGCGGTCCCAGCCACGTGAAGGTGCGGGGCAATCTCCGCAGGGCCTCCCGGAATCCGGCGGCGGCCCCGACGGCGACTATCGGAAGGCCGAATGCCAGGTGCCTGAACAACTCGGGCGGCTCCTGCCGGTGGAGCCCGCCCGGATCCACCGACAGAGTCAGCAGCAAGTTCACCAGGAGCGCGACCGTCAGCGCCAGGAGGACGGATCGTCGCCGCGCCAGGGTCAGAATTCCGAATAGAAACAGCCCGCTCAGCGCCAGCAGCAAGATTGGGGCTCGAAGATCATCAAGCAGCAGTGTCCCGGCGTAGTACCGGTACAAATCGGTCCGCACGAATTCGAGGTTTGCTCCAATGTTGTCGATTGTGAGGCCCGACGACCGCGGCGGCCACAGGGCGTCAGTCGTAAACGCGACAAAGGCGGCGAACGCCATCGCGCCGACCACCACCATCACCATTGCCGTGGCGCCCTTCCACGAGCGGTGGAACGCCACCGCGGACAGGGAGAACACGGCTGCGTAGCCCGGCCCGTCGGGTCGGGTGAGCGCCAGTAGCAGCAGCACAACTCCCAGGGCCGCATGTTCGCGCCACCGCGAGTCTTCCGCACGGGCGATCCGGGCCAGAATCCAGATCGCCAGGACGAGTTCGACGACAAAGACCGCGTCCGGCTCAGCCGCACCGAGAAGGTGGATCTGGAACGGCGGGAACAGAACCGTCAGCAAGGAAGCGACCAGAGCTATGTCGTCGCGCCCCACCAGCGCTCGAATCGTGAGGAACAGGAGAGCTGGAAGAGCGACATTAGCCAGGATGATCGGAATTTGAGCGCTATGGTAGAAGTGCCCCGCCACCCCGAAGGACGCCGCCAACATGAGGGGGAATATCGGCGAATCCACCCACATCTCCCCGACCGCTGCCTGCGCGATACCTCCACCCGCCGACCACGTCGGATACCCCTGCCCGCCCGTAATGTTGTCCGCGATGATCCAATACCTTGCAAGATCGTCCATGGTGACCGCGCGGTAGGAACCGGCCTGCAGAAGCCCAATACCCAGGAGCGACATGACGACTATCGGAATCCGCTGCCGCGCGATGCGTTGCCTCACGATGGCGAGCACCCCGGACGGCGCCGGCCCCGGGCGAAGCAGCCAGCCCCCATAGACCGCGATCGCCAACAGCAGGACAGTCTGCGCCTTTGCCCCACCACTCGTGACCAGAAGATGGCGGAGGGCGTTATCGCCATTGGATCCAAGCGCGAATGCCAGCGGCAAGATCAGCGGTATCAAGTGCGGTCGCCACCACCGCCGGTCCAGATCTTGCGGCATCGCCCGTCCAAAGAGCAGCACTAGTACGGCAATGGGGCCGATCGCGGTCAGCCCGAGTAACGGTGTTCCCGTTTCTCCGACGATCATCTTCAGCAACAGATCGTCAAAGGCGATTCCGGCGACGACGAGACCCAGGAAATCAGCCACGGGAACACGTAGCCATCGTCCCACGACCAGCCGTGACGGGACGTGTGTCCCCGCCTCCGTAAGCGCAATGCCAACGGCCAACGTAAGCGGCGCGATCGCCAACAACGTGGTCTTGAGCGAAGCCGACGACCAGACCAGCGAGTTGAACGAATCGGACCAGTACAGGTATGCAACGGGCACGATCATCAGTATCCCGGGGGCCATGCCGTAGGTCGCGAGCAAAAGGGGATACACACCTTCTTCCCTACGCCACGCCCAGATCCCCACCCCCGCGAACGCCGCCGCCGCCAACAGGAACACCGCTCCATGCAGTGATGTCATCCCGGCGGGATGAGCGCGGCCGACCAGGATGGTGGCCGCCGCCACTCCCACCGCGCCCGCGCCCGCGCCTCCCAGCAGGACAGGCCAGAAAGCCGTTCTTGCGGAATATCTAGTCATGAGATGGGCGCCCATTCAGTTCTGAGTGCGCAGCGAGATCGCCGAACACAGCCTGGAGATGCTCTGGACGCAGTCTAGGCCGTACGGGGAGGAGTCAAATCAGGACGGGCTTCGGACTTCGGATCGCGGACCTCGCCGCCGTGTCGCACCTCCCGTGCCCGAGACATTGAAATCCTCCCCGGTCGCGTTTGCCGCAGCGGGACCCTGCGTCCTGTGGGTAGGCGTCAACTATCGCCACCCTAGCAACGGTCCCTATCTTGTGCCATCAACGCCTCACAGGGAAAGCGATCGGCTCTGACGCAAGAGGCGCCGGAGTCCGGGTGACGGGATCGGCGCCGGGGATTTGCGGCCGCTCAGATTACCCGAATCCACTGCCCGACCAGGAAGCGGAGAAAGGCTATGCCGGTGGGAATCGACGAGGCCTTGCTACCCCTGCCGAGCCGCCGGCCCTCCCGGGTGGGGATTTCCCGAATGTCGAGGCCGAGTCGCAGGGCTCGCGCGGTCATTTCATATTCGACGGTGAAGCCGTTGGACTGGGGGCTCATGGCAAAGAAGGCGTCCCGGCTGAAGCCGCGAAAGCCCTGTTCCAGAGACTCCCCCGGACCTATCGGTCCGATCGACAGGTGACTCTCGACGTATTCGGGCCCCAGTGGCCCGGACCAGCGTGTCGACCGAAGAACCACCACGGTGGCAAAGAGTAGTAGTGCCGCCGCTGCGACAAGCAGCAGACTCCTGGTCCACCTCCAAACACGGGCGCTCATCTACTCTTTCGGTCCACGTCTGGCACCGGTTCTGCTCGCGCGCAGGGGATATTATGGGTAGATCTTCCTGCTTGTCCGAGGGGGCGAAAAGGAACGTCGATGCCTCTCGTCTGCGTTGAAACCAAGGCCTATCACCTTGTTGGACCGTACCGAACCGGGTATGGCCCCTCTTCGAAGTCTTCAGGATCGGGGCGATCCGGGGAGGCAAAGTATGCTCGGTAGGGTTGTGCCGCCGATCCTGACGAACTCAACAGAACGGGGCCCATGAATTGGAGAAACGCACCATCGATCTCCGACGGTGGCAGCCATTGGGCAGCGAACAGGAATTGAGCATTCGCGACTGCATTTGTTCGAGACTGGTGGGAATCATTCTCCCGATGGTGCTTTTGTGTGCAGTGGCGGCCGGATGCGAACGCGCAGGCGGTAGAGACCGCGCAGTTTGGGAAGGGCGAGCTGGTGTACATGGAGGCGGTAGAGGACACATCTCTCTGACGCTGTCGGCGGAGCGGGCGTACGATCCGGTGCAGTTCAGGTCGGCTTCGGTGGTAGAGAGCGAACACTTTTCGACCTTCGATCACAACGTGGTGCGGATTCGCGGGCGGGTCGGGCCGGGGGTCGGTTTCGAGGCTGATTTCCTGGAGTTCTTCGATGCAACCGGCGGTGAGGAACGCTGGGGCCGTCCGATTTCTGAAGTGTTCGAAGAGGAGCCGGGAGTGCTGGCGCAATACTTTGAGAAGGGAGTGCTGGAGTACCGCCCGCCCTACGGAGTGGAGCCGCGTTCGCTGTCGGAATACATAGAGGGCGAACAGAGCGAGCTCATACCGATCAATTCGAATCCAGGCAGGTATGTCGGGCCGTGGGGCCGAAAGGTTTCGAACGTATCAGTAGACGGTATGGAGACGGGCTTTCTGGATCTGTTCAAGCGACTCGGAGGGGCGACCAGTTTCGGCAATCCTGTTTCGGATGCGCGCAGCGATGGCCATCCGATGGCAAGTCTGGGGACGCCTATTACGGCAGGCAACGCGGTCCGGCAGTACTTTGAGGCGGCGGTACTGCAAATCTACCCGGGACCTGACCAGAAGCCGGCGATCCTACCGGTGGGAAGGGCATTGCGGGACGAGCTGTATCCGGAGCGGGGATGGGCGGGGCTTGCGGTGTTCTCACGAGTGGCAGCACTCGAAGAAGGGGCCCAGTATCCCCAGCCATTCCTAACGCACTCAGAGGACGTGGCGCAGGCGGTATCCGCCGGTGACGGTGTGCTTGTTGCCCGGGTTGGGCATTCGTATGCGCTGGCGTATCACCCTCAGCGTCATTTGCTCTACCGCCCGGGGGATGGCTGGTACGCGTTCTATTTCGATGACTCGGACGGAGTACTGGCGTACTCGCTGGACGGCCGCGATTTTTCGACCCGGCAGGTAGTGACCGACGGATTGATTGGGATGGGCGTGTCGATTTACGACCGGGGTGAGCAGCTGTACTTGCTCTACACGGATTCGAACGGCGCGATCGTGTACGTGCAGCCGGTAACGGTGTCGGGGGGAGAGGTGCAGCTGTTGCAGCGGGTGGAGGCGATGATGGGTGACACGTCCTTCTCGGTTCAGTTTCCGAATATGGCGTTTGACCCGGAAGGCCGACCCTGGATAGTAGCGAGGAGCTATGGGAGTTCGCCGGGGGGAGCGATTGTGGATATTTGGGTGGCCAATGCGATTGACCAATCAATGGGGGAATGGACCGAGCCTTTGAGAGTGTCGACCGACGAAGAAGCTTTGCGGGGAGGGGCGGGAACGAGCGGGTCGCTGGCGTTTGTGGATGACACCGTGGTGATTGTGTTCGACATCGATCGAGAGATGGCTGGATACACCGGGGACTATCGGATGGACGAGGAGCTGGTGAGCGAGAGTGCGGGGGATTTCATAGGTACTCACGACTACATATTGATTTCGGATGGGGAACGGGCCCATCTTGCCTACCACCGACCGGACACGGTTGCCCCCCCCATAATGAGCTATCGATACTGGACTCCGGAAGACTCATGGTCGGAGCGGAAGGACGTGGGAAGAACCGGGACGCACGCCACCGCCATGACCGTTGACCTTGAAGGTAACGTTTGGGTGTTTTACGGGCTTAATGGAGAGATCAGATTCAGGATCCTTCGACCGGGCGAATCCGAATTTGGGCCGGAAGGCTGTGCCGTCATGACTCCAGATCTACGTCAGGCGGGAAGCCCCTGGTTGGCGGCGGCGGCGGCGACGGAAGGTCGAGTGGGACTGATGTGGATGGAAAAGCCCGGTGGTGAGGTTTGGGAAGTGAAGTTTCGGACCCTTGGTCGCGATGAAGATACGGTGGATATGGCCTGCTCCGACTAACTTGAGCCAAGGCCGCACCTTGGCCTGAGCGGGATGGAGTTGTTGGCCGGTCAGGGATGTGATCTACAGCTTCAAATTGGCAATCTGGTGCTGAACTGGGGGTTGATGCGCCGCCCGAAATGCGACTGGTCCCGGGCGTGGAGACTTGTGCGGGTCGAGTGATCGGCCCTTCCGGCATGGGATGTATTCCCGGATTTGGTGCCGGGATTCTTATCCCCGGATACCGGCGGGGATGCGAATCGCGCGATGATCGATCCGTACAAGACAATCGGTACCGGATCGGGGGGTGGCAGAGCGAGTGTGGCGGATTTGGCGCATGGCAGTTCTCGGGCTCAGATCCCTCGAATCCAGTGTCCTATGAGGAAGCGGAGGAACGCGATTCCGGTGGGAATCGACAGGGCCTTGCTGCCGCCGCCGAGGCGCGGGCCCTCGCGGGTGGGAATTTCACCGATGCTAAGGCCGAGCCGGAGAGCCCGTGCGGTCATTTCGTATTCGATGGTGAACCCGTTGGACTGAGGGCTCATGGCGAAGAAGGCATGCCGGCTGAACCCGCGAAAGCCGTTGATCGGGTCAGAAACGAAGGGACGATTCTGGCCCCAGCCGATGTTGAGCGCTCGCCCGAAGAAGATGTTGGCCCACTTTCGGAAGGGGAGAAGGTCGTCATCTTCTTCGTTGACCGAGTCGGGCAGGAAACGGGAGGCAATTGCCATGTCGTACCCACCGGCGAGCAGTTCAAAGAGGCGGGGGACATCGGCGGGGTCTTCGTTGCCGTCGGGGCTGAACAGGACAATGTGGTCGCCGGTGGCGGCGAGGACGCCCTCCCGAATCGCGGCGCCGCGTCCGCGGCTGACCTGATCGACTATGCGGATACCGTTGTCTTCGAGCGTTTGGCGGGTGCCATCGGCGGATCCCCCATCGACGGCAAATAGTTCTTCGGCATCGAAGGCCTGCATACTCGGGAGCAGGGCGCGAAGTCCGTCGATTTCGTCGAGAGTGAGGAGGATTATCGTTCGATTCATCCGGGAGGATTTGCCTGGAACGATGCGATGGACCGGGCCACGCTTATCGAGCCAGGGAATCGCCGGTGAGAGCGGATGAAGCCCGAACCGCCGGGAACGACAACTCCAGTCCGCGACCAGAAGTTCATGGGCGGTCGCTGCATCCGCAGAGGCGAGCTGGAGCGGAAGAGGCCGAGCGGCGGGGTGTCACGAACGTACCCCTCGACCGCGAAATATGTTGGAGGCAAGCACCCGTATGAGAGACGGAATGCTGGCGAATGCGCGAAGGGTGCGGCTGCCGCCGGCGACCCTGGATTCGGCCGTCGGGACTTCGGCAACGTTTAGTTGGCGGCGAAGCGCGGTCAGGGAAACTTCGTAAGAAACGACGACTCGGTCGGAGCGAAGATGCAAACCTGCGATGATCTCGCTGCGGAAGGCTTTGAATTGGGAGAGGCTGTCGGTGAGATTACCGCCGAAAATGAGATTGGCGAACAGAGTGAATATTCTGTTGCCAATTCGTCGGGGCTGAGAGAGCGGCCCGGGTCGTGATCCGGAACCGACGGTAAACCGGGAAGCGATTACGAGATCGTTGCCTCGCTGCAAGGTGAGGAGCAGGCGGCCGATGTCGTCGGGATCATAGCCGCCGTCCAGCGGAAAAATGACTATGTCGCGGGCGCGATTATCTGGCTCGGTCAGGGCGGCTGCAAGGTTTCTGGTGGAGAGGAACTCGACATTGGGCCCGACGGAGCGAAGCCGCTCCAAGGCGGGCTCCGGTAAGTCCGGGGAGATGACGAGGATTCGTTCGAAAAGCTGAGCAGGTAAACGTTCGATCAGCAGGTTTTCTAGATTCGCGGGGATGTTAAGTGCATCGACAACGAGGACTGACTCGCGCGGTCTGGGTGCGGCAGCGGGATTCCAGTACTCGTCGACTACGGAGACGATGTAGTCGAGATCGCTGCTGGTCAGATGTTGATGGCACCCGAGATAGAAGCCTCTGGCGTTGATTCGGCAGGCTACGGGGAACTCACGTTCGTCGATCTGCAAGGATTCCCGGTAGACAGGTTGATTTGTCACCGGCATCATGTCGCGGGTCTCGATCCCGCGACGCTCCAGGTGCATTACGAAATCGCTCTTGTCCTGGTTACGGAGCACGATGGGGTACATCATGAAAGAGTGCTCTGAACCGGGCCGGATAGCGGGCAATTGGATTTCGGATTCAAAGCGGGAGAGGGCCTGGGTCAGGAAGGCGCCGTTGGCCCGTCGGGCGAGAATAGACTCGTCAAAATCTTCGTCAAGTTGTGCGACCCCCAGAGCGGCCTCGAGTTCGGTCGAACGGAAGCTGTGCCCGGGACTGATGAATTTAAACCTGCGTTCAACGACGGTTCGCAGACGCTCCGGGCCGAGATTGTCGTCGTCATCGATGTTGGTGTAAATCGAATCCCGGCCATGGTTTATGAGGGATCTGAGACTGACCGCATATTCGGGGGAATTGGTGGTGTTCAACCCCCCGACGCCGGTGGTCAGCAGATGTGCCACATAGGTGGAGAAACAGGCGATATCGCCGAACGATCCGACCGTACGGCCCTTGTATTTGGCGACCATAGTTTCGCAGGAATCTTCGATGACGCGAAGATCGTGACGCCGCGCGATGTCCATCAGCGGGTCCATGTCGCAAGGCTGGCCAAATAGGTGAACCGGGATCATCGCCCTGGTTCGACTGGTGATGGCGGCCTCAACGCCGGCCGGGTCAAGTCCGTAGTAAATGGGATCGACATCCACAAGGACCGGAGTGAGGTTGTTGTGGATGACGACGTTGATTGTGGCGACGAACGTCACGGCCGGGACGATTACCTCGTCTCCATCCGCCCAGCCGTGAATCTCTTTCAATGCAGCCACGGCGACGTGGAGCGCACTGGTACCGCTGTTGCTAAGGACGCCAAAGCGGCACCCGTGCATCTGAGCGACGCGATCTTCGAGTTCGCGAGCGAACCGACCGTACGACAGCCGTCCGGAATCGAGAACTTGCATAACCAGGTCCCGGGCATGGTCTGAAACGCGTAGGGTTCCGACTCCAATGTTCGGCTCAGGTCCAGACGGCATGCGGGGATGATCTCCGGCGAATCAATGAGTGGTCACGGATGGTGCACGACCGATTTTGCCACAGGTTCCGACAGCTCGCCGAGACCTGCGCTGAGTGCTTCGCGGCAGTGGCGGCCGGTTTCACTTGAAGATGAACGGGGGATGTGGGAATAGAGCGGTCCTGAGCTTGCGGCTGCCCCATCTAGCGTCCTTGACGCAAAGTATTTACTGGTGACATTGCGGAGATCGATCAGGCGGCACCCATTCGAGCGCCAACGCGAAGCTGCCAAACCGGGCCGAGATGACAGGATTAATCAGAGGGAAAAGTCAGGGATTGGCCGACCAGCAGCGCGCCCCGTCCGGGTTGCCCGGGATAAGTGGCGACAGAATCGAGCTGAAACTCGGGCTGTCGGGGCTCCCAGATAATATTGGGGGCGAACGAGGTGGGCTGGAACCCGTCCCAAGGTGAGTAAAACCAGAGCTGACGGCCGCTGGCGCGAAGCTCGTCGAAGAGCTCGACGGAAGAGTCATGCCCCTCGAAAAACATGCTGGTTGTGGTACCCCACGCTTTCCCGCCAGCGGTCAAAACCAGCCTGCCTCCGTTTTCTACGTCATACAGAACGGTCGCTCCGGTCAAATGCCTGACCTCCCAAGGATCTACATCGCCGCTTGTGAGCAACATGGACTTATCGTCAAAGCGGGTCGCGAGCCACTTGAGATATCGCGCTTCAGCGCTTCTGCCCTCGACTGCGCCTGCGAACTGGGAGGCCCCCGATGCGACAAGGATGACCAACGCCATGGAAGCGATGGCAACCTGGATCGATCGCGCTTTTCCTTGAGAGGACCGGCCACGCCAGCTGGTGATGCGGTCGAGGGCAAATCCGACGGTAATGCCGGCGACGATTAGGACAAAGAATACGAGAGCGTTTGTGTGGCGCGGCTGGGTCAGCAGAGGCAGATAAAGGGTCATCAACGTGAGAAACGGGATAAATAAGAGCGTGAGCACGCGAACGATCGGGATGTACATGCAGGCCACCGTCATAACCAGATAGAAAAGCATGACCGTGGGTTCGTTTAGAGCGAGCTGATTGGAGAACAGCACGGCCGCAACGGGTACGCCGATAAGCCCGGTGAGCGAAGGCCATGGCCGACGCCAGCGGTCGAGAATAATTACTAAAACGGCCAACGCGATGATCGCCAGCAGCCAGCGAAACAGGGGGACGACGTTGCCGATGTGTCCGTGTAGCAGAGCCGGGACCATGCTGGGAACTCTCGGGAGGAAGATGGTAAGTACAACACGGACCGAATCGCGCGGCTGCCAATCCTCCCATTCGACAGATGGATCGTAGGAAACTACCAGAGCGCGTTGATTATTGACGTCTCCACTTAAGGCCCCCAATCCCTGTTCGGCTACGGGTTTTCCTTCAATGGATCCGACGGCAAACACGGCGAACAGGACGATCGCGAGGAATACGCCCGGGACGGGCAAGGTCCGTGCCCAGCCAAATGACGGCGCGACAGGTATGTCGGGCAACGCTCGAGGGAACCAGCTTTTTCGGATGGCAAGCAGCGGCCAAGCGAGGACGGCCCAGGCGACCGCAGGGTAGGTCCAGGTGGCGTGACCCAGAGCCAGAACGCTCAGGGCCAAAGCTAATAGCAGTTGGCGGGGCAGGGTGGCGCGCCTTGCGCAGAACATGAACGTCCAGCACACCAGAGCAACCGAGATCATGGTTTGCCCATCGGACCAGCCGTTGAGGCCGAACCAGGATGCCACCGGATCGAAGATGACGAAGGCGCCGGTCAGGATCGCGCCGGCGAGACGGCCGGTCGCCAAGTAGACCGTGTGGGCGGCGATCGGGACTACCAGGGCGCTGCTGCCGACGAGAAACCAGGCCCAGACATGAAATCCCAATTCAATTCCGAAAACCTTAAACAGTAGGGCCTGTACCGGTATGAACATGAGACCCTCGGTACGAAAGCTCAGGGCAGTGAGGTCACCGTCGGCCAGGCGCAGAGCCGAAGCTGTCCAAACAGCGTCGGAATAGCTCCAACCCACGCCGTCCCACCAGGCGGCGTAGTCGAGTCGGGTCAGGGCTGCCGCGCGCATCAGGGCGGCGGCCAGCAACAGAACGGCCAACACCGCCACCAGAGTAGACCTATGGGCAATATTGGTCCGGGACGCGGGGGGTTCCGCCATGTTCGCCGTCAAGACAATTGGATCGGTTGGCGCCTAGTTAGGCGAAGCAAAAGTGTACCGATGGCAACGACGAGCCACGCGATGCCGGCTAGCTTTGGAGGGAGCGTGGTGTGGATGCGGTTGAGGAGGCCAAGGTTGCCCTCCAACGGGTTACCCGATTTCAGCACCTGTATCTGCACTACCTTCGAATCGGGTCCCTCAAGGATATGGGCGACGAGCGCGGTCAATGTCAAGGCCATCGCGGCAAACACAGCGATAGCCAGCAGCAGCTCCGGCCCACCACCGAATGCACGGCGAGTTGCTGCGTAGCGGTCGCGGACGATAAGTACTCCGGTCAGACTAAGCCTCCGAAGAACTTGTGCGGCACCTTCCAATGAGTTGTC
>Ga0310121_10002470_pt1 | contig 17454 bp, 14 predicted proteins | sample CB27_Tmax_986_MG_FD_203504 | JGI IMG/M metagenome (GOLD analysis project Ga0310121, IMG submission 203504) | Marine microbial communities from Western Arctic Ocean, Canada - CB27_Tmax_986 | ecosystem: Environmental > Aquatic > Marine > Oceanic | place: Canada: Western Arctic Ocean | collected...
ATACCAGGAAGTCTTCGACTGCCAACCGGTCGGGACGGAGCACGATCGGGAAGGGCCCCAGGTGGAAGCTGCATAAGCTACAAATCACAACGACCAAGCTGAAGATGCTGCTGGTGCTTTGCCTGGCTCCACTCGACCTGGGCTCCTCAGGCTGCCAGGACCAGCATCCGAAGAGACCGAATATCCTCTTCGTCTTCGCCGACGACCACGCCTATCAGGCCATCGGCGCCTACGGATCGAGAATCAACCAAACGCCCAACCTGGATCGTCTGGCCCGGGGAGGCATGCGCTTCGAGCGCTGCCTGGTGACCAATTCGATCTGTGCCCCTTCCCGCGCGGTAATCCTGACCGGCAAGTACAGCCACCTCAACGGAGTCCTCGACAACCAGATTGCCTTCGACGGTAGCCAGGAGACCTTCCCAAAATTGCTCCAGCAAGCTGGCTACCAGACCGCCCTGGTGGGTAAGTGGCACCTGAAGAACGACCCCACCGGCTTCGATCATTGGATGGTCCTCCCCGGCCAGGGTTCCTACTACAACCCGGAGCTGCGCTCGGCCGAAGGACCGGTCCAGATCGAGGGCTACGTGACCGACGTGATCACTGATCTTACGCTGGATTGGCTCAAGCAGGGTCGTGACCCGGATCGTCCTTTCCTGCTGATGTACCAACACAAGGCGCCCCACCGAAGCTGGATGCCTGGCCCCAAGCATCTTTCGGACTTCCGCTCCCAGACCATTCCCGAACCGGAGACGCTCTTCGACGACTACAGTCGACGTGCGAGTCCCGCCACTAACCAGAGCATGGAGATCGGACGGCACGCGATTCTGGGCTATGATCTGAAGCTTCCTCCCTCCGACGGGGACTCCAGCACGGCACAGGACCGGGCTCGGTGGGAGCGCTCGTTTGGCCGCTTGACCGAACCTCAGCGGGAGACCTGGAACAACGCCTACGCCGCCTCCAACCGCGCCTTTCGGGAGACGAAGCTGACCGGGCAGGATCTGGTGCGATGGAAATACCAACGCTACATCAAGGACTACCTCCGTTGTGTCGCCTCCATCGACGACAACCTGGACCGGGTTCTGGACTACCTCGACCAGGCCGGTCTCGCCGACGAAACCGTCGTAGTCTACAGCTCGGATCAGGGATTCTATCTGGGAGAGCACGGATGGTTCGACAAGCGCTGGATGTATGAGGAATCGCTCCGCACCCCGCTGATCGTGCGCTGGCCTGGAGTTGTTCCACCTGCCTCATCCGACTCTTCGCTAGTCTCGAACCTGGATCTGGCAGAGACCTTCCTAGAGATCGCCGGCGTCTCGGTCCCGGACCAGATGCAGGGGCGCAGCCTGGTGCCACTTCTCGAAGGCAAGGGCGTCTCGGAGTGGCGCTCAGAGCTTCTACTACCATTACTACGAATCGATGCGCGCCCACAGTGTGCCTGAGCACTACGGTGTGGCGACCAACCGCTACAAGCTGATCCACTACCCGGAAACGCAGGAGTGGGAGCTCTTCGATCGAAAGGTCGATCCGAACGAGATCCGGAGCCTCTACGACTCGTCCGACTACCTCGTAATTCAGGAGGAACTTGAACGCGAGATGGAGGATCTCAGGAAGCAACTCGGCCTTGTCGAGTCGGCACCGGGTGCCTCGCGGCGCTGAGCCGGAACTTTATCGGCTATCGAGCAGCCACGGCGGCAGCGGCCTCGGTCCGGGGGGCGATCTCTTCGGCACCGACAATCAATCGTCGGAGGATAGGAGTTCGCTTTCTTGGACCTCGGGTATGGGTTCACCCATTTTGGTGTTGACTGGGGGTGAAAAATGGGTCAAGGAAGGACGAGGAGGAGCTTCGGTCAATCACCGGCAGCAAGAGGCTAAAAGGGTAGGGTTCCGGAAAATTTCATCCCAGAACCTTTCTACTGATCGCTCCGGTTCGTCTGGCTTTTCCGCGTGCTCAACATGCGATCCCAGGGGTAAGGCCAGGGTCGGCTGGTTGACATGTCGCCTCAGCTCCAGAACGATGCGGCTGCCGCAGCCCGGCTCCAAGCGCAGCTCCATCCAGGATCGCCCGATGGGAAGCCGCCGCTCCCCGATGACGGCGCTCACCAACTGGTGTTCGGCGTAGGCACCCGCCTGGAGCACCAGCGGACGGGCCTGAATGGGGCTTAGGTTGACGAGGGTGACCACGACCTCCTGGTTTGTCAGCTTCTCCACCAGCGCGCCTACCCCCTCTGGGAGACCCGGCCGCTGCTGGACTGGGTCGAAGTATCGCAGCGCGCAATACAGGGGCTGTCCGACGCCCACCCAGCATCAGCTGGGTCAGGTTCCGGGCCAGTGCCGGGTTGTATTTCATCGGCCCCTCGGAGAGCCGTGTGTCAGGCGTCGTCGGATCGGAGCGCATCCCTTTGACTCTCTGGCGGATCGCATCCAGATCCTGCCGCAGTGTCTCCTCCGGATACTTGGGATTGAACCTCTCCAGGAAGCGAATCCAACCGGCCTCCGGGATCTCCCGGAAAACCGCCCTGGTTGACAAGAGCTCTATCTCCGTGGCCTCCAGCTCCAGCAGCCTGCGGTCCTCTGGTTTCATCGTCCAGTACCACAGATCGAAGGCTCCTGGCGCGCTCAGATTTGGGGTGTAGTTGTACCGCCCCTGGTCCCCATAACTATGGGGATACGTTCTGACTCCGCCGATCACCCTGGCCTGGGCATTGACCTTGTGGATCATCTGGCGCCAGACGTCGAGGTAGCGAGGGTCTCCGGTGAGCAGGGAGGCGTTGCCGAAGCCTGCGATCGCCAGACGGCTGTTGTTGAGGTGGTGAATCTTGTCTCCCGTCTGTGGCCATTTGACGCTGAAGCCCCAGCCCCCGGCGCCGCCGCCAATCTTCCCGTCCAAGCCGACGTTGCTGGGAATGATCCCGTCTTTCTCCAGGGTGCGCTGGAGCCAGGCATCGACGTATTCCAGCAGCCAGACCTTGTACTTCGCTCCTGCCCCAGCATGTAGGCGTTGAGGGCTAGCATGGTCGCCAGCAGATTGACGGGGTGGTCTCCGATGATATCTCCGTAATCCTTGAAATGCCCCAGCATCTCCTCGTAGTTCCGTTCCCCTCGGAGCTGGGTGAATCTCCCCGTCTCGACGGGATCTCCCGCCCAGTAGACGGGCGTCGCCTTGCACAATAACGGACCCCGGCTGCCGGTGAACAGACTCTTGATGATCTTGTGTTCAGGGTCGTAGTGGGAGCCTGCGGATCTTCGTTAAGGTAGAAGCCGGCGAAGCGCCGCGACCGTCTCCCGAATTCCTCGTCGGAGGGGTCGCCAGTCCCTGCTGGTAGAAGGCCCAGAGCCCCTCGTTGATGTGGGCCTGGTCGAACATGGCGTGGAATTCCATGTAGTACATCTCGTCTTCATCTTCGCGGGCGGAGGGAACATCCCGCTGTCTATCGGCGGTGTACTGGCGCAGATGCCCCTCCCAGCCCTTCTTGAACATCCGAAGCATGACGTCGGGAGCGCCCAGGGCGTAGAGGAGTGGCCAGTTGTTGAGGTTCTCCGGGGCGTCGTCCACACCGTCCAGAGAGCCCCAGCGCTCGACGGCCAGGAGGTAGCCGCGCTGATCGAAGTACCTGTTAAAAAACTTTTGACAAGCCTCGTTCGCGGCGCTGAGGAGCTGCCGCAGCAGGAGCGCCCAGGCCGCGGCGGCATGGGAGTGTCGATGGACGGGCTGACACCGTCGGAGGCCGGAGGGCCCCCACGAAACCCAGAAGCAAAGTCACCACGTAGACGGCGGTTCTTCTCATGTGTCCACTCCGACGCCAGACTCGGTCGATCATGATACACCTGTAGAACCCGGCTTGCCGATGACTTATATTCGTTTCGAGCAATAGCTTCGTGGCAAGAATCGACCTCAGGAGCTCCATCGAATGAAACGGCGGCAACGTACTCGCAGACAGGTACTGGCCGGAGCCCTGGTGGCCGGCTCTGGTGGCAGCCGGACGCCACAGTGGCGCTTTGCCAGGATGTATCTATGCAGCAGAGCATATCCCAGAAGCCCGGCTGGAGGTTTTCGAGGAAAGCGGCCACTGCCCCTTCTACACAGAGGCAGACAAATTCAACCGCATGGTCGCCGAGTTCGTCGATGGGCTTTCGTAGCGCCATCCGCTCGGCAGCACCCGAATTCTGAACAGCTGCGGGTCGGGGATGGCAACGGCAAATCGGCGGGTTATAATGGTCCCGGATGTCACCTATCACCCAGATCGTTCCAGCGCTCCTCGTGGCCTTCTTCGTGGTCTCCCCATTGGACGGGGGCAACCCGCGCCTCCTGTCCGTGGAGAGGATCTGGGACCGAGCAGACCATAGCGCCTTCACAGACCTCATCCGGTACCGGGGGGAGTGGTTCTGCGTTTTTCGGGAGGGGAAGCAACACGCTCATGGTGACACCGGTCGGATCCGGATACTGAGGTCCCGAGACGCCCAGACCTGGGAGTCGGCAGCGCTTCTGGAAAAGGACGGGGTGGATCTTCGGGATCCCAAGCTCTCCACTCGGCCCGACGGGCAGCTCATGCTTCTGGCAGGAGGGAGCGTCTATGATGGAGAGGGCTTCCTGACGCGCAGGCCCCAAGTTAGCTTCTCCCCCGATGGCCGGAGCTGGTCCGCCCTGCAGCCCGTGCTGGCCGAGGAGCACTGGCTCTGGCGGGCCACGTGGTTCCAGGGCACCGCCTACAGCGTCTCCAAGATGGGGGACAGCAAGGACACTCGGCGGGTGATCCTCTACTCCAGCAAGGACGGTATCCACTGGAACTGGGTCACTGTGTTCAGGAAGATCCCGGCCTGGCCCAATGAGACGACTCTTCGCTTCTTGCCAGATGGCGAGATGGTGGCTTTGCTGAGACGAAACAAGACGGGATGGATCGGGACGAGCCGTCCCCCCTACAAGGACTGGACCTGGCACGACACGGGCCACCGTCTGGGAGGCCCCAACTTCATCCGGCTTCCCAACGGGGAGCTCTGGGCAGGAAGTCGAAGCTACGGTGATGAGCACAGGACCGTTCTGGCTCGGATGACGCAGACGACCTACGAACCCGTCCTGACTCTGCCCAGTGGCGGAGACACCAGCTACCCAGGAATGGTCTGGCACCAGGGCCTGCTCTGGATGAGCTACTACTCGTCCCACGAAGGGAAGTCCAGCATCTATCTGGCCCGGATTCAGTTCGAGCCTTGACTCCCCAGGGGAGTAGACCTGGAGCCAGTGAGAAGGCTGGTCAGGGTCTCGGGGGCAGGCCCTTCGTTCCTCCACCATCGGAACTCGAGGGAGCCCCTCTCGGCGCAGGCTGCGATGTCCAGATCCGAGTCTCCGTCCAGGTCGGCCAATAACACCTGGTTGGCGTTCTTCCAGTCGTCCTTAACCATGTGCTCGGTCCAAGGGCCGCTGGGATCACCACTGTTTTCGTACCAGAGAACCCGCCCCGGTCTGGAGAATCCGCTTGCCACCACATCCGTATCTCCATCCCCGTCCAGGTCGCCGACAACCGCCTCGAAAGCTTCGTTGAGGTGATCCGAGATAAGGTGTCGAGTCCAACCGTTCTTGTGAATTCCGTCGTTTTCGTACCAGACGATGTGGTGGTTGTAGGATTCGGTGAACTCGGGCCTGTTGTTCTCACGGTCTGGTTTTACCTGATTCCCCTGGTGCATGGATCCCCAGGCCCCCAGCGCCATGACGACGTCCAGATCGCCATCCCCGTCGATGTCCGCCGGTTCTCCATGAATCGGAGCGTGGGTTGCCTCGATGACGTGTTTCACCCATTCTCCGGAAGCCGGGTTCCCCGGATTCTGGTACCAGATGACCTGGTTTGCGGTCCGGCTGGTCCCCAGTAGATCGGCGTCTCCGTCAGCGTCGAAATCGCCCGCGCGGATAGTACGGGTTTCTCCGACATCGATCTCGATGGGGCGTTTCGTCCACTCACCTTCCGTTGGAGTTCCGTCATTCTCAAACCAGGAAAACTGGTTACCCAGACGCCAGCCAGATCCCGCTGCGTCCAGGTCGCCATCCCCATCCAGGTCGACCAACTCGACGTCATATGCTCCTGGCAGCTTTCCCTGGGTGATGATGTGTCGCGGCCATAACTTGCCATCCCCTGGCGTTCCGCTGTTTTCAAACCAGAGAAGGTCGCCGAGCTTGTTCTTCACGATGGCCACGTCGGGATCTCCGTCCCCATCGATATCCCCGATTCGGTGCCGCTCCAGACGCCCGGGATCTTTCTCTTGGATCAGATGGCGCTTGAAACTGCCCGATCCGTCGTTCTGGAACCAGTAAAGCTTATGTTGACCGGTCCCGTCCGCACTGGTCAGATCCAGGTCTCCGTCCCCATCCAAATCAGCGGCTGCGATGCCGAAGGGGTAGCCGTATCCGTCCATGATCAGGTGCTCGGTGAACCGGAGTTCCGTCTGCAGCTTTTCCCCTTTTAGAGGAATCCTTTCTTCATCGCTCTGAACGCAGCCCAGCAGGAGGAGAAGCGAACCTATTGCTGTTGAGGCGTTTGAAAGCGTTTTGTTCATGAGTTCTTTCGGACCTGTCAAGTTGAGCGCGAGTCAGGCAAAATCGGCTGATGCGATCACTGTATCAAGGCCACCGTTTTCCGCCGGAAATCACTAGTCACACCGCACGGGAAGACGTTCAGAAGTTCAGACTAAAAGTTCCAGGTCGGGATCGGCTCACCCGCGGAGACGACCTCTTCCAGATAGGCTCCTGTCTGCGGCGGAGCCTCCAGGTCGTGGCTCTCGACGTCGTCGTGGATCCGGTAGCCCATAATGTTGTGCCATTTTCCATCGGCTAGCCGCACCGTTGCTGCCACTGGATGATCCGCCCGCCACATGGAGCCGCTGGGAGCGGGTCCGAAGTCAGCCTTGCAGTGCCTGCCCAGTATTGGGGCCTGCAGGCCGCTACGGTCTTCCGTCAGGGGCCAGAGATAGAGCTTCTGCCGAGTCCAACCGCCGCCGCGCACCCGCCCTTGTTTGTCCGCCGGAATCCGAAAACGTTTGGGAATGGAATCGAGTGGGACCATGAAGATATTGGAGGCGATGTAGGGAGTGCCGTCCGCAGCCTGGTTAAGGGTGATCGGCGAGCTGGAAATTACGTCTGCCACATGGATGATCTTCTCCCAGCTCCCACCATTATCGAGGGACCGCCACACTCGAATAGCATGGTTGTCCCTGTTCTGGCTGCCGCGGGCCGAGAGAAGCAGGCTGCCATCCACATCTCGAATGAGGCTGGCCTCGGTCGATGAGTCGTTTCCGGTGGCCTGAATGAAGGAAATGGGTCGCCAGGTCCCTGCTTTGCGCTGCCACCGCATGATTCCGCCACCGATCGTCACGTTGTCCCCTGGTTGGGGCGTCTTCTCGATCCGACCCGCCGACATCGCTACCAACAGATCGTCGCCATCCGGGATGGCATTGGTCAGTCCTCCATTGGCGATGAACCAGTCCGGTAGGAGCTCGTGCTGGGGAATTCGTTCGGATCCCGTCACCTGAAATTGGCCGTCATTGTAGGCAAACTGGAATAGTTCCAGATAGGAGTAGCGCTCGCCTCCTTCATACATCCCGCCCCCCGACTCCGACTTGGGGTCACCGGGGTGCCGGGCGATCGCCATGTTGATACCAAAGCCGGTCCCGGCATGTGGATGAGGGGAGCCATCTGCCTTCTTCGCGCCGGCCGGGACGAATCCCCCACGCATCGGGTACTTGACCATGATCGACGGCTGGTTGGGCGGTGTTGAGTTTGGATTGGGCTCCTCGTGATTGCGCATCACGGCCACAGGCGGGGACGTGACGGTTCCGGAAACGTCTTCGAAAAGGACGACGTCCCCTCCTACTTCGTAGTCGTCACCGTTGCGGGCGGGAGCCATGACGCCATTTCGGATCCGGATGTTTACGAAGGCCGCTGCCCTGTCAGCAGCCACCTGAAAGGGGAAAATGAGTCCGTAGCGCCAGCTCTTATCTGCCGGGGTATCGGGCGGGACTCTGAGATCTGCCTCCCCCCGCGTGATGCTGAAAAGCCCACTGCCCTGGTCTGAAGCGGCGCCCCTTTCGGCTCCGCCTGCCGGGGTCTCCCCGGGCTTCGAAGAACATCCTGTCAGGGGAGCTACAGCGGCACCCGTAAGCATCAAAGATAGTTTTCTTTGGAATTCGCGTCGATCGATTGCGTCCGTCATGCTAGTCCCTCCTCAAAATCTCGGTCCTCCGTCCCAGGTTCTTTTCTAAAACTCCAGGATTCCGTCGAAGACCATGTCTTTCAACTTGAACTTGCGGTTCAGTCTCGTTCTCCAGCCCAATTGAGAGACAAACCGAATCTCCTTCTCCTTGAGCGTCACCAGATCTTTGCCCTCCCTGGTCCGAGGAAACAGGAAAAACGCCTCCTGCCCTCCTACCTCCCTGGGAGGCACATAGCGCTCCAGCTCGATTCGTCGACCACTCGCCTTTAACGCCAGGTGGGTGTGGGTCCCCAACTGCTTGAGACTGGCTTGGTCGAGCACCCTCCGGTGATTTTCACCCTGTGATCCCGAAACTGCCACGACGATAAACTGATCACCAAAAGGCCGCTTTCGAACCAACTCTGTAGCCTGTCGATGGTCCCGACGGCGATAGAGCAGCGAAAGCCGAGCCAAGGCCATTCGCACCGGTTTGGCCGATTGGAACCTGATGTTGAACAGACGGCGGCGATTGGGGGGACTTGACTCGCGATCCCCACCACCTTGGTCACGGGGTGTCGTATCCGGACCCTGAGCACCTGTGTCGGGTGGAGGGGAATTACTCGAATGAACCTTCTGAACTTTCCCCCAGGGCGAATCCTCCAGGACGGCAATGGATTCCTTCTTCGACCATTGCTCGTAGGGTTTCTGTTCCCAGAACTTCGCCGCCAACAGGGGAATGCTTATCAGCGAGAAGAGCAAAATAATCTTGGCGCTTCGAATCAAAAAGGCTCCTTCGGCGGCTACTCGGCAATGATATCCCCCCGACAGCCGACCCGCAACTGCGTTGTCACACCGACCCTCGAAATCGTGTACACTTGGCAGGTTGCTAAGTGCAGTCTGCGTCGGTCAAAGAGTCGAAACCATGGCTGAGTTGGTTCATACATCACATATCCGTATCTATCAGGATACGCCCCCCGAGCGGCGTGCCTACGTTGAGGATTTCAAAGATCCCTTGACATTCGGCGTCCATGGGGGAATCAAGCATTTCTATGGAATGAAACCGGAACGCGATCTGCCAGCGACGCTGGACCACATGATCGCGGCGGTCGGTGGTTGACTGACCGGCACACTGTCAGGGGCCCTGGCAGTTCGCAAGATCCCCAGTCATCCGGACAAGGTCTGGAGTGAAGTCGAAGGCGATATCGAGAACGTGGACGGCGTCATCCGAATCACCCGCATCCGCGTCAAATACCATCTGACTATTCCTGAGGGAACTCGAGACCGAGCCCAGCGGGCACTCGACACACACATGCTGAAATGTCCTGCGGCGATGAGTGTGCGCGACTCGATCGATATCGCGATCACTGCCGATATCCGGGAAGGATAGGCCCGAACCAGGCATTCAGCCCGACGACCGATCCGCCACAAACCCACTCACTTTTCAAAGCTCACCGAATCCAAACACAGATACCTAGCATCTAGGGTTTTCTGCGACCTGAGTATCGAGCGAGGTAAGAAGTGATCAACGATCTTGAGACCCTACGGAATATTGGAATTTCAGCTCACATCGACAGCGGCAAGACGACGCTGACCGAGCGGATCCTCTTTTATACAGATCGTGTCCATGCGATCCACGACGTGAAGGGCAAAGACGGCGTGGGCGCGAAGATGGACTCGATGGAACTCGAGCGCGAGCGGGGTATCACCATCGCGAGCGCCGCCACGCACTGCAACTGGAAAGACCACCACGTCAATATCATTGACACACCCGGCCACGTGGATTTCACCATCGAGGTCGAGCGGAGCCTGCGGGTCTTGGATGGTGCTGTGTTGGTACTGTGCTCGGTCGCGGGTGTCCAGAGCCAGTCCTTCACCGTGGATCGGCAGATGAATCGATACCAAGTTCCGCGCATCGCCTTCGTCAACAAGTGCGATCGCGTCGGTGCCAATCCCTACCGCGTTCGTGACCAGCTGCGGGAAAAACTCGCTCACAATCCCGTTCTACTGCAATTGCCCATTGGCCTCGAACATGGATTCGAGGGGGTCATCGACCTGATTCGGATGCGCGCGATCTATTTCGCAGGGGATTTCGGCGAGCAGGTGGTAGAGAAGGCTATCCCAGAGGAGCTGCAGCCGGGCGCCGAATCTCATCGAGAAGAAATGCTCGACATCGTCTCAATGTTCTCGGACGAGCTGATTGAAGCCGTGTTGGAAAATCAGGTGACAGAAGAGCTGGTTCACGAAGCCATCCGCCTGGGGACGCTGTCTCGACAACTGACGCCGGTGCTGATCGGTTCAGCCTACAAGAACAAGGGGGTCCAGCCGCTCCTCGACGCGGTGCTGCGATATCTTCCCAGCCCAACTGACATCACCAACGAGGCCATCGACCTCTCCAGCGAAGACGAGAGCGACACGGTCATTCTGCTCAACGAACCGGATAAGAGCACGGTGGCTTTGGCTTTCAAGCTCGAAGACGGCCGCTACGGTCAGCTGACCTACCTGCGCATCTACCAGGGCACCCTCCACAAGGACACCTTCATCACGAACACGCGCAGCGGCAAGCAGAGCAAAGTTGGCCGGCTGGTCCGCATGCACGCTGACGACATGGAAGAGATCCAGTCCGCAGGCCCGGGCGACATCGTCGCCATCTTCGGTCTGGAGTGCCATTCGGGCGATACCTTCACCGAAGGTCGGCTCAGACTTACCATGACCTCGATGCACGTGCCGACGCCCGTCATCTCACTCTCGGTCCAACCGCGAGACAACAAGTCACAAGTGAACCTCAGCAAGGCACTTGCTCGCTTTTCCAAGGAAGACCCCACCTTTCGGGCCGGAGCCGACCCGGATTCGGGAGAGACGGTGATTCACGGGATGGGAGAGTTGCAGTTGGAGGTCTACATCGAGCGCATGAGACGCGAGTACAACGTGGAGGTGGAGACTTCTCCTCCCCAGGTGGCCTACCGAGAGGCTATCTCGCGGCGAGCCTACTTCGACTACACACACAAGAAACAGACGGGCGGGTCTGGGCAGTACGGACGAGTAGTCGGATACCTGGAGCCGAACCCAGACCAGGATTTCGAGTTCGTAGACCATATCAAGGGCGGAGCTATCCCACAGCAGTTTATCCCCTCCGTCGAAAAGGGTTTCCGATCGATGCTCCTGAAGGGACGGAAAATCGGCGCACCAGTGGTGAATGTTCGTGCCGTGCTCAACGATGGCAACAGCCATACGGTCGACTCCTCCGACAACGCCTTCCAGGAAGCGGCGCGCGCCGCCTGGAGAGAAGCCTACGACCGGGGCAAACCGAAGATTCTAGAACCGATCATGCGGGTGGCCGTAGAAGGACCCAGCGAGTTCGCAGGGGGCGTCTTAACTACCTTGATGCAGCGGCGTGGCACGATCATCGGCCAACAGGAAGACGGCCCCTTGACCGCAACCGAAGCAGACGTTCCTTTGGCGGAGATGTTCGGTTACGCTACCACGCTGCGCTCCGCGACCCAGGGGAAAGCCGAATTCACAATGGAATTTGCACGCTACCTGCCGGTACCCGACGCCGTCGCCGAGGAACTGGTGGCCAGAGCGACACAGAAGGCCAAAGCAAGCTAAGGAGCCCAGCGAGATGTATCGAAAAGAAGTCAATCAAAAGAGCCCTCTTCGCATTCTCGATCGCTCCACCAAGCGAGGCCTTGGCCCCGGCAACCTGGGTGTCGTGATGGCCCGGGCAGGGGTCGGCAAGACCGCATTCCTGATCCAGATCGGACTCGACGAGGCCATGCGCGAGCGAAATGTCCTTCATATCGCACTCGGACAGACACTGGAGCACGTGCACTCCTGGTACGACGCTCTCTTCGACGATCTAGCTGAGCTCAATGCTCTCGACAATCGCGAGCAGGTCCGTGCACTCGTTAATACACATCGACTGATTCAAGCCTATCCCGACTCTCAGCTACCTCATGAGCGCCTTGACGAAGTCGTGGCTCTCTACCAGGATCGTCTCAAATTCAGCCCCAGCGCGATCCTCATCGACGATTTCGACTGGCAGGGCGGTGCAATCGTCCGGCACGCGGCGGAGCTCGGTGCCCTCAAAATCATCGCCAAACGTCTGCAGGCCGAGCTCTGGATCACGGCGCAGACCTATCGAGCCGACGCATCCCAGCACCCAACCCACTTGATGTCCCCGTGTGACACCTACAGCGAGCTCATTGAACTTGCCGTTTTCCTTGAGCCGGAAGGTCGCGACGTCTCAGTGCGTCTGCTCAAGGATCACGCCAACCCGCAACCCGCGAAAACTCACCTCACCCTCCACAGCGACTCGATGAGGCTGGCTTCCGATGATGGAGTCGATCGGCAGGTGACACTTCCGGTGCAGGCATTCACCTTGCTCTCCGGCGGAGCAAAAGGCAGCGAGGCCACGTTCGGCGCCAGCGCCGAAAGGTGGGGGCTGAACGAGGTCCACTTCTCCTTTGCTGGACGTGAAACTGAGCGCAAGCGGGGTGTTGTCGATCTCAGTGAGGAAGAGCTCGAGCGAGGTGGCGTGAGCGACTCGTACATCCAGGCACAGCTGCATCGCTCCTTTCCCAAGACCGAGAAATTCCAGCGACTCCTCAAAACCATCTGGCACCAGGTCGCAACTGCCGGTGAGGTCTTCGTCATTGGTGAGATCCTCGAAAACCAGACCGTCAAGGGAGGCACCGGCTGGGGAGCCGAGCTGGGCCGGCATTTCGATAAGGCAGTCTATGTTTTCGACCAGTCCAAAGGCCATTGGTTTCAGTGGAACGATGGATCGTGGACCAAGATCGAGGCTCCCTCGATTCGACGGAGACGGTTCACGGGAACTGGCACCCGATTGCTGAACGATGTCGGTCGGGACGCCATCGAAGAGCTATTCGAACGATCTTTCGGTCCCGCCGAGGATTAGGCGACTGTACTGGAGCCACTCCCGATCGACTTTCCCATCCCTTGCGTTACAATGGCACCGTTGCCATCGGAATCGATTCTTGACCCCAAATCGAAAGGGCAAGCACCATGCTAATAACCATTTCACCCGCCAAAACTCTGGATTTCAGCCAGCAGGAAAATTGCACGGATCACTCCACACCCGATTTCTTGAAAGAGTCGCGCGAGTTGATCAAAGCTACTCGAAAACTTTCCCCGGAAGAGTTGTCCGAGTTGATGGGGATCAGTCAAAAGTTGGCGCTCTTGAACTACCAGCGCTACCGCCAGTGGAAAACGCCCTTCACCCCGAACAACGCCAAGCAAGCCCTGCTCGCTTTCCGAGGTGACGTCTACGAGGGCATGTCTGCCCAGACCTTCAGTGCTAGCGATCTTGGCTTCGCCCAAGAGCACCTGAGGATTCTCTCCGGACTGTACGGAGTGCTGCGGCCGCTCGATCTGATCCAAGCCTATCGGCTGGAAATGGGTACCAGGTTGAAGACGGCTCGGGGTAATGATCTGTATCAGTTCTGGGGCGACAAGATCACGGAATCATTGAACTCAGCTCTGCGGCAACAGGGCGGCCTACTGATCAATCTGGCCTCCAACGAGTATTTCAAATCTGTCCTCAGTAGGAAGCTCGACGCTCGCGTCATCACTCCGGAGTTCAAGGATGCCAAGTCGGGCCAATATAAGGTAATCGGTTTCTACGCCAAGAAGGCCCGCGGCCTCATGAGTGCCTTTATCATCAAGAACCGATTGCAAGAGGCGGAAGAAATCAAGGCATTCGATGAGCGGGGTTACTCCTATGACGAAAGTCTGTCTTCGGCAGACAAGTGGGTATTCACTCGCGAGGAGAATTGGACAGCGAAGTCGTCCTAGCGGTGACCCCAGATCCCCAAGACTCGAAAGAATAGGACTTCGGCCTGCAGACCAGAGCCACGGTTTCAAGCCACGAGCCGAATGAGGGTTTTCAGCTCAGGCCGCCACTGGCGGCGCCGGATCGTGCATAAGAGAAACTTCTTCTCCCTGAGGGTGCCCATCCATCACCAAATCAATCGCTTAGCTCTTTCTTCCCCCGGATCTGAAAATCAAGTTTCACTTTAGTCCTGCCTCCAGGAAGCCCTGGACCCATTCGAGAAAGAAACTTTTTCCTGCTTCTGAGTTCATCGCCCGAACAGAAGGTTTTACTGCAGCTAACCCTATCCAGGAGCCCGCTTCAGCGGGCTGGCGCGAAGCGTAATAGACCGGTCCTTCAGGGCCGGGGCTCCGGCGCGAGGTGAGGGGCAGAGCCTGCTTCAGCAGGCTTCTCGAGGAAAGGCTTTAGCCAGGATCCGTTCCGATCTCCACTACCAAGGCTCGATTCAGTTCTCAAAGGCATCCAAGATTTCCTGGGGTCGTCATCAGAGGTGCAAAGGACCATCGGACCGGACTTTGGCTGAAGCCCTCACTCGAGAAGCTCGCTGAAGCGGGCTCAAGTTTCATCTCACCCCGATACCCGGCCCTAAAGGACCGTCTATTACGCTTCGCTTTAGCCTGCTGAAGCAGGTTCCGAGAACGGTCAAATCTCCAGACCAAGAGACTGCTGCCAGCTGGATCATTCGAGAAGGAAACTTCGGTTCTCCCTATCCAGGAACATCATCAACTGCTGACCCTTGTAGGATGGGCACTCTTGCCCGTCGAATAGGCTGACGGGCAAGAATGCCCGTCCTGCAGTTCAGTCTCAAGGAGACTTCGGGTGCGTTAGATTCTAGAATGGGGTGAGGAGGCTTAAATGAACCGGAAACGCCCCAGAAATAGAACCTGGAAAACGCTGCTGCTCCTAGTTCTCACAGTCGGCTCGGGATCCCAAATGCTGGGCCACACCACGCCTGACATGGTCGAAGCTCGGCTAGCCGTACACAAATGGGCCAATGCTCTCCTCAACCGAGACCTGGAGACGATGGCTCTGCTCCTGGCTCCCGACATGACTACGGCAAAGGGTGAGACCCGGGACGAGTACCTGGAACGCCTGCAGGTGGGGATGCACAAGGTTACACACATCTGGTTGCGCTTCGCTTATTTCGATCAGGTCGCCAAGAACATCGTTGTTCGCCCTATCTATATCTATCGCTCGCGCGGGGTCACCAAACCGGGCCTGACGCTTACCTTGCGCAAAACGGGAGAGCACTGGTTGATCCACCATATCGAGAGCGAGAAACGGCCCGAACTTCCTCCCGCCCTGGGTGTGGACCTACCCGAACAACACCAACTCCACTTCCTGCCAGTGCGTCTGCGGGATTCGGATACCGGACTGCCTCTGGCCGCCAGAGTCCGGGTCGTGGACAGCAGCGACGCTTACTGGCCGCCCCAGGGTCATCAGAAGAGGATTGCTACGGGCTGGAGGGAGGATGTGGGCGGTGACGTGATCGTCGAAGGCAGGACCTATGCCTACGTCCCAGGGGATTTCATCCTGCCTCTCCGCGATGGCGACTACCGCCTGGAGGTCCTGCGGGGTCTGGAATATGAGCCGTACCAATCCCAATTCACGGTGAAAGCCACCAATCCCAGCGCCCTCGAAGTCAAACTGCAGCGATGGTCCAACCTGCAGCAAGAGGGCTGGTATTCGGGAGACACTCACGTCCACTTCGTCAGCCCCCATGGAGCTCTCCTGGAGGCCAAGGCGGAGGACCTCAATGTGATCAACATCCTGGCTTCCAAATGGGATGAGCTGATCACCGACGTGGAGCATTTCACTGGTGCTCCGGATCGAATCTCGGAGTCGGATCGAATCGTCTATGTGAACGAAGAATCGCGGCACGACTACCTCGGACACACGGTGCTTCTGAACCTCAAGAGTCTGGTTTATCCTCTGACCTGGGGCGGCCCGGACGAGGGTGTGGAGGGAGGCGTAGATTACCCTCCGATGGCGAAACAAGCCGACAAAACCCATGCCCAGGGAGGATTTGTCGGTTGGGCCCATTTCCCCGGTCCCCATGGGGAGCTGGCCGTCGACGTGGCTCTTGGAAAGGTGGATTCAGTCGACATGATGACCTGGGGAGATCCTCTTGCTTCCCGTGGCGGCCGCCCCCCAGCAGCCGATGTCTGGTATGGCTTCTTGAACTGCGGCTTCAAACTGCCTGCTACTGCCGGAACCGACAAGATGGCCAACAGTCAGGTCGCCGGGATCCCCCGCGTCTACGTCCAGGTGAGAGGCCCTTTCTCCTATGAGAGCTGGCTGGCAGGAATCCGCTCCGGTCGTACCTTTGTTACCACAGGACCTCTTCTTCGTCTCAAGGCTGCAGGCAAGAACCTGGGAGAAACTATAAACGCCTCCCGAGGGGAGGAGATCGAGTTCGAGGTCTCGGTCAAATCCTGGATCCCTGTCGACCAGATCGAGCTTGTCCAGGGAGGAGAGGTCGTCGCCGCCTGGGACAACGAGGCTAGAACCCGCGACTTGCTCCTGCGTGGAAAAGTCACGGTTGGAAGCAGTTCCTGGATTGCCGCCCGAGTTCGAGGACGTCAGCTGCCCTACCAGATGGGAATCCCCCTGATGGCACACACCAGCCCGATCTATCTGGACGTCGACGCCGAGCCCCGAATCTCGCCCCGCGACGCAGCTTTCTTCCTCAAATGGGTCGAGGAAGCTCTGGTGTGGGCGAGGCAGAAAGCCAAGATCCCAGATCCCCGACAGCGGCAGGAGGTGATCCAACTCTTCGAGAAGGCCAGGAAGCTCTACGAAGAGATGGCTTCTTAGAGACCAGCGAAGAATCTCATGAAACATTTACCATCTAATAACACTACTGTCCGGTTGAGCTGTTTAGAAATCGTCATACGATTTCAGCTCGACGTCCACCTAGATCCGGATCACGTTGCCTGGTCCCGGGTCTTCAAAAGGAGAGGCAAGGGTCATCGCCAAGAAAGCCAGCGAGGTCAATCCCAACGGGATTGCGTATTCCAGCCCAGGGTTTCCGAACTCTGGGAAACAGACATCCCCTTTGATTTCAACCCTATAAGGGTTGCGGAACGCTCGGCTGTAGCTCTCGATTCATAGGCAACAATTTCTCCCGGGCACATAGGTTACACTTTTGGAGTCTTGGAGTTTCATTCTTTGGTGGGTGTATCTCGTCGTAGAAGCGGTGGGAACGGTGGGAAACTCCGTCCGGAGGAGTTTTCCAAGCGTTGTGGGAACGGTGGAAAAACTCAACGCCAAGAGTCGTCTGCTTGATGTCTCCGTTTTTCCACGGTTTCCACAGCGCGCCAGTTTCCACGGCTTTGCGGGTCATTTCTCTTTAGAGCTCCTCAGATCGTGTGGCAGGCTTTTGTTCCAATCGTTTGGCAGGGAGCACTCTTCCCAGCCGTTCATCGAACA
>Ga0310121_10002471_pt1 | contig 17448 bp, 21 predicted proteins | sample CB27_Tmax_986_MG_FD_203504 | JGI IMG/M metagenome (GOLD analysis project Ga0310121, IMG submission 203504) | Marine microbial communities from Western Arctic Ocean, Canada - CB27_Tmax_986 | ecosystem: Environmental > Aquatic > Marine > Oceanic | place: Canada: Western Arctic Ocean | collected...
TCTTCAGTTTTGCCACTTTACTTCGGGATAGAAATCCTGAAGTTGTTGGTGCAACTGCGTATGATGAATTATTTTTTGTCTCGTTTCGATAGTTTTCAATGGCTGCGATTTTACCCTGCCATGAACTGACTGTTTCTGGTGAGTGTATTACCTCATCGAATTTTACCTGTGCTACTTTTATGTCGTCAAATAGTTCGGAGTAAGCCTGTGCAATTCTTTCTTTCTCTTGTACAGTAACCTTTCGGGTTAGTGCTGCAACTTGAGATTTTAGTTTTGCAACATATTCTTCTTCCTCTTCTTCTTCTTCGACTGGGGCTTCTACCTCTTCAACAGGGGCTTCTACCTCTCCGACAGGTGCTTCCACGCCAAGCTCTTCGCCTGATGCTTCTGCAGGTATTGCTGCTTGGACTTCTTCTAATTGGTCTACGATAACCTCAATGGCATCTACGACCTCTTGTGGTCCAGCAACCTCTCCAGTTCCTTCTGCCTCAGCAACGTCTAAGAGATCATTAGCAATTTTGCTCTGAGCCTTAGCTACGTTCCTTGCAATTCTTGTCCAGTTTTGTCTAGAAAGTTGTGTCATGTTATTACTATTTGTGTGTTATGATACTATATATATACTAAAAATGGTAATATTACTGGAGTATTACTAATCTTTTGTTAATGTTGTTCTTTTACCTTTACGGTCTTCCGTATATGCGAGCCCATCTGGTTCTATAATTAACGATTCTTTTTGATTTTTATTAAGTCTCTTTAAAATATCTCTATTAGATCCACTTACAGGGTATGATGCTTCTAAACTATCCTCGTAGCCACCTATGATTGGAATATCATTATTATTCTCTATATCATAAAGTTCTTTATGTATTCTATTTATATTCCTCACTGGCTCGACACCCTTTTTGGTGTCTGTAATAGAGTTAATACCAAAGTTTTTGCCTTTCTCTGCTTTGAAAACACTTCTAATTTTTAACGCCTGCTTCCTATTTGAAGCATCAAGGAACTCATTATTAACTGGGTCAAAAGTATACCCGCCTTTTTGTCTTCTACTTAGTGGGTTTCTTTTCCAAGTGTTGATAATATTATCAACATTACCCCCTTTAAATGGTATTCCTAGTTTTGGAAGTGGTTTTCCCATACTTCTCTTTCCACGAAACGCTAATTTAAGTCTTGCTATTTTTAATCTTGCTTTCTGTATCCTTCTTCTAAAAGCCTTCGGTATTGTAGAAGCGGGGTCTTCTCTTTCAATGTGGGTTTTATGAGATAATGGTGTTCCTATTCCAAAATCTCTAGAACCACCAATTTTTTTAACTATTCTAGCTGGTATAGGATGGTCATATTCATCTCCAATTATTTTTTCTCCAACATCATGTTCCTCTGACAAACCCAAAGTTTTATTTATTTGTCTTTGTTGATATGGTTGTATCGAAGCTTGGTCATAGATCTCACCTGTTTCTGGATCGGTTATTTGATCACCAAGAATACCTTTCTGTTTTTTCCAATAAGATTCTGATCTCTGTCTAAAACGAGTCTGGGCTTTTGTATCTTCATATTGTTTAGGTGTAATTTTACTTCTTGTTTTACTTTTATATTCACCTTTTAAATTGGCTCTTGGTATTTTCATAGGTTTTTCCCTAGTTAGGTGATCCATATATTCTCCATTTACAAACATTTTACCTTCCTTCCTCTTTATATCAAGACCTAACATTTTTCCCGCCTGTATGGTTGAGGCAGAGTCACGCCCCTCAAAACTCCAATTTAAATCTTCTTCTTCATCCCACGATGCTATCTCGTAACGTTTTTGGGGCAAACCTTTTTCTTTCTTCGATAGTTGAAATAACGTGTCTCCATCAGTTTGAAATGCATACTCTGCATTTCTTCCCTTTTGTTTCTGATGTAAACGAAATGGCTCTCTGTTTTTAAAAGCATTAATAACCTCTGGAGAAACAAGCCAAGACTGACCCTTACCGTATGTTACTGCCAATCTTACTTGGGCTATACGTTGTCTTAGTTGTTTTGCACTGATGATTGCTCTCCATTCCATCCTTGTTGGTTTTATTGGTTTTATTTTATGTTGTGGGTTTTTTACATATTTCATTTCTTCGCTTGTCTGATTATCCATAAAATTTGGGTATGGATCACTTATACCTACACCACCAGGGTATTCTTGTATGAATGAATCTCTTAATGGTTGCTTATGTGTGTAATTAGTTAATGATGGTGTTGCAGTCATATCCTCTAATTTTTTTAAATCCTCACCACTCCATTTCTCTGGGTCTAATATTGATGGATCGTCTAATGAATCGGCAGCAAATTCTCTATCTTGTAATCCCCCCTCGTTATCAAATAATGTTCCAGGCTTCCTATCTTTTTCTCGTATCTTCGGTCTAGAAAACTTCTTTGTTAATTGTCTTTCATATTGGTCTTCTTCCATAGTTCCAGGTTTTGTTGGTTCAAATGGTAATGTATTATAAAAATCTCTAGAAGGTGGGCTTCTCCAAACAACCCTGCCTTTTCTTTTGTATGGTTCACCCATTCCTATATGTGGTTGTGTTTTATCTATACGTTTCTTTCTTAATCTCCTTCCTAATTCATTATTTTTATTAAGTGGCTCTGTAAAATCAAATGCTCCAAGTCTCTGTCTTAGTTTGCCTATCTTAGACATACTAATCTCCCAGTCTATCTAGTCTTCTAACGAGTTTAGCTTTCTTCTTTGGGCACATTGTCTTGGTTAGTTTGGCACCCTTGAATTGAATACTGCATGCCTCTGCGGTTCCCATACAACTTCCCTTTAACAATGCTATGCGTGCACCGTAAGCAGGGTCTTCCATTAATCCAGCCAGGTGCAGTGCTTCCCAATCTGAGATCTCACCGTCTGCCTCACCCGGATTATTCTGGAATATTGCTGGGCTACAGAATGGTGGTAGCATCATGTTTGCGAACTTGCTGTTCATCTCAATAACTGCATGGTAATCCCCATCCTTCTCAACAACATCAACAATACTACCAACCCTGAACTTCTCCTGGTGGTGTATGATATTATCTATATTATTAGTTGGGAGATATGGATGCTCAAACTGCTCACCGTATTCCGACTCTGGCACCCACTGTTTCGCTGTGATAACAAATGGTCGCCCTATAAATTTGTTTATGTTCTTGGCTATTGATGTGGGTGATACACCCCATCCATTTCCATTCATCTGTTTGGCATTTAATAACCAGTATTTGGCATACTTGCCTTCCTGCTTGGTTAGGCTTGCCCTTCTGTAATACTGACCTTCATGTTTTCTAAATGCAATACTATGACTGTGATCCTTTGCAGTCTTTAACTCTGCTATCCTATCTTTTGTTTGGGCTAGATTATATTTATTTACATATGACTCTGTGAAACCTTCTGACATTTCTTTTGGGTCACGATAACCAACAGACCTTGGCTTCTTCTTTAGTGTTTTTTTAGGATCGTATTTTGGCATCTTACTATGTTGTTTATACTTCCTTTCCCTATTTTTTATAACTGAAGTGAAATCACTATCCCCTGATTTTGGTCTTACCCTGCTTGGTGGTATTCTCTGTCTGCCCATAGGTGCTGAGTGTTTTCCTATATCTAAAATATGAGGTGTGTTTATTTTTTTAATTGCAACCTTCTGAACTGGTGAATCAGGTCTTACTGTTTTTCTCTTCTTCACTCGTGGGTCTATCTGTTCTGTAGCCTTTCTAATTCTTGCTATTCTTTTACCAATATAGGTATCATTCTTCCTTCCAACAACCTCTGCGTTCTTCCTTATCCCCTCTGGTGTCTCTGCATGTGGGTTTGGTCCTTGTGGTGGTTTTGGCTTGTATGTCTTGGTTGGCTTTATTACATTAACCTTGTTTACACCTTTGTTTACTGCACTTCTTAATGCTGTCTTTGTTGCGGTCTTCTTCTTCCTTACCTTGCTTGGGTTGTTATAGTTTGGTGCTATTCCACCGTTAGCCTTTCTAACCTTAGCAATCTTATTCTTTCTTTTCTTTCTGTATTTGTTTATCCATTCGCCTGCGGATGCCTCTGGATCTGCTTCGGCATTATAATTCTCAATCTTTGCTAATCTATTTCTAAGATTTGCAACCAACTCATCCCCAACCATTCCCGGGTGTGGTCTCGCTGTTAGTGGGTTTGTTGCTTCTGTTGTTTTAAACACAGGTTCTGTTGGTCCAGATAACTCCTTCTTTTTATTGAACGATCTGCTGTTCCATCTCTTAACCCTGTTAATATCTTGTTGGTCTGCCTTTCTTACTTTAGAGAATTTGCCTTTACCCTTAGTTTTCTTTAATGTTTTTTTAAAGAATAAATTACCCTCTGACCAACCCCGTTTGTATTCAGGTGCATAATCATCATAAACTCCGGGTGATATTTCAACACCTTTAGGATTAATTTTTGTGTTTTGTGTACCTTCTGAATAACCCATTGAATACGCAATAGGATCGTCTGAATCTATTTTATCCAAGTCTATACTTCCCTTGTTTGTTACTTTTCCATCTGGTCCTAATGTTCCAAATTCTACTCCCAATAGTTGTTTGGCTATCCTTTTCTTTAGTTTGGAATATTTTTTGGCGTTTGATTCGCTTACACTAACAGCATCTTCACCAAGTTCTTTATCTTGTTCATACTCTACCTTTCTTTGATAATCGCTAGTTGGGTATGATTTTTTAGTTACTTCCCAATTAGGGCTAACTCTACTAGGTGGTATCCTCTTTTTGCCTTTTAGTTTTGTTGGTTCATAACCCTCGTTTGTTTTATCTCTAACAACCGTCTTTCTCGCCTTTCTAACCTTCTTCTTTAACTTGTCTTTTTTACTATGACTTCCTGGCATTATCCAAGCACCTCGAATGTTGCGTTATTACTCTGAAATGCTCCCCCACCTGTGATTCCAATCTTAGCCCTATATTTCCATAGTCCTGTTGTGGATATGGCTGGGCTGGGGGTGCTGTTTATATATCTAATTATACCGTCTGATCCAGGTGCGTTTAAAATAAGTGCGGTAACTGTGGTTTCAGTTCCAGATGGGTCTGTAAAGGTAATTTGAATCGTGCTTGCATCACCAAGGTCAAATTCCGAGTTTGTGCCATCCACCGCTGTCTCCTGCACCAATAGTTGGAAATCGGTGTGTGTGTCTCCTGTGTGGACTTTTCCTACTGCCATAGTTTATATTAGTGTTTATTGATATATAAGACTTAACCGTAAACAGTATTCCTCAACACCCTTGCAATATATGTAGTTATTCTTGAAGTTCTTAGTATTTGGACTGTATTTCTTACAACCATCGCAGGTGCGTGTTTGATGGCTGTTATGACATCCCCAACGGTTAATGCTGCCTCTGTGAGTGTTCTATAATATCCAATAATCCTACTAACTGAGTCAGATATGGATATGGTCGATTCGGTTATTGTTCTGAAACTGCCTAATATTCTAGATATTGAGTCGGATACTGATATTGCACCATCTGTTATTGTTCTGAAGGAACCAAGTATTCTGCTAACTGAATCAGATATGGACACCGATTCTGATATTGATCTCATGGCGTTATATATTCTGGAGACGGAATCGGATACGGATATGGCAGATTCTGTTATGTTTCTGAAACTACCCATTAATCTTGATACCGAATCAGATACGGATATAGATGTATCTGTTATTGTTCTAAAGGCTGCCAACACTCTACTAATACTGTCTGAGATTGAGACCGACTCAGATATACTTCTAAACGAACCAAGTATCCTAGATACACTATCACTCACTGATATTGATGTATCTGTGATTGACCTGAAGCTAGATAATATTCTGCTTATTGAATCAGATACAGATATAGACTCAGATATACTTCTAAAGGCTGCCATCAACCTGCTTACCGAATCGGATACAGATGTGGATTCTGATATACTTCTAAATGAACCTAATATTCTTGACACACTATCGCTAACCGAAACTGTAGATTCTGATATGGATCTAAATGCAGCCATCAATCTTGACACAGAATCAGATGTGGATACACTCTCGCTTAATGATCTTACAGCACCAAATACCCTACTTACACTATCACTTATTGATATTGAAACGCCTGTTATAGTTCTATATGATGCAAACAATCTTGATACCGAATCCGTTATGACGTATGATTTCACATCTGTATCAAATGGTGGACTTGAGAAATAGAAGTCGTCAAAGACAGCACCCAAGTCGTAAATATATCTGTTAGATGTGGGTGATATTGTTGCTACCGAATCTGACGTTGTAATGCTCACACCTGTTATGGTCCTAAATATTCCTAATATTCTTGATATAACGCCAACACCGACAGATATTGTGGCTTCCGATATGGATCTGTATGATGCCAACTGTCTTGCTATGGAATCGGATATTGATTCTGATTCTGACAACGTTCTATAGGCTGCCATCAATCTTTCTACACTATCAGCAACTGTTACAATTCCACCACCTGCTGTATCAAATACTACACTATCGAAAACTGCCGAATCAAATACTGTTTGTTTTTCTGTTATTGATGCACTATAACGTTTTATCGTGTCAAATACTACTGGATCAAATAGGTTATTTCCATCGTCAAACAGTTGTGTGTATGACATTTATTCAAAGTCCTTAGCCTGTAAAATTTCTTCTGCACGTTCAATTCCATATTCCTTGCCTGTGTTGCTGTTGTTGGTTTCTGTCTGACCAAACTGATTCAAGTCTTTTCTAACATCTATTATCTGACCACTATGTTTTTGGATTATTTTCATAACCTTTGATTCTTCACTACTTGCAAACGTGAACTGCACATCTACATAAGCACCCATAGGTCTTTCATTATTTATCCAAGTAGCATTAAAGCCCTCTATTCGTGGCAACATTCTGCTTCCTATCTGAACGGTTGATTGCTGTGTGAATAATTCTGAATAAATGCGATTGTTAATGTCCTGTATTTCCCTGAACTTTTGAACAAGCTTTGTTGAATCTTCCACTGCCATTTTTAGACTTATGAGATTTGGAAACCTCACACGAACTTTTTTGATTTTGTTTATGTTCATGTGTTATACGCCTCAATATATCTAACATAAGTAGTTGCATTGTTTGTAGAATCACTATTAGCATTCATATTTATTCCCATCTTTGCTTCTGGAAGTGTCTCTGTTGATGTTCTTTCCAATACACCGTCAATTCCCATTGTTGCTGTTGTTGGTTTTGCTTCAAGTCGCCATACGTGCCAATTTGTATCTGCTGTTGGTGGTGTTTGCCAATGTCGTGTTTGACTTCCTGCGTTGTTGGTTGTTTGCATGGTAAATGTGACTTCATTGCCTTTTACACCTCCCATTAATGTATTTCCACCACCTGCACTTTGGTCTGCATCTTGTGCAAATCCAATATAACTACCATCGCCATTAGAATAATTCCCTGCTGTATCAAATTTTGCGACAAATATACAAACTGCACCTGTATGACTAAATGGTCTTACATCCATTGGGGATTGATTTCCACCTGTAGTAGTAGCATTAAATGCAACACAACCTGAATGAGCACCTGAAGATGGTGAATATATTTTCAAACCACCATCAATTTCATCTGCCATTGTTGCTGTAAATGTTGGCGAAGTAGCTGTCACAATACCCCACCTTTTGCTATCAAGCGAATCGCCTGTAAAATATTCTATCATGTGTTGCCCTGCAATCGTTGACAGATTATTCGTTATCTCATAAACGGAATTAAAGGTCAATGATTCCACGCCTCACAATATTTTACGTTTGCTGTTCCCACGCCTGTTCCTGTAGCTGACATAATTTCAAGAACAACAGTTTGTTTGGCAGTTGGTAATGTTCCTGTGTTAGTTGCTTCAAGAACACCATCAATGGTCATAGCACCAGATGAAGCCAACTGATCAATCTTAAAATTATGATAGTTTGTATCGTTTGAAACACCTGTTGTGACAGTAGTTCCACTGCCTGAATCATTTGTTGTATTAAATCGCCAATAGGTGTTAGTTGATTTTAATACTGCACCCACAAAACCATTCCAAGCTCCATCTGCTGATGGTTGTTGTGTAAATCCACCACCTGCATTTGATAAATCTGCCCACGCTTTATTGACTTTCATTGTAAAAATTATTGTTGATCCTGTTGGTTCAAATACTCGGAATGGTGGATAATTTGAAAATGTGTATGTTATTGATGGCGAAGCGTTAGTTCCTGTCACACCTGTTGAAATGTAAATACCTCTGCCACCTGAATCTGATCCTGTTGTTAATAATACGCCACCATCTACTGAATCTGCCATAGTAGCACCAAAATCGTTATCACTACCATTTTGATATCCCACACCCCATCTGAAAGTATCTAACGTATCGCCACTGAAATCTTCCACGAAATGCTGACCTGCAACAGTAGTCAATGGATTTAATTGTTCATATAGGGAATCTTTTATCTGTGGCATTATAGATTAGTCCTCGAATCGAATGATGTTGTTATGGTCATAGCATTAGGATATTTGACTTCTAATGTTGGATCACTTTCATAAATTTTAATAATTTCACAATTCAATTCCCCCTCAAAGATTAGAGTTGGTATGTGTTCTTCTGCCTGATGTCCTATGTCAATCTTGTAAATTTCTACATACATTTTATCTATGCAGGCAGGTATTGTTTTCGGTTCGTCAAATGTCAATGTGTTTTCAAAATGACCTGTGAAATATAATGCACCTATTATTATTCCTGCCAAGACGACAAGCCAAAATCCAATTCCGATATTTCGTTCCATCATGTATTGTAGCACTCCATATAATGCACATAGCCATACGGATTTGTTGGTGCAGTAACTTCTGTATTATGACATTCTACAAATGGCATTAATACATCGCCATAACCTGTTCCACTTGCATTTCCTACTGCTGTTGCTTTAAGAATACCATCAATGGTTAAACTAGATGTGGTGTCAGTAGATTCTAATTTGTGTGTGTGCCAATCATATAATCCTGTTTGATCCGTATCAACATTAGTAAATCCCCCAGACACCAATCTAAATTTCTCGCCACCATAAGCAACAAGATCAGCTTGAACTTGTGATGAAATATTTGCACCAGCTTCTGAATAATAATTAGTTCTCATTCCTGTATCAAGCAGTGAATAATTAACATCGGTTAATTTCATAACTGTTATTTGAACAAATCCATCTGCGTTAAACGTTCTAGCAGTTGGTGGGTCAGCAGGTGCAAAATCTATAATTGTTCTTCCAGACGTTGATGATTTTAATTCCAAACCACCATCAACTGTATTTGACATAGCAACAGCACCACCTGAGCCTGAAAATGAAGTATTCCATCTGTCTGTGTTTAATGAATTGCCTGTGAACCACTCTACCATTCTTTCCCCTGCTACTGTTGTTAATTGATTTGTAGATTCATAAACGGAATCAAAGGTTTGCCTTGATTGGTTTCGTGCTACTTGCGAATTAGCACTCATGGTTAACCACTGCTCGTGCTAGCGTCTTGTGTATATTCTAGTATAATTCCTAATAATTCTACGTTTGATCCTGCTTCTAACGTATCTGATCCTGCGTTTCTGTTTATTTGTATTTGAACAAGGTCTGCGTTTGCAGGGCTTCCACCAACTGTTATTGCACCTGATATTGTTGCAACATGAAGATCATCTGTTGCTATGAAAACATCTGTCACTGCAACTGCTGTTCCGAATGAAGCGTTTAACGTATCGTCATTTGAAATTGCTACTGCTGATACTTCAAATGCACCTGTGTCGCCAACTGATGTGGTTGTTGTATCTTGCATAGTCCAATAAATTTTTGCTAGTATTGTTCCTGCGTTCCAATTTTCAGGTGGTGTCCATGTGAATGTGCAACGTGAATCAATGGTTGCGTGTTCAGGCAATACTAATGATGAAACTGATACACCGTTTGATAATACTCTTGTCTGACCGTAAGAACTTGCTGTTCCTGCTGTGCTACTAGGTGTTGCAATAAATGCACCACCGTCTGCCCAAAATTGTTGAGCACCAAATCCACCACCTGCTGCAACCCATGATGGGGCTGATGCCGATGTTGCGAATGTTAATACCTCTCCCGCTGGTGTTCCGGGCTTGGCTAATTTAGTTAATGTTGTTCCGCTTGCATAATAAAGAATATCTCCTGCTGTGAAACTTGCAAGACCTGTTCCCCCACTTGTTGATATTAATGTTGCAGATAGACCTGCTGCTAATGTAGCATTTCCTGCTGTGAAACCTGTTGCTGTGCCTGTAATACTTGTTCCTACTAATGCTGATGGTGTTCCCAATGCTGGTGTTACTAATGTTGGACTTGTTGCAAAGACTAATGCTCCACTTCCTGTCTCATCTGAGATTGCTGTTTTTAATTCTAATGATGTTCCTGTTAATGTGTTATCTGTTAAGTCTATTGTTTTGTTTGTAAATGTGGTTGTACTTGAAGATGTAACATCTCCACCTGCATATTCATACCAGAATGTGCTTACTCTAATTAAAGTTGTTGGCACTGTTGTTGATAGATCCTTGTTTGCATTTCCTGATAATCTCATATCACCATCGCTTGAAGGACTTGATGTGTTGTTTAGTGTTACTGAACCAGATGTATAAACCCATAAAAGATCACCCTCGTTTGTATTTGTTATCGCTATGGTATCAATGCTTGTTGATCCTGATAATTTAACTAAACTGTTTGTTGGTGTTACTGTTGAAGCACTTGCTATTGTTTCAGGTGTGAAACCTAAAACACCATCGCTATCTAAGTCTGCGTTCCAACTATTTACAGAAACTTGTTTGGTTGCATCGTTACTTCCAGTTGCAACTGTTGTGTGTCGACCCCAGCCTTGTCTAGCCATTTAGGTATCCTAACCCAATGTGAGGGTCCAAGTCACTTGAAGCGTGTCTGAGCTTACAAGTGTCACTGAAGTAAAAACTGCTTCATGTGCTAAAATTCCTACTGAGGCTGCATTGAATGTTCCAGACATCTGCACTGCTGTATGTGTTGCGGATGCCGTATAAGTCTTGACCAAAGTGGTCGTGTTAGAATCATCAACATGGGTGATGGTTGTTGCGACTGCTCTTTCTAATCCACCTGTTGTGATTTCACTTGGTAGTGTTGTATCTGCTGCATCTGCTCCTGTTGAGTCAGTTGTCAGTGCAATATAGTTTGCTCCCTGTGTACCAGCGGATGTGTTTGTATATACCTGTGCATGGAAGAAATCTCTACCATCTGTGGTTAATAAGTTATGTTTATCCTTACATAATATCTGTTCGTCTGGTTTACCTACATTTTTAATAACTGTTACATAGCCGTTAATCCATGAATCCTCTTTTAATCCTGTATGCTTACCTGCTTTTACTTGTGATCCATCAATGGTTGGTGTGTGCTCTACGAAGTTAGTCATTGGTTTTTACACTCCTCGCATAATACGTCTGGGTATGTCTTACCATTCTTCAGTTTGCCTGTCCATATAAAATCAACATCTGCTCCACATGTTACGCATTTGGTTACGCCACGATGGGTTGTCTCTGTATCAGCCAGGTGCTCTCTCCATTCATCTAGAGAACCACAGGACCAGTTATTCTTATAATCTTTAAAAGTTCCTTCTAAACCTGATGCCATAGTATTAGTAAGTGAATTATACTATATAAGGATTAAATTTGACGTACATTTCTATGAAGCCATTTTTTAAGAGTCTTATATAATGACCAATACTTCCAATTTCTAATACCATACTTTAGTCTTATACGCAATAAATCCCTTTCTGACAGGTCCAATACCTTTCCATCGTAATATGGGTCCATAACATCCTTGGAATTGTTGTCTGAATCATGCCTTAGACCTAAAGAATGACCTATTTCATGTATTAAAGTTTGTAATATATTCCATGTTACATACCTGTTTGTTGAAATAACCTTATCTAAAACACCAAGCCTGACAGCATCCGAGCCTAATATGCCTCTTGAATGGGTAGCCCACACATAATCTGTATTGAATACAATCTCCCCCGCCTTCGAGGTTCCTGGAAAGTATGCATACGCCAATACACCCGGTCTCTCACTAAATAGTTGATCGTCTTCAGCCTTCCTGAAACTAATTATAATATCTGCCTTCTTCCAAATTGTATATGAAGATTTAAGTCTGATTGGTATTTCAAAATTCCATGTAGACATGGCTAGGTTCACTGCTCTTTTCATCTTCTTCATGGGTATTAATGGACAATCATTGTTATAGTCTATGGCATAATATAAGATTTTCTTATCCCATTTGTCATACCATTCCTTCTGTTCGTTGGCTTCAAACTCAACACCATACTCTTGGGCTAATGCTATGCATGAGGGGTTGGCTATAATATTATTATAGGCATTTCTTCTTGGATTGATTCTTGGCATACTATTTCCTAAAACTTGGGTTCAACCGAGCTAATTTTTCTTTGCTCTTGTTATAGCGAAATCTGCTGCGAAACCAGTTGTTAAACCAACGAGGATTATTGCTGAATCTGACAGACCATCAATCACTGCTGTTTGTGCTAATGCCAAACCGCCTAAGATTGCGATTATTAATGAACCACCCAGTTTCTTTGCTGAGTATCCTTTGTCTGTGTTGTGTAAATATCCACGTAGAGTGTTTAATATTGCTCCGCCTGCTGCTGCTGCTGCTACCAATACTAATGCTTCTACCATAAAGACCATATACCATCATAGGATTTAAACCTTTATACGATGCCATGCGTATATTTATTCATGCTGAGTAGAGAAGCAAGATTTATAGCCCTCTTTATTGGGTTCTTTATGGTTTTAATACTACTTGGATGTACGATATTCGTTGCATACGCAGCCACTGGCTCGGATGAACTACCTCTTCCCGCTGAGTTTAAGTATTACTATGAGACAGTTGGCTTTAAGTTAAGCAAGGCAGAAGCGGTTATATGCTATTTTGAGCCAGAGGATGAGTCTGTAAGAGACAGATTCTGGTCTGAGAACTGGTTTAATGTCACAACAAACTCCATATCTGAATGGAAATACAGGTTATATGAGAAGACCTATAATGGTGATTGGGAATTTAGTTACAGGTTCTTCATGCTGCATGAGCACACAGGTAAGTCTGTTGCCGATCCACTCTTTAATGACTGTGAAGTATTTATACTATTTGAGAAAATATCATCTGAGAACAAGTTAGGTCAGGTTAGTTTTGACTATAGTAAATCAATACGTGGTTATACCATTATGACAATATGGAGCCAGGTTGAGAAGGAAGGTGCCATCACAATACATTTTGGTGATTCAGGTGGTTCTTCAACAGTAGGACCAAAGGTTATTGATATACCAACATTTAATATAGGGAAGGTAGCTCAGCATGAGTTCGGTCATGTTATCGGTCTTGGGCACCAGTTTGGAACAATGAAGGGAATTAACTCAACAAGTATTATGAACCAGCACATGAGCACAGATGGTCTAAACGAGGATAGACTTATAACCGATGAGGATATTGAGGCAGTATTATTTCTGCATGGAGCCGATGGGTTTGGTGGATGGAGTGATCGTGTCAAGTATAATTACATAATAATACCATAAGATTATTTTCCTAACGCAAGGCTTTTATCTTATCATCGCTAAATGGTTATATGCTTTCTTCTATTTTAACAATCCGAGAAAATATAACATGGATTAGACAGGCAAACAAATATGTTGAATATAATGGTTCAAGCGACCAAGGCTTCTATCAAGAGTATGATTACATTGTGGAGATGTTAACTGCTAAACACAGATATTAGAGTGTTTGCATAAAGGACACCGCTGCAAAGAGTGTGCCCAACGCTGCAATTATTATATAAAACTTTCTCTCTTTTTTTTCTGCATTTTGTGTAACTGTATTTAAATGATTAGTTATATCTACCTCAACCTTCATCATCCTATCACATAGATCATCTATCTTATCATCAAACTTATCTATTCTTTCAAACACTCGTTGAGCAAATAACTCGTCAATCATCTTCATGCCACCAAGGATTCATATCCACACCATTTATTTTAAATGTTACATAGTCTTCACTTATTTCTGGTCTATCCTTCTTCATCACCAGATACGGTAATGATTCGGTTAAAAGCATGTATAATGAAACAAGACCTGAATAGTCTACATTAGAAATACCGTTCATACTTATACACCATCTTCCCATTTCTTAGTTTGTTGTGCCTTTGTCCACTTCTTTGCAGATGCTTTCTCCTTGTTGTGGGCTTCCATCTTGCCCCAATCATCTGTCTTAACCCAGTCTGCTGCTGTGATGTTCATCTTCCCTGTTCCATCCTGCCATAGGTTAATCTGTACAGGCTGTCTCCAGTTGTTTAGTTTGTTACGTGTTGGGTCTGGTCCACCTTGTGAGCCCTTGCTCATTGTGTCCTTGTCATATTCCTCTAATCCTAACATCTCTCGTATACCTGATTCGTCTATGAATCCTAATTGTGCCATCTGCATCAACACACCAAACATATCAGGTGTTAGCAATGTCAATAGTTTTGGTTTGTTAAATTTAAACTTGATCTTACATGGTAGTTTCCTTGCATCCTTCTCTTGGAATAGTATGCATAATATCCTGTCAAAGAATTGCTCTTCTAGTTTAGCCTCTAATACTTTACACTCTGGTCTTATCTCCTGGTTAAGATATGCATCTACCTCTTCGATGTTTGCATTACCGCCTAGTTTTCCAATGTCACCCTCGGATAACATGAATCCGGGTAGACCAAATGCTGTGATGATTGCCTTGATTAAGCCCTGTCTTATTATCTCCAGCCCTGCAATATCTGCATGTGGTGGTGTTGTTAGGACACTTACCCCTGTTTCCTCTGGGTTACTTGGTCCTGTAACTGCAATAGCCTGACCTTTTGCATCGTTGACCCTCTGAATAAATTGGGTTAATACATCTTCCTCATTCCCTGCTTCTTGAGGTGGTATTGGAACTGAGAACACGGGTGGCTTGTACCATGCTGATTCTGCAGCCCTCTCATAGTCTTGGTTTAATACAATATTTAATGTGTTAGCCTCATCTGCAATCCTGCTTATTTTAGAATCGCCATAGTAATCTGAGAATAGTTCGTTATTCCATCCATGCATGAGATATATGAATCTGGTTGATGGTATAATATTATCCCTAATCTGGCTTCTAACCCCTATAATCCTTACACCGATTAACTCTCCTGTGTTATCATCCAATACAGGTCTCTCTGTATATTCAGGTCTGATTAACCTGATCTGCTCAGGTAGTTGCCAGTTGCCATCCTCGTCTGGGTCTAATGGTGTCAATGCCAATACGCATCTGCCCTGCTCCAATGTTGTCATATATGCATTGAAGACGTTGGTTGCTAGATCCAGGTCTAATGCTAATTTATCTATTTTATCCTTAATTTGCTCTGCTGTCATTTTTTTCTTAAAGTAGGGCACATCATAGGTGGTGGTTCGCTGCCACTCGTCTAGTTGTTTGTCAGGTACATCTTCCTCTCTCCTTGGAACAATCTCTGTGGTATATCCCTGACCTGTTACATACGTTGTCTGTATTCTGGAAGCCCTATATACGTAGGGGTTTGTCATGGCTGATTTAAATTCTCTTCTCTGTGTTCCTAAATATGGGTCTAGTGGTGCCCAAACTTGTAAACCTTGATAATTACCAGCCTCTCCATTCATCTTACGCCAGAAGTTTCTCTCGAAGTTTCTGCCTGCTGTCTCTCTAACTGATGCCACTCTGGGTGTTGCTCTTTCGTTCTTTGCTTTCTTCACCCTCGACTTTTTAGCCATTATATATAGTTACCTGTTCTCCTTTATTAACCTTATATACGATTAAGTTCCTGGCTGATTAGGCTCTCAAGGTTCATCTCTCTCGGTGCTGCAGCAACTGCTCTGGCTTTAGTAATACCCCTCACCGCATAACTCCCTGCCTCGCATGCTAATGCAAGTGCCCAGAACCTATCATCGTGAAAACCCTGTGGATGTCTATATAGTAAGTTACCAGCATCTGATGTAACAACTTCCTGCTCTGTTACCTCTCTAAACAAATCTCTATCATGTATCTTTAGTTTCTTTTCATTAAATAACCCTTTTACTAAGGTGATTAGTTCGAACTTCTTCTTAACTGTCAATACCACAGGTCTGCATATCTTACGCATGGATGGCATAATTAGTTTTGCAACCGCATCACCCACACCTGTCCTATCATAGCTGATCTTGTTGAATTTCTCTAAATCGTTAATCTTCTCTAATGATTTGAATATCAGAGAATAATCAATATGACCCCATACCTTCTGCCCAACCTGGTTCAATACCCCCTCATCCAGTTCCAATACAACCAAGGCTGAGTTATCTACTCGCTGTGCCAGGTCTAATCCACCATACTTAGGATTCATATATCCTCGCTAATCGTTGTTTTAACTTTGCCAATTTTTCCTTTTCTATATATTCACGACTAAAACCCTCTGTCATTTTTTTAGGATATTTTCGTGTTACAACACCAGGTCTAAATTTTTCACTGGTCATTGGTTCAGTGAAATGTGGGTTTTCACTAAATTCACTTTTTCTTTTCAAGTTTGTTAATCTACTTGGGGGTGTTTTTCGTGGTCCTCTTACACCATATTCATCATCTAAATAATCACCTGTGTCTCTCCATGGTTTTATTTCATTTCCTTGTTCAATATGAGAATATTCACCCTCTGCCCATTTTTTATGCATTTTTGTTGTATCTTTATCTGCTTGTTCTTTTCTATGTTCAAAAGGGGTTTGTTCTTTTTTATCCCATCTACCTGCCAGTCTCTGCCTTAACTCATTAATATTAGTCATTTCCTATTCTCCCATTCATATTTACAGTCTGGGCATACATACCATTTCTTAGCCAATTTAACATTCTCCTTCAAACAATTCCTGCATATCATCTATACATTCCATCTGGTTGTTTCTCCTCTCCTTCCTTTAATCCTTCAAAGTTAAAATCAAACATAGCCTTGAACTGCTCATACTCTATCTTCTTGTTTACCAGTTGAAGTGCCAGACTTATCTCAATGAAGTTCATCTTATTCTTCTCGCTAATCTCAACTATATTGCTATCTATGGCATCATATAATATGTTTATTATATCCCAGCGTGGGTCTTTTCTATCAGGTTCGTCTGCCATTACCATGCACCGCAGTTATGTAATGATTTAATCTCCCGGTTAAAGAAGGCACCCTTGCTTCCAGCACCTGAGAATGAATCGAATAGTCTTTCCTCAACATTACAAAAGTCGTAGGTTTTACCGTTAAGTATTATCTCCATGCTTTGCTCGTCTTGGTCATACTTCACATTACCAACAAACGATGATGAGTGTGTGAAGGCTTTGAACCTTGGGTCTTTGGCAGCCAACTTCCAGTGTTTGTTTAATGTTTCTTTAAAGTTAAACTGTTTTGGTCTACCTGT
>Ga0310121_10002472_pt1 | contig 17447 bp, 16 predicted proteins | sample CB27_Tmax_986_MG_FD_203504 | JGI IMG/M metagenome (GOLD analysis project Ga0310121, IMG submission 203504) | Marine microbial communities from Western Arctic Ocean, Canada - CB27_Tmax_986 | ecosystem: Environmental > Aquatic > Marine > Oceanic | place: Canada: Western Arctic Ocean | collected...
ATGTGGAGAGACAGGCGATGGGGCGGGACCTCGATACCGATATTCCGGACCTCGACGCGACAAACACTGAGCGGTTGAAGAGAATTTTTGCCAGCCTCGAGCGCGCCTACACCAAGGCCGCCCAGAGAACCGAGCTCGGCCGACTCGCGTCTCGCTTTCAGGCCGTGGGCGACATCCACCACCACCATGCCCGGGGTGACGTCAGTATCTCGGTCCAGTACATGGATCATGAACGCTTCGATGACGTCGGTGTGGCGCCGTTCGAGTTGCTGCCATCCGCGATCGCGGATGGCAAGAAAGAGACGAAGACGAGCCGCGCGGACGTCAACGCGCTCAAGGTCCTGCGCTGGCAGCTACGCCACAGCGTGAAGGCTGCGTACCAGAAGCTCGAGCCGCGCATTCGCGACGCCATTCGCGACCGCGCTGACATGGGGCACGTGCAGGTGCAAGTGACTGTGGATCTACGCCCTGCCGAGTAGCCCTTCGGGAGCTGCTTATCGCTTCTAGGATAGATGGAAAAGGTGTACTCTGGGCGCTGTTCTTCGGTCTCGTGCTCCTGGCCGTTACTCGTTACGTACCTACCTAGCCGAACGCCGCCTCCCGCACGGTGAGGCCGCGAATGCGGTCGAGATCGAGCTCGACACCCAGGCCCACGCCGGTCGGGACTCGCATGACCCCGTGCTCTACCTCGAACTCCGGCGTGACTATGTCCCGCTCCCAGTACCGTCGGCTCGCGGAGATGTCCCCCGGCAGGGTGAAGCCCGGAAGGGAAGCCAACGCCACGTTGTGCGCCCGCCCGACCCCGGACTCGAGCATGCCACCACACCAGACCGCCATGCCCCGGACTCGCATCGTGTCGTGCAATCGGAGGCTCACTCCGAGGCCGCCCACCCGACCCGGTTTGACGTTTACGATCTGGCAGCTGCCCATCTCCAGCGCTAGTGCTAGATCACCCTCGGACTTGATCGACTCGTCGAGGCAGACCGGCGTGCTGATGCGCTCCTGTAGACGTGCGTGGTCGAAGAAGTCGTCATACGAGAGTGGTTGCTCGATCATCATCAGATCGAGCGCGTCCAGTTCCTCGAGTCGGTCCACATCGTCCAGGGAGTAGGCCGAGTTCGCGTCGGCCATGAACGGCGCGTCTGGGAAACGCTCCCGCAGCCCCGCGAGCATCTCGATGTCGCGGCCGGGCTTGATCTTGATCTTCACTCGCGCATAACCGTCGTCGAGGTACCCCTGGACCTGTTCGTGCAGCTCCTCGTCCGTGGCCTTGAGCCCGATGCTCACACCGACCGGCACGACATCCCGATCACCGCCCAGCTTCTCGGAGAGTGAGACACCGTCGGCACGCGCCGCCAGGTCCCAGCCGGCCATCTCTACGGAGGCCTTCGCCATGTTGTGGCCGCGTACCCAACGCACGGGAGCCAGGATGTCCTCCGGCGCTTCGGCATCCCGCCCGACGATACTTGGAAGGATGTATTCCGTGAGCATGTGCCACGCGGTGCCCGTCGTCTCGTATGAGTAAGCCGGGTCCTCGCCCACGACACATTCGCTCCACCCCTCGACGCCCTCCGAGTACAGCGTCAGCAGGAGAATCCGGCGATCCTGCCTGCGGCCACTGCTAATCTCGAAGTACTCCTTCAAGCGCAGCGGAATTTCCCGCAGCACGGCACGCTCGATCTTAATCGACGCCCTCCTACTGAGTTGGTGTGCCACCGAGAAGCGAAAGGACTTCGCCTACCTGTTCCCAGCCCACCCGCATGAGGAACGTAGAGTTCCGGCCGTACGACTTAGCACCCAGGATGAAGAAGTCGGGCTCGGGGTTTCTGAGCGTGTCGGCACCCTGACTCGTCTGATCCAGGCAGTCCACATAAGAAGACGCGAGTAGAGCCGCCGAGAGTTTCATCGGGCCCGACGTCATCCAGCACTCGTGTACCTGGAGCTGTCGGTAGATCGTGTGATCCCCCACATAGCCCGTGAGCGCGATGGCGCGATCGACCACGGCGTGAAGGTCTGCACGTGCCCCCACTTCCGCACGTTGCCGGCCGGCCCGTCCGCCATCTCTAAGATTGTGAAATCGAACCCGGCCTCCAGACCCGTAGGTCCAGCCCCGAGGATGGCTAAGTATGTGCGACTCAAGTGTCCTCCCGGCGCACGAGCAGGTAGTCTGCGCTAGCCCCCGCACGCAGCAATTCGCGCACCTCGTAGCCTCCGCTCAAATAGTGCGTGAAGACCGCCCGAGTGGCCCCCCTCCACTGGAGAGCGACATCCATCGAGCGATCCATGATGTCGACGATGTTCGCGGGAATCGCAACCAGCAGCCGGTCTTTCGGGTTCTCGAGGTCCGGAGTGCCCGGGTGAGCGAGCCCTTCGATATCATCACACCCCAGCACCCGCTGAGCATCCGGAAACCCCTCGTGACTCGGCCCAGGCTCCTCGCCGTCAAGCCGGGCGACGACGCGCTCCGTGGTCATGTGCCAATGCGCGACGAAGCGATCGGTTCCCACCCCCCGGTGCAGCGGTGAGTCAGTGTCGCCATACATGTCGCGTCCATACTCGCGGACGACGATGCCGAGCTTCCTGAAGTTCAGGTACGCGTTGCGCGACTGCAGCGGGTCGAAGGTCCAGTACATCGTCTCGACACCACGCGCCAAGACCTGCTCACGCTGGTACGCCTTCAGCCGGGTCCCGAGCCCCCTGTCCTGCAGGTGCGCGCGCACCGCGAGCATGTCGGACCAATGCACGACCTCGCCGTCCCGTGGACCGGTCATCCCGAACACGAAGCCGGCCAGACACCCGTCCACGTCGTACGCACCGGCGCAGACACCGCCCAGTAACTGGGAGACCTTCAGAATCGCGAGAGGCACTCCCTCGCTGAACCCCTCTCCCCAAGTCTCCTCCTGGAGGTCCACACAGGCACGATATTCCCCGATCGTGGTGAGCGGTCGGATCTCGAAGTGAGTGGCGCTCCCGGGCAAGCTCATTCCTGGCCTGATTCCACCGGGCTCATTAGCAGCTCCGCCAACAGCGCCGCACGTTCAACCAGACCCGAGATCTCGACGTGCTCATGGCTCGCGTGCGCGCCGCCCCCCCGGGGACCGAGCCCGTCGAGCGTCGCGGTGAACTGGCTGGTCGTATTTCCGTCGGAGCCACCGCCCGACATGTCCTCGCCTAGCTCGATGCCCAGACGGCTTCCCGCCTCGGTCGCAGCCCGCCACAGCAATCGGTTCCGAGCGGTGCGCTGCAATGGCGGTATCACTATGCCTCCTTCGATCTCTATCGACGTGCCCGGGGTCTGTGGCTCGAGTCCATAGATGGTCTTGGTGATGGCCTCTCCATCTGAATCCGACAGGACGCGCACGTCGACTTCCGCTTCCGCTCGGGCCGCGATCATGTTCACGCGCGTGCCACCCCGAACGACCCCGACATTCACGGTCACCCCGCGTTCTAGGTCCGTGAGCGCATGAAGCCTGTGCACGACGTGCATCAGCTCATGAATCGCCGAGGCCCCTCCGGTGGGGTCGAGCCCCGAGTGAGCGGCCTTGCCGTGGACCCGCACCTTGAAGCGCCCGAAACCCTTGCGGACTGTCTTGAGGTGGCCGTGCGCACCCAAGGCCGGCTCGAGCACGAAAGTGCGCACAACGTGCTTAGCGATCAGCCGAACGTAGCGCTTCGACTCGGGGCTCCCGGTCTCCTCGTCGGAATTGATGAACCAGACCGGTGTCGCAGGCGGTTCATGAGCGAGGTCGCGCAGGGCGCGTAGGGCGAAGATACCCTGCACTATGCCAGCCTTCATGTCGAAGGTGCCGGGCCCGCGCACCGAGCCGTTCTCCACTACGACCGGCATCGACGCCAGCGTACCGAGAGGCCAAATCGTGTCCGAGTGCCCGATAAGCAGCTGAGCGGGCCTGCCTCGCTCGCGCTTCTCAGGCACCGCGAACAAGTGTCCACCCGTCTTCTGACCCGAGACGTACCGCACCCGGAAACCGAGCTCAGACAATGCCTCGGACAACTCCGATTGCACCGCCGCCTGGGAAGCCACCTCGTCGGTCGGCGACTCTTTGCACGCCAGCGAGACGAGCATCTCCACCATGGCGTCACGCCGCCCGGTCAAATACTCGAGGATCGACTGCGCTCGGGCGCCCACATCACTCATGACTCATGCTTCCCACCTCGAGTCTGGTAATAGCCGGCGCGCCGATAGCTCTCGTCCAGCAGCTCCACCGGATGTAATACGCCTTCTCGGGCCCCCTCCATCCGGAGTCCCGCGCCGATTTGCATCATACAGCCCGGGTTGGGCGTCACGACGGCTTCCGCTGCGCAAGCGCGCACCGCTGCCACCTTGTCCCGTCCGATCTCGCCACCGAGCTCCGCGTGCGTGATGCCGTAGATGCCTGCTCCGCCACAGCACTCGTCCGCCTTGGCGACGATGTGGACCTCGGTGCCCGGTATGGCAGCGAGCACCGCGAGCGGAGGCTGCTCGACGCGCTGAGCATGCAGAAGGTGGCAGGGGTGATCGTAGGCCACCGTGCATGCCATTTCCGCTCCGCCCAAAGGCCCCGCATCGGAAAGCAGCTCAGTGACGTCCCGCACCTTGGCTGCTATGGCGCACGCGCGCTCAGACATCTCGGGGTCATTTTCCAACAGCACGCCATAGTCCTTCATGGCAGCACCGCACCCTGCCGCATTCACCGCAATGGCATCGGTATCGATAGACTCGAAGGTGGCGATGTTTGCCCGAGCGAGGGCCCGCGCCTGTTCGAGGTCCCCTCCGTGTGCGTGCAGCGCACCACAGCAATCCTGACCGGCTAGTGGGACCACACGGTAGCCATTGGCCTCAAGGGTGCGAACGGTGGCGCGGCTGACACGGGCAAAGAGCCCCTCCTGCACACAGCCGGTCAACACGGCAACCCGTCCACGCGAACCCGCCGCAACCGACTTAGTCTCCGCGTCGGCCGAGCCGGTCTTAGCAATACCCAAGGTGCGCAGACGGCTCCAACCCGCCGTCGAAGCGAGCATCGCAAGTGCGAGTTTCACGGTCTTGAACGGCCCCACCGCCGGCATCAGGCTGGCACCGAGCGACGCGAGCCCAAGGCCCCGGATCAACCGACTCAGCATGAAGAAGAGGGTTCTCCGGAATGAGGACGATAAGACCCAGAGCAGAGCGCGCGTCAGGAATCCGGAGAGATGGTGCTCGGCGACGGTTTGGCGGGCCAGCTCGAGCAGGGTGCCGTACTCGACTCCCGAGGGACACACCGGCTCACACGCGCGGCACCCTAGGCATCGATCGATGTGCGTGGCGAATGCCTCGGAGCCGGGATCGAGCCGCCCTTCGACGACTGCCCTCATGAGGTACAGGCGCCCGCGCGGAGAATCCGCCTCGTCGCCAAGACGGGTATACGTGGGGCAAGCCGGCAGACAAAACCCGCAGTGCACGCACGGGAGCAAGCGATCGCGCTGCTTCCCCAGCGCCTCGGAGAGCGTCGACACGGTGCGGCTCAAAGTAGCACACCGCCGGGATCGAAGAGCAGCTTCAGGCCGTCGCCGAACTCCCGGGCAGCGGGCGACAGTGAGGTGGAAAGAAGCGCTGGACTCGCGTCGAAGGGACAACGGTCTACCGCGACGGTACCGCCCAACCCCTCCGCTCCCACACGTACCGCGTGCACGACGTCGCTTGGACCCGCGCCAGTGAGCCCAACCCGTGCGGAGCCCTCGGCAACGTCCGCCACGACCACACTGTCCACACCCACGAGCGCGCCTCGCATCATGTCGAGCAAAGCTCCTAACTCCGAGGGCAACGCAGAGGTTTGGAACAGGACCTCAGCGTCCGCGCCTGCGTCTCGGGTGGTGGCAAGCAATACCTCAGCCTCGGGCCCATCTCTCACACTGAAGGAGACCCCGGCGTGCGCCTCGAGCATCCGTTGGTCCGCCTCGACCGTGTCCAGGGCACCGTGCAGGCGCACGAGCAAGCTCGCGGCCCCAGGCGAGAAAGAGAGCACGATCGACGCCGGCAGGGTCGGGGCGGTCGCGACCGCCCTGGCAGCAGGCACGAGCGCAGCGGGCTCGCCGGCCTCGAGCACGAGCACCCTGTCGAGCGCCGGCATGGGAAAGAGCCGCACCGTGACCGACGTCACGACCGCGAGGCGACCGCGGCTGCCTACCATCGGCTTGATCAGATCGAAGCCTGCGACGTTCTTCACGACCCGGCCACCTAGCCGTAGCGTGCGGCCGTCGCCACACACGACCGTCATTCCGAGCACCTGATTACGCACGTGTCCGTAGCCGGCCCACAAGGGACCGGTCACTCCGGCCGAGGTGAGTCCACCCAAGGTGCGGTTTGGCGCGTCCAACGGGTCAAACGGGAGCCATTGGCGGTGCTCGCCGGCCACGACAGCTAGCTCCGTCAGGGGCGTACCGGCCCCTGCCGTCAGCGTGAGATCCGCAGGCTCGTAGATCTGGACTCCCCTCAATCGAGCAGCAGAGAGCGCGATGTACGGACGCTCGGGCCGGCGGTCCCCAACGTGCGCACCGGTCCCCACCGGGATCACCCCGACTGCGGCGGCCTGCGCCCACGCAAGAAGCTCGACGATCTCTTCGACCGAGCTGGGAGCGACGACCGCGTCAGGTGCCCGCCCAAGCGCGATCCTCGCCGAGCCGCCCGGCGGAAGTGTGAGCGCCTCCGCGGAAACCACGTCGGTCAGGGGAGTCGCCCTGCTTACCGTCATGAAATCACCCCCGCCTGCAACTCGCTCGCGCTCGACGTGCGACTCGGAAGCACCTTTCCCGGGTTGAACAGCCCTTCGGGATCGAAGAGCCGCTTAACGGAACGCAGCATCTCTAGTTCCGTCTCGTTGTGCACGAGCGGCATATAGTCGCGCTTGTCGATACCCACACCGTGCTCGCCGGTGATCGTGCCACCCACGTCGACGCACAACTGCATGATCTCATTAGATGCGCGCTTCACGCGGTCCAGCTCGTCCGTGTCCTGACGATCGAAGAGGAGGTTGGGATGCAGATTGCCGTCTCCGGCATGGAAGACGTTCGCGATCTTGAGGTCGTAACTCTCACCGATCTGAGCGATGCGCGCGAGCACCTCCGGGAGCTTCGTGCGCGGCACCGTTGCGTCCTGGACCAGCAGATCGGGCGCGATGCGCCCCATGGCGCCGAACGCCTTCTTGCGGGCCGTCCAAAGCGCCGCGCGGTGCTCGGGCTCCGTGGCCCTCCGTACCTCCCTTGCACCCGCAGCGATACAACACTCTTCTGCCCTGTCCGCGTCCGCCTCGAGACCCGCCTCGGTCCCGTCGAACTCGACGACCAGCGCAGCGCCAGCGTCGACGGGGTAGCCAGCGGCGAAGACACTCGCCTCCAGCGCCAGGATCGTGGCCTGGTCCACTATCTCCATCGCGGCCGGCATGAGACCAGACGCCATGATCGCGGTCACTGCACGCCCCGCGTCCTCCATGGTGTCGAAGATTCCGAGCAAGGTGCGCACGCCCTGGGCGATGGGCAGCAGACGCACCTCGATCTCGGTCGCGATTCCGAAGCAGCCCTCCGAACCGACGAAGAGCCCGACCAGGTCGAGTGACCCGTGCCGGGTTCCCGTGGCACCCCCGAGCTGAACGACGCGGCCTCCGGCCAGTACCACGGTGAGTCCGGTGACGTACCGGGACGTGACGCCGTACTTGAGGCAATGTGGTCCGCCGGAGTTCTCTGCCACGTTGCCACCCAAGGTGCAGGTGCTCTGCGACGATGGGTCGGGCGCGTAGTACAACCCGTGTGGACTGGTCGCCTCCGTGAGGTGTGCGTTGATCACACCCGGCTGCAATCGCGCAAGCCGGTTCTCCGGATCGATGTCCAGGATCCGGTTCATGCGGGCCGTGCCTAGGACTACGCCGTTGTCGGTTGCGAGGGCACCGCCGGACAGGCCCGTGCCCGCACCTCGTGGCACGACCCCGATCCCCTCCCCGTGCAGAGCCTCAACGACGCGGGCGACCTCATCCGTCGAGCCCGGCAGCACCACCGCCCGGGGCGGTATTCGATACGCTGTGAGGCCGTCGGACTCGTATACGAGCAGGCGATCTGGGTCGGTGATGACGTGCTTCGCCCCGACGATGGCCGACAGGCGACGCACGAGCGCGGAGGGCACGGAGGGTATGAGCTGGCTCATGCACGAGCATACCCCACTCACAACGGGGGGTGCAATACGGCGCCCTCAGAGTCGATCGCGGTCCCTCGACCACGTCGCCGTCACCCGGGAGGAGGTAGACGTGTTCACCCTCCAGACCTGTCCGGGCCCGGATCGATCACCGTAACCCTGCCCTTCTCCACCATGAAGGCACGGGTCCCGTCGAGCGTAATAGCGCTCGCGTTACCCGCGTTCAGGTGGCTCTCCCGCTCCGTCGGAATGACTCCTAACGACGCTCCGCGGCTAGCTGCTCCGCAAGCTTGTCCGCAATGCTGATGAGCGCCATCGCGTCTTCCTCGGTGAACGCCGCCTGATCGTCCGAATCGATATCGATTTGTCCGAAGATGTCCTCACCCGCGCGGATCAGAATCACTATCTCCGACTGTGTATCGGGCGAGCACACGAGGAAGTTATCCTCGGCGCTCACGTCGGCGATGTTGAGGTTGGTCCGCTCGGCAACCGCGCGCCCGCAGACGCCCTCGCCTACGGGGATCTTCGCGTGGTCCGTGCCAGGACCCATGTAGTTGTGGAGCCACAGTTCCTGCTCGGCCTCGTTGAGCAGATACACACCAACCCAGTTGAAGCGGTCATCGGCCGCGTCGATTGAGCGCACGGCTTTCCGGAGCAGCGCGTCCGAGAGGTGACCCTCGTCCCGCATCTCCTGCAAGGCCAGCACCACTTCTCCACTGTTCAAAGCCATTTCTGTCGCGTCCATGAGAACGTTTGTAGGGGCACGAAGGGTAGAGAGGGGGGATGGGAGCGTCAATTAGAGCGGCGTGAAGTCGGTCTCCGGTGTCAGCCGCCGGATGAAAGCGGCGATGAGGCGCGCCGAGTTGAAGAGATCCTCGATGCTGATTATCTCGTTCGGTGAGTGCATGTAGCGGTTCGGGACCGATACCAGGCCCGTCGGCACGCCCGCACGCGTGAGAAAGATCCCGTCCGCGTCGGTGCGTGTCGCTTTGGGCGACGCCTGGATCGTGTAGGGGAGTCCCTCGTCCTCAGCCACTGACGCCAACATCTCGAAGACGCCGTCGTGGACAGCCGAGCCACGGCTGAGCACCGGACCACCACCGACCTCGTGGTCGCCCAACTCTTTCTTTTCCACGTCTGGCACGTCGGTACTGAACGTCACGTCCACGACGATGGCGACATCGGGCTCGAGCGCGTATGCACTGGACATTGCGCCACCTCCCGTGAACCCGATTTCCTCTTGTACGGTGGCTACGGCAGTCGCGCACGCGACAGGCGGATCGGCGGAAATCATGCGGATCGCCTCCAGCACTACGAACGCCCCGACGCGGTCATCGACGGCGCGGCTAGCGATCCTGTCTCCGGCAAGGCGGACCATCCTCTGGGACACGACCATGGGGTCGCCGACCCGGATGCCCAGTTGACCGACTTCGTCTCGGGACGACGCGCCCACGTCGACCCATAGCTTCTTAGTCTCCAAAGCCTTGCGGCGGTCTTCGGCGTCCATGAGGTGGATCGCCTTCTTGCCGATCACGCCAGCCACGTCGCCGTCCTTGCTCAAGATCGTGACGCGCTGACCTACGAGCACCTGCGGATCCCACCCGCCGATCGCAGCGATATATACGAATCCGTCATCGTCGATGTGGGTGATCTGCAGGCCGATTTCGTCGATGTGTCCCGCGAGCATGACCCTCGGACTTCCTGATGGGTTCACCACCGCGAACGAGTTACCCGTAACATCCGTGTGCACGCTGTCCGCAAAGGTCTCGGCTTCCTCACGCCAAACGCGAGCCGCTCGGACTTCGAAGCCGGAAGGCCCGGCGGCATCCAGAAGCCGTTCGAGGAAGGAGATGTCGTGACTCATGAGAATCCGGACGTAACGAGTTGGGGGGATGGGAACCTACGGGGGAACCACCGAAGCGGCCAAGCCTCCCGCCTGCGAGCTCGACGCTTGCTCACCCCCGCCCGCGTACTCCACGTTGACCGCCTGCGACCGTGAGGAGGAGACGATGGACGAGAAAGGAGACTACCGGACGATGACGTTGGGCCGCCGTGAGTTCGTGAAGGTCGGCGGACTGGGAGCCGCTGCGGCGGCTGCGATCGGGACCACGGCCTGTGGCCCGGATGCTGCGACAACGCGTGGCTCAACCGACGACGCCCCGTGGTGGACCACTGAGACGTTCGAGCTGGAAGAAGCCACCTTCGCAGACCTACTGGCCGACATGGCGTCGGGCCGCCGCTCGGCGGTCGAGATCACACAGCTCTATCTGGACCGCATCGCCGCGGTGGACCGCGAGGGTCCAAAACTGCGCGCGATCATCGAGACGAACCCTGACGCACTCGACATTGCCCGGCAACTCGACGAAGAACGGGCCGGCGGGAGCCTCCGCGGCCCCCTGCATGGCATCCCGATCGTGGTTAAGGACAACATCGACACCGCGGACCGCATGACGACCACAGCCGGTTCGTATGCACTCGAGGGGCACGTCGCCGCCCAGGACAGCCACGTCGCCGCCCAGTTGCGGAAGGCGGGCGCGATCATTCTGGCCAAGTCGAACCTCTCCGAATGGGCGAACTTCCGCTCCACGCGGTCGACGTCGGGCTGGAGTGGTCGCGGCGGTCAGTGCGGGAACGCGTATGCGGTCGATCGAAGCCCGTGCGGCTCGTCCGCGGGGTCGGGTGCGGCCACCTCGGCCAACCTGTGTGCCGGCTCAATCGGTACCGAGACCAACGGCTCGATCGTGTGCCCATCCTCCCTCAACGGCGTCGTCGGCCTGAAGCCCACAGTGGGTCTCGTCGGCCGCTCGGGTATCATCCCCATCTCGCACACGCAGGACACGGCGGGCCCGATGGTGCGTACGGTGGCGGACGCGGCGGCGATGCTGACCCCGCTGGCGGGGCCCGACCCACGTGATCCCATGAGCCAAGCATCCGCGCCGTACGCCGGCACGGACTACTCCTCGTTCCTCCAGGCAGACGCCTTGCAGGGGGCACGCATCGGCGTCGAACGGAGCTACTTCGGTCAGGACCGGCACCGCGACGACCTCATGGAGCAGGCGATCGTCGACATGGCTGCTGCGGGTGCAACCATCATCGACCCGGCGAGCCTCAACAATCGCGGGGAGTACAACGCTCCCGCGTATCAGTTGATGCTGTATGAGTTCAAGGCAGACTTGCAGACCTACTTCTCAACGGTGTCGCCGGAGCTCGGCATGCGCACGCTCGAGGACTTGATCGCGTTCAACGAGGCGAATGCCGACCGGGAGATGCCGTATTTCGGTCAAGAGATTCTCATCGCCGCCAACGAGATGGGACCGCTTACCGACATGCCGTATCTGGAACTCAAAGAGACCGCCCGGCGGCTCTCACAAGAAGAGGGCATCGATCGCGTCATGGAGGAGCACCAACTGGACGCGATCGTGGCGCCGACCACTCGAGCGGCATGGAAGACGGACCTGATCAACGGAGGTTTGTCGAGTCTGGGTTCCTCCAGCCCCGCCGCGATCTCGGGATATCCCAGTATCACGGTGCCGATGGGCTCGGTGCACGGGCTCCCGATCGGGATGCTCTTCTTCGGCCGCGCGTGGGGCGAGGGCCGGCTGATCCAGCTTGCATATTCCTACGAGCAGACGACGCGGCACAGAAGGCCAGCGAGAATGCTGCCGACGCTAGACCTGCGGAACGCCTAGGTCCCTGCGCGCAGGCACGGCTACTCCTCCTCCGGCTCGACGACGATGCCCTTCGAGGGGTCCATCCCCATCGCCGCTACCCGGATCGAGCCGTCCGCGATTTGTTGCTCAATGCGCTTCTTCAACCCCCTTTGAATCCACCGTCGGCTCGGAGGAAAGAGGAGCGAAAAGCCGAGCAGGTCGGTGAGTACCCCCGGCGTCAGAAGAAACGCACCACCGACCAGGACCGACGCACCGTCGAGCATCGCTCGGGCCGGCAGCCGACCCTGCGCCAACTCCTTTTGGAATTGAAAGAGTACACGCAGGCCTTCGGCTCGCGCCATAGCAGCTCCCCCGATGCCGGTCGCGATGACCAGCGCCAGCGTGGGCATGAGGCCAACGAACTGCCCGAGCTGGATGAGAAGCATCAACTCGATGATGGGGACGACGACGAAGAGGAGAGCCAGACGGCCAAGAGTGGTCATGCAAGAGGCTACCCGCCTGAGGACCGGTGGGGTTCACGACCCGCGACGAACTTGGTGCTGACTCGGGACCGGGCTCGCCAACGAGGGGTATAACTGGGCTTGAATTCTGTTCCCTACATTTTAAAGGGCCTCAGGCGGTAAGCGACGGATGGAGCAGACATACTTCCGCAAAGGCTTCGGGCTCAGGAAGGAGCTCAGGCCGGTCATCGACTCCGAATTCGATTCGGCGTTGGTCGAGCAGATCCGCTCAAACGGGAACAGGGGCCAGCTCGGGGATGTCTCCATCAGGCTCGCGAAGGAGTTCGGCTTCTGTTACGGGGTCGATCGGGCCGTGGACTACGCCTACGAAACCGTGCACAACTTTCCGGATAAGAAGATCTACCTGGTCGGTGAGATCATCCACAATCCGTATGTGAACCAGCGGATGACCGACATGGGTATCTCCTTCATCTACCCAGACGAGTCGGGCGCTTTCGACTTCTCCCAAATCACGGCGAAAGATGTCGCCATCATGCCGGCGTTCGGAGTAACTCTCCGCGACTTCAACGAGCTGAACAACATCGGGTGCATCCTGGTCGACACGACGTGCGGCTCTGTGTTGCATGTCTGGAAGCGGGTGGAGAGCTATGCGAAAGACGGCTTCACCGCGGTCATCCACGGCAAGGACACGCACGAGGAGTCCCGCGCGACCGCCTCGCAGGTGAGCAGATACGACGGCAAATTCGTCATCATTCGTGACATGGATGAATCGAAGCTCATTCGCGACTACATCTCCCGCGTACCCGGCAGGATGTCGCGCGAAGAGTTTATGACACACTTCGAGAAGAAGTCGTCGGACGGCTTCGATCCGGACGTCGATCTCGAGTTCATCGGGGTGGCCAACCAGACCACGATGCTTGCCAACGAGTCACTTGCGATTGGATGGAAGATCCACGAGACGATGGTGGAGCGTTTCGGTGAGGCGCACGCCGCCACACACTTTCGCTCGTTCGGGACGATTTGTTCCGCGACGCAGGAGCGTCAGGACGCGGTCTCTGATATGATGAAGGACCCGCCTGACGTCATGCTGGTCATCGGCGGTTACAACTCCTCGAACACGAACCACCTCGCGCACCTCTGTCAACAACACACCCGGACGTTCCACGTCGAGGACGCCTCGTGCATCGATATCGGCGAGGGGACAATCCGGCACAAGGTGGACCTGAGCCCCGACGCTCCGGAGGTCGTGGACTCGGACTGGCTCCCTGAGGGACCGTTCGTGCTCGGTATCACGGCAGGGGCATCGACACCCAACAATAAGATCGGTGAGGCGCTCGTCCGAATTATGGCCAGTCGCGGCATCAGGGTCGATCTCCACGCCGACACGCAAACCGAGTAAAGCCTCAGCCTAGATCGTTCTCTCGTATCCCGGTGCCGAGCGTCTTCAGGAGACTCTGAAGTGCCTCCTGCTCGTTTCCGTCGAGGTGGCGAGCCACCGCGACAACGTACTCGGCGTGGCCCGGGAAGACCTCGGCAATTCTCGCGCGCCCGGCATCGGTGAGTTTCGCCTGGATGACCCGACGATCCTCGGGCGAACGCTCGCGGTACACCAACCCCTGCTCCTCCAGCCGATCCATCACGTACGTCACATTACCGCCCGTCACCAGCAGGTTATCAGCTAGATCGCCCAACGTGAGGGGGCCCAAGTGATACAGCGCCTCGAGCACACTGAACTGCGGCATGGTGAGGTCATACTCCTGTACCTTCACGGCGACGGCCTTGGCGAATGTCGCGTAGCAGCGCGCGAGCGCGATCCAGAGCCCAAGGGCTCGCTCTTCCCCCGCGCTCCAATCGCGACTGGCCGGTGCGTCGTCGCTCGTCGGGGCAGGGGTCTCGGCGCTGTTCACAAAGATCGGCTAGATGTGAATGGGCCTTCCGAGTGCGGCGAGCGCTCCCTCGGCTACGGCTTCCGACAACGTCGGGTGCGGGTGCATCGCCTTCTCGAGCTCCTCGACCGTCGCCTCGAGGCGGCGGCCCATGACGAATTCAGCAATGAGCTCCGTGGCGTGCGGTCCCACGATGTGAGCACCCAGAATCTCCGAGTACTTCTTGTCGCGCACGACCTTCACGAAACCCTCCGTGTGCCCGCCCGCTACCGCCCGTCCGTTAGCGACCCATGGGAATTTTCCTACCGCGACATCGTATCCCTGCTCCTTGGCCTGCTCCTCCGTAAGCCCCACGGAAGCGACCTCCGGACGGCAGTACGTACAGTTCGGCACGTTGCCATAGTCGACGGTGCCATGACCATGGCCCGCCATGTGCTCGACGCAAACGACGCCTTCGTGGCTCGCTTTGTGGGCGAGAAGCTGGTGCCCGGCCACGTCGCCGAGCGCGTAGACGCCCGGAGCGCTCGTCATGAGGTGCTCGTCGACCACGATGAAGCCCCGATCATCGACGTTGACACCGGCGGCCTCGAGGCCGACGTCTTCCGAATTGGGCACACGTCCAACCGCGGAGAGAACGTACTCGACGTCGAGCGTATGCTCTTCACCCTTCTCATCCGTGAACGTGACCGTGACACCGTCCGCCTCAATCTCGGCCCTGTGGAAAACAGCGCCGGTGTAGATGTCGATGCCGCGCTTCTTGTACGAGCCCTCCACGAACTTGGAGATCTCGGCGTCTTCGAGAGGCAGAATCCGATCGAGCGCCTCGACGATGGTGACCTTGGTACCGTACGAATCGTAGACGTCAGCAAATTCCATACCGATCGCACCGGCCCCTACGATGAACAGCGACTCGGGCGCCTTTTTCTGCATGAGCGCCCCAGTCGACGACCAGATGCGGACCTCGTCGATCTGGAGCACAGGCAGGTCCCTCGGGCGCGCACCGGTAGCGATGATGACATTGTCGGCCTCGTAGAGGGTCTTGGAGCCGCCCTCCGCCTCGACCTCGACCTTTCCGGCGCCTTTCAGGCAGCCATAGCCTGGCAGATGCGTGACCTTGTTCTTCTTGAAGAGATAGCCGATGCCCTTGGCCATCTGCTCCGCGACACGGCGGCTACGCTCCTGTGCGGGAGCGAGATCGAAGGTCACTTGTTTGGCGATGATGCCGTGTTTCTCCGCATCCTTCATCTCACTGACGAAGGATGCACTCGAGAGCATCGCCTTGGTCGGAATACAACCGATGTTCAGGCAGACGCCTCCCAACTCCTCCGCCTCGACGCAGGCCGTGTTCAAACCGAGCTGAGCGGCCCGGATCGCAGCTACGTAGCCACCCGGGCCACTCCCGATAACGATAAGGTCGAAGCGTCCGCTGTCATCGCCGACCACCTGCTTCCTCTCTGCATATAGATAAGGGGCCTGAAGCAGGCCCTGACGGGCGGAAATCGTGGGGATCACGAAAGTAGATCAGCCGGGTCGGAGCGTAAAGGTGAAGAACCGGCCCGCCGAAGGGAGGCGCCACGTAGCCCGGAACCCAATAGACGTCCTGGACTGCGTGCTTTGCCCTTGCAGGGGTCCTGGACCTAAGATCGGCTCGAGTTCGAGGCGACGGGCTCCTTTCTGGTGGGAGATGCATGATGTGGCAATTACTTATCATCGCTGTGATCGTCGTAGCGGCGGTCATGTCGTACAACTCTCTGGTGCGGCTTCGGGAAACCGGTGACGCCGCCTGGGCGGACATCGACGTACAGCTGAAACGGCGGCACGACCTGATCCCCAACGTCGTCGAGACCGTTAAGGGCTACGCCAGCCACGAGAGGGAGACCCTAGAGGGTGTCGTAGGCGCCCGATCCGGCTCGATGTCGGCCCAGGGGCCTGCGGCGAAGGCCCGAGCTGAGCGCATGCTGGCGGGAGCCATGAAGTCGCTCTTCGCGCTAGCTGAAGCGTACCCGGCCCTCCAGGCGACGAGCGGATTCCGTGACCTCCAGGGCACACTTGGCGAAATCGAGGGACAGCTGTCACAGGCACGCCAGTACTAAAACGCTGTGGTGCGCGACTTCAATACCAAGACCCAGACCTTCCCGAGCGTGCTCATCGCTCGCTCCTTCGGTTTCACCAATCGCGAATTCTTCGAGGTGGCCGAATCAGACAAGGCGGTGCCAAAGGTCAGCTTCAGCGACGACGACTAGGAGGCTGACCGTGGGTACAGGGATTAGACACCCCTACGGGCCACGAGAGTCAGAAATAGAAGAAAGATTCTATTTAAGGCTATCAAACCTCTGAATTTCCAGAACAGTAGCCGGCTGACGGGCTAGGAAGGCGGTGTGCAACCCGCGACGGGACGGCCGATCTTGAGTTGAACGAGGTCCATCCGCATCTGAGCGGGCACCGGGATATCGGCTTCCATCACCGACCGGATCTTGCCAGGTCCCCCAGCCACTACCTCACGCGCTTGCTCTTTCGCGTGATAGCTGGAGCGCACGAGCGGCCCGGACTCGACGTGCTTGAAGGCGAACTCCTCCTCACCGATGCGCTTGTAGGTCGCGAACTCACCGGGCGTTACCCACCGCGCTACGGGAATGTGCATCGCAGAGGGGCGCAAATACTGTCCGAGCGTGAGCACGTCGACCGCGGCTTCTCTCAGGTCGGCCATCGCCTGCCTTACCTCGTCGTGCTCTTCGCCCATGCCCAAGATCATGCCGGTCTTGGTAATCATCCCCGGGTCGAACCGCTTCACCGCCCCGAGGTACGAGATCGAACGCCAATAGCGGCCACCCGGTCTCACGTCGGGGTGGAGGCGTTCGACGGTCTCGAGGTTGTGTCCCAAGATCGCCGGCCGGGCATCGACGACGGTCTTGAGCGCGTGCTCATCGCCCTTGAAGTCCGGGACGAGCACCTCCACCGAGCAGCCGGGAACCGCATGTTGGATCGAGCGGATCGTTTCGGCGTAGATACCTGCACCGCCGTCCGGTAACTCGTCGCGATTGACACTCGTGATCACAACGTGCTCTAGCGCCATGCTTGCGACGGTTTGTGCTACACGGCGCGGTTCGTCGGAATCGAGCGTCGTAGGCAATCCGTGTGAGACACCGCAGTACTTGCACGCTCGTGTGCAAACGTCGCCAAGGATCATAAACGTGGCCGTGCCGGCTTCCCAGCACTCGCCGATGTTCGGACAGCTCGCCTCCTCACAAACGGTGTGAAGGCCCTCCGACCGCAT
>Ga0310121_10002473_pt1 | contig 17447 bp, 16 predicted proteins | sample CB27_Tmax_986_MG_FD_203504 | JGI IMG/M metagenome (GOLD analysis project Ga0310121, IMG submission 203504) | Marine microbial communities from Western Arctic Ocean, Canada - CB27_Tmax_986 | ecosystem: Environmental > Aquatic > Marine > Oceanic | place: Canada: Western Arctic Ocean | collected...
CAAAAACCTCTCCAATGCGTTCAATATTTCTTCTGAAACGCATAGCATCTTTCTGAATATTTACATCCCTAATTTCTCGAATAAAGTGATTGAATATTGAATTCTGTTGTCCTAAATTAATTATTTCCATTTCTAAGCTTTTATTAATTTAACCATGTCCTCATATACATTGCGCCAACCTTTCCACGTTCCTTCCTCACTGAAGGTGTCGTTATGCCAAATGCTTATTAGCGTTCCATTTACCTGTTTAACTTCTTCAATAATACCACTTATTTTTCCAACTACCTCATCAGTACTTAATTTCATATTAACGTTTAAGATATCATCAATTATTGCAAAAGGATGAATAGTAATTGGCAATATTTGTTCCATATCTAAATTATAAAAAGTGAAAGGACTTGCAATGCCCGCTCTAAATCCTAAATGAGAAGCATAACCCATTGTATAATCGTCAGTAATATCAGCTTCAATTAATTTTATATATGTTTTGGGCAATGATAATTGTAAAAAATGCTGTCTGCTAAAATTCACTTCTCTTTTCTGAATATCTACCAAGCGCTTTACCTCAACAGCTAATTTTTTCTCATTAATATTAGATCCAAAAGAAGGGTGAATACCAACAGGAGCTAAATCGGCTAATCTTTTTACTAGTACCTGAAAACTACTATTAGTGTGCGATATATTCTTATCGTTAATTCCATAATCGCCCAACAACATAAAATAACGCACATCAAGATTATACTTTTTCTGAAGATTAAACTGTAAAGAGTAAGTGTCAAACGGATCCTTTCTTTTCTTTGTAGTTACTAAAAACGCCATTTTTATAGCCTCAAAATTAAATCTCCCTATCGCTTTCAGCAAAAAAGCAATTGATCGCACAAAACCTTTTCCTCTATATAAATAAGCATTATCAATATCAATGGTTGAAATGTACTTGAACTTAGGATATTGAATATTTAGGTTTGGAAATTGCTCTTTTAATTTCTCTATAAATTCCTTTATCCAGATATTTACTGTTGGTTTTTCTAAAAAACCATGTTTGAAAGCCAAACTTTCCTCAGCTTTATATCTATTATATTTATCCTTTAAATGCGGAAGATACTCTTCATACCTACTTATTAAATAAAAACTAGCTGCAAAAAGGTCAAACAGATATGCATTTTTATTAGTCGCTGCAAAGAAAATGGGTTGATTATTAATTAATTGCACATTGATATCAATTTCATTGATTCCTTTTTCACTAAGCAAACCATTGCTTTCAATAAAAATTTCACCAATACAGATGCTAGTTTTCGAATAATTTAACTTACTCTCCCCTGAAACCAAATAAGCCTCTTTATTATCTGTTAAGGAATATTCAATAAAATAAAGCTCATTAAACAATACTTTAAAAATATATTGATGCCTAAGCGTAATTTTTGGGATATAGATGAGTAACTTATTTTGCATAAGGCAAATATAAAAAAAAGGGATTATCGTAATGATAATCCCTTTTTTTATAACAAAATTATTTATCGTTTAAGCAAGTGCATTTACATGCTTAGCTAATTTTGATTTCAAATTAGCCGCTTTATTCGTATGAATAATATTTCTTTTTGATAATTTATCTAACATGGCCGCTACCTTAGGGAATAAAGCTAATGCCTCTTTTTTATCTGTTAATGCGCGCAAAACTCTAACTGCATTTCTTGCAGTTTTATATTGGTACTTATTTAACAATCTTTTTATTGCTGATTGTCTTATTCTTTTTATTGCTGACTTATGATTTGCCATAGTTTTAAATTTTATGTAGCCCGACGGAGAATCGAACTCCGGTTACATGGATGAAAACCATGCGTCCTAACCACTAGACGACCGGGCCATAGTGCTCTCAAAATTGAGGGTGCAAATTTATACTTTTTTTAAAATCTCACAAAAGATTAATCATTATTTGTTTCAGAAGAAAATTTATAACCCATTCGCTTAGCCGTTTTTAATTTTTGATTACTATTCATATCTAGTATCTCATGAACTGAAACCACTTTCACTTCATTAAAGTTTGGGGCCTGTAAATCAAAATTTAAGGCATAACTCATAGCTTCATTAATAATTTCTTCAATCTCATCTGTATTTATTTGTTGATTTACAAAATCATTAAACAAGAAACCTAACTGTTTATCTCCTTCAATAAAAAAATGTTTTTCATTATTTATAAATATACGAGCAATTAAATATCCCTCATCATTTAAGCGATTATATTTAAAAGAATCTGAAAGAAAATTATAGATATTTATCACTCCACAAAAGGACCTCAAACTATCCTCTTTAACATATTTTGTTTTTTGAATTGAATGTAAATTTGGAATCTCAAATATATTAGAGTGCATATGAAACAACAAAGTATCTCCAGAAAATTTTAATTTTGCCTCAAAATCTCCATCTGAAGAATAGACGACTTGCACCTGTTTGTCAACTATTTCAGCATTAATAATTCTTGCTTTATCTTTTAAATTTTTCTGAAAATCTGCAAAAATTTCCTTTGTTTTTTTATACACTTCTTGCTTTGTAGAAGCTTTGCTGTTTAACAACTCAATAATTGGATCTTCTTTTTTCATATCATTAATATGCTTTAGCAAACAATACTCTTTTACTAGAAGGATTACCTGAAAATAAACAAACCCCATCTTCCTCTTTTGCATCCAAAGGGATGCACCTAATTGTCGCTTTAGTCTCTTGTTTTATTAATTCTTCTGTTTCAGAAGTTCCATCCCAATGCGCATAAACAAAGCCGCCTTGTTCAATCAGCTTCTTAAATTCATCTTTAGAATCCGTTTTATAAGTTTTTTTCTCGCGGAAAGTAAGCGCTTTTTTATAGAGATTCTCTTGAATTTGCTCCAATAAATATTCTACCTTAGTTTCAATATCAGTAATTTGATAAGTTTCTTTCTCCAAAGTATCTCTACGGGCAACCTCAATGGTACCGTTTTCTAAATCACGAGCCCCTAAAGCTAAACGCAATGGCACACCTTTCAACTCATATTCTGCAAATTTCCATCCTGGCTTATGCGTATCTCTATTATCAAACTTAACAGTAACTCCTTTGGCTTCTAAAGACTTTTTCACTTTATTGGCAACTTTCGAAACTTGTGCCAATTGCTCTTCTCCTTTGTAAATTGGCACAATAACCACTTGAAATGGCGCTAATTTTGGAGGCAACACTAAACCATGATCATCAGAATGCGTCATGATTAATGCTCCCATTAAGCGAGTTGAAACCCCCCATGAAGACGCCCATACATATTCTTGTTTTCCTTCTTTAGTTGCAAATTTTACATCAAAAGCCTTGGCAAAGTTTTGTCCTAAAAAGTGGGATGTTCCTGCCTGCAAGGCTTTTCCGTCTTGCATAAGGGCTTCAATACAATAAGTTTCTTCAGCTCCTGCAAAACGCTCATTGACTGACTTTACTCCTTGTATAACTGGCATTGCCATAAATCGTTCTGCAAAATCAGCATAAATACCAATCATTTGTTCAGTTTCCTCTATTGCTTCTTTCTTTGTGGTATGAGCCGTATGGCCTTCTTGCCATAAAAACTCTGTTGTTCTTAAGAACAAACGAGTCCGCATCTCCCACCGAACTACATTTGCCCATTGGTTTACCAAAATTGGCAAATCTCTATAAGACTGTATCCATTTACGATACGTATTCCAAATGATAGTTTCTGAAGTAGGGCGCACAATTAATTCTTCTTCTAATTTTGCAGTAGGATCCACCACTACCCCACTTCCATCTTCCGCATTTTTCAACCGATAATGCGTAACTACTGCACATTCTTTCGCAAATCCCTCAACATGAGCAGCCTCTTTACTAAAATAAGATTTTGGGATAAAAAGAGGAAAATAAGCATTTACATGTCCTGTTGCCTTAAACATTCTATCCAATTCAGCTTGCATTTTTTCCCAAATTGCATAACCATAAGGCTTAATAACCATACAACCTTTTACTCCTGAATTCTCAGCTAAATCTGCTTCTTGAACAATTTCATTATACCATTGCGAATAATCTTGTTCTCTTGTTGTTAGTTTTTTTGCCATTTAATCTTAAAATGTGTAATTTTGTTGTGTTATTTTCGTTAACATATAAAAGTTGTACAAAACTAACAAATTAAACTAGCATAAGTTTATGAGTATCAAACAAAAAAATACTACTATGAAAACTTTACTTTTCCCCTGCATTGTTTTGCTTTTTTTATCATCCTGTATCACTACAACACACGTACATTATAGCGATCCTAATTATTTAGGAAGCACAGAATTTAGTAGCTATGATAATATTGTAAGTGTGCCTTCTGAAGAATTAGAGACAACAGAAGATACGGCTACTTCAGCTGACAACTATTATTATGATGACAATTATCAGGCTAATGATTATTATGACTACAGTTATTCTTCAAGAATAAGAAGGTTCCATAGACCAATGTACTACTCTAATTATTATGGAGGACTTTACACGGATTACTATTGGTATAATAACGATCCATTTTACTGTGGCACTAGTATTTACTATGGATACAACTGGTATTCTCCTTATTATTCCTACTATTCTTATTCCCCTTATTATTACAGCTACTACAATCCTTGTCATTACGGAAGTTATTACTCATACGGGTACAATCATAACTCTACTTATGCTTACAACAATAGTTATGACAATAATAGTCATACAACAACTGGGCACAGAGGCTCATTATCCTCACATTCAAATAGCAGAGGTGTAAAAACGAATGCAAATACTATAATTTCAAACGCAAATTCTAATACATCAACTTTACATATCAGAAATAAGAATATAAGTATAAGAAATAACACAAGTAACTCAACAATAAAAACAAACAACTCAAACAAAAATAATAACATAAGTATAAGAAATAACACAAGTAACTCAACAATAAAAACAAACAACTCAAACAACTCAAACAAAAATAATACTACCTATAAAACAAATATAAAAAGAGGAAACACTTCATATACTGCTCCAAAGTCAAATTCCAATAAAAAAAGTTATTCCGCTCCAAAATCAAACAACAGAAATAGAAGTTATAACTCTGGAAGTAATAGATCGAACAGTGGAAGTAGATCGTCAGGAAAATCAAATAATAGAAGTGGCAAACCAAGAAAATAAAAGATGAGAAAAGGACTATTAGCAATTACAATTATTGCAGTAAGTAGTATTACTTTATTGGCTCAAAATGAAATTGATGCTTTACGCTATTCTCAAGACGCTCCTTTAGGAAGTGCAAGATTTACTGCAATGAGTGGCGCATTCGGATCTTTAGGGGGAGAATTTTCAGCATTAAGCCTAAATCCTGCAGGAATTGGCATGTATCAATTTAGTGAATTTACATTTACTCCTTCCTTTCATTTAAACAGTACTACCTCTTATTATGGATCAAAAGAAACAGATTACAGTACAGGACTTAAAATTGCGAATATCGGACTTGTGTTTTCAAGCCCAAAGGGAGATTCAGAATGGAAGAGAATAAATTTTGCAATTGGGTGGAACCAGTTAGCCAACTACAATAATAATATCCGTATTTCAGGGAGAAACAATACTTCATCCTTAGCGGATAATATATTAGATGTAGCGCAAGGGCATAATATTGATGACTTAAATGCATTTCATTCCGGCCCTGCTTTTTGGACAGATTTAATAGATTTAGACAACAATAGTATAGATACAACAACTGATTGGTATGCGCACGATAACGGAAATTATATTTCCCATATTAGTGGAAATTCTTCCAAACTACAAAGCAAAAATAGCTATACTAGTGGTGGAAAAAATGAATTTGTTTTTGCTATTGGAGGTTCGTTTAACGAACAATTATATTTAGGAGCAACCATAGGAATTCCAACTATTGATTACTATGAAAGATCAACTTATAATGAAAGTGGGTTTGAAGATACCATTAACGGTTTACATGGTTTTGATTTTCAAGAAGAACTTAGTGTTTACGGTAGTGGATTGAACTTAAAGCTAGGCGCCATACTAAGGGTATCTGAAGGCTTAAAATTAGGAGCAGCATTACATACTCCTACAGCCTATAGCATTGAAGAAACTTACAATACCACTTTAACCACTCATTTTGCTGAGGAAAGTTTTACAGAGGACTCTCCTTACAACTCTTTTGCATATGATTTAATTACACCTTGGAAGGCAATATTAAGTGCATCTGCAGTAGTGAATAAAAATATATTATTAAGTGCTGATTATGAGATGATTGATTACACCTTTTCATATCTACATTCCAATAATTATGCCTTTAAAAATGAAAATGAAAGTATTGAAGAATTATATGCCAAAACCTCAAATATTCGCTTGGGGGCTGAAATGAATGTAAATCCTTTTGTCATCAGAACAGGGTATTCCAGATACGGAAGTGCTTTTGCTAACAAAGATTATAGTTCAGAAAATTATAGTTTTGGATTAGGGATAAACAATGGGGGTTACTATTTTGATGCTGCTTATGTTGTATCACAAGGAAATAGTGAACACTTACTATATAATGAAGATTACATTAGCCCAATTGCTTTAGTTAACACAAATCACACTCTTGTTTTAACCTTAGGATTTAGGTACTAATCCGAAATACGCGCTAAGCCCGATTTTGCTTTTTGATGGATTCCTCTTTCATAATCAAAGTTAGAAAGGGATAAGCATTTTTCAAAATATATTTCCGCATTAGCATACTGCTTCTTTTTCTCATAAATAAAGGCAATTTGCAAAGCTGACATAGGCGCAAAATAGTTGGAAGACGCTTTGCCTAAATCAAATGCTTTTTGATAATGAGTAATAATCTCATTAGTATCATAATCAAGTTTTGATTGTATTCTTGCTAAGCGATACCAATATTCATCATAAAAGCCAGAATATTCCTTAAGCGTCTTAGCGCTTTGTAGCTCTTTCAAAGCAGCTTGATAATAGCCACCATCATAAAGCAAACGCGTGCTTAATAACCTGGAATGAGTAGTGTGCTGTTTTTTTGCATCTTTTAACGCCATTTTATCCTCATCAATTTTCGCGCTTCCTTCAGATTTTACTTTTTCAAAATAACTCAGTTTCTTTTCAGTTTCCCCTTGTAAAAAAGCAATCAAAGCTAACTTATGGTAAGCTGATTTTATGTAGTTATTGCCTTTAAAGTTTTTAAGAAAACGATTAAAATACTGTTCCGATTTTTCAAAATCAAGTTTATAAAGAAGAGACATTCCTTGTAAATAATCCAAATAATAAAATGGGAATTTTCCTTTATCAGTAGGTCTGTTTTTCAAAATATTAAGCGTTAAATTATTTTGCCCTAATGCATAAGTTAAGCGAGCAGCAGTAAAATTTAATAGATAACTATCTGAATAGCTATCCCCAATTTCAGCCAACAATTGTTTGTACGCCACCTCATCATTTGTCATGTTCAGTTGCAAGAAAATCGTTAAAAACAAGATCTCATTTCTATACAATTCCATTTGTTCATCCTGCAATAAAGCCTTCAATTCTCCTAGGCCAGAAACAACACTTCCTTCCATGCCCGTCAAACTAAGCACCCATTGATATTGATTAGGAATGGCGCCCACCAAAGTATGCAAAATTCCCAGCCCCTTTTTGTTTAATTTAAAGTCTGGGAAATTTTCTTGATTTTCTTCTAACAAAGAATATGCTTTTTGAATTTCATAAGCAGCCGTTAAATATTCTTCAAATTTTAGACGAGCAAATGCCCATTGCAAATGAACCTCTGCTTGAGCGTATAAGTAATAAGGTGAACTTTCATCTCCAGCTTGCAAAAAATAAATACGATCTGACTTTTTATCTTTAGCAGCAGTAAAAAAAGCTTCATCTTCCCCAATAATAATTGTCAGAAAATCAATATAATTTTCCTGTAAAATAATAATTTTATTAGTCGGGTTATCTTTTTGTTCAGCCCTAAGCAACTCATTAGCTTTATCAAATTCTAAATTAATAATATGGCTATAGGTTTTTTGCATGTTTTCATTCATCTGAAAACTCGCAAAAACAGAGCTACTAATAAAAAGAAATAATAAGGTTATAATTCGCATTACATAAAAAAAGGGATTCCAAAAATATGAAATCCCTTTAAATTAAGTTCATTTATTATTAAGCTTCTTGCTCTTTAAAGATGTTAGCATCTACCATAATTCTACCACAATGCTCACAAACAATCACTTTTTTATGCATTTGAATATCCAATTGTCTTTGTGGTGGAATTTGACTAAAACAACCTCCACAAGCATCACGTTCAACAGAAACAACAGCTAATCCGTTAGCTACTTTATTTCTGATTCTTTTATACGCATTTAATAATCTTTCATCAATTACTTTTGCTGCTTTTGCAGAATTCTTCATTAAAACAACTTCTTCTTTTTCAGTTTCTTTGATGATTTTCTTCAATTCACCTTGCTTTACTTTTAATTCTCCTTCTTTTTCAGTGATTTGTTCGGTACAAGCATTAATCATTTCAGTTTTGTGCAAAACATTTGCCTTATGCTGAATTTTATGTTTTTTAGCTATCTGTATTTCTAAGTTTTGAAACTCTACCTCTTTAGTTAAGGAAGTAAACTCACGGTTATTCTTAATGTTTTTTAATTGTTTTTCGTACTTTTTAATTGCATCAGTTGCTAAATCAATAGAATTGTTATTAGCTACAATGTTATCATTAATAGTAGTTAATTCTTCATTAAATTTTTCTAATCGAATATTTAATTCTGTAATAAAACCTTCTAAATCTTCAATTTCCAAAGGCAATTCACCTCTGACAATTCTAATTTTATCTACCTCAGCGTCTATTATTTGAAGTTGGTGTAAAGCTTTCAATTTATCTTCAACAGAAGCTGTAGTTTGTTTAGTTTTTTTTGCCATTATAAGTACTTTATCGGATTTGTATTTACTTTTGATAATCGGACGGCAAATTTAGTAAAATTTTTGGTAAGCAAATCATAAATTAAATCCTTTGTAAACTGTTCACTTTCATAGTGTCCAATATCGGCAATTACTATGTCATTTTCAGCATCAAAAAACTCATGATATTTAAAGTCCGCCGTAATAAAAATATCTGCTCCAACTTCCTTAGCATTATTGAGCAAAAAACTGCCACTTCCTCCACAAACAGCTACACGCTTTACTTCTTTTTTTACTAGATTTGAATAGCGCACACAGTCCGTTTTCATATTGGTTTTTATGTGTTGCAAAAAAGCTTCTGTTTTTACAGCTTTTTTCAACTCACCTACTATACCAGAACCCACCAATTGATGCTTATTTTCTAACACATAAGTCTGGTGCGCAATCTGCTCATAAGGATGAGCCATTTTCATAGCATTTAAAATCGCTTTTTCTTTATATTTTGGATAAATCACTTCTATTCGATCCTCATTTTCATTATGTTGTTCTCCTATTTCTCCTACAAAAGGTTTGCAATTTTCGTTAGCACTAAATGTACCCATCCCTACTGAAGTAAAACTACACTGATCATAATTACCAATAGCACCAGCACCAGTGTCAAATAATGCTGTTTTTAATTCCTTAGCATTCTTAGCGGGACAATACACCACTAATTGCCTTAGCAAATCAGATTTTGGTGCTAAAACCCTGCAGTTTTCTAATCCTAATTTTTCAGCAATCTTTGCACTGACGCCATTATGTACATTATCCAAATTAGTATGTATAGCATAAATAGCAATATCAGTTTTTATGGCTTTTATTACAGTTCGCTGAATGTAATTACTTCCATTTAGTTTTTTTAGTCCAGTAAATATTATGGGATGATGTGCAATTACTAAATTATAATTTCCGGCTATCGCTTCATCAATAACATCCTCAGTGCAATCCAAAGTGATAAGCACACCTTTTACTTCTGCATTCGCATCTCCTACAATTAACCCAGAATTATCATAACTTTCCTGATAGTGCAAAGGAGCATAACCCTCCAAAAAATCGGTGATTTCTTTTATCTTCATCTGTTTATTTTATAATTTCATTTGTCAGGCGGAACAAGGATTTAACTTGTTTCATTTTTCAAAAATACAAAAGTCTTTCAGAATAAAAGTCTATTCTCTAATCTCTAGTATCTGAAATCTAAATCTTATCTTTGTCCTATGCGATATTTACTCTTTCCATTTTCCTTAATCTATACGAGCATTACTAGTATCAGAAATTTAGTGTTCGATTATGGAATTTTCAAATCGCAAAGCCATAACATCCCTATTATTTGTATTGGAAATCTTTCGATTGGCGGCAGTGGGAAAACACCACACATACAGTATATAATCAACCTGCTAAAACACAATTATAAGGTTGCTATACTTAGTAGAGGTTATGGGCGTAACGGTTCTAACTTACAGTATGTTGAAATAAATAGCCCTCCTAGTCAGGTGGGTGACGAACCTCTTTTAATAAAACAAAACCACCCTGATTGCTTGGTTGTTGTTGAAAAAGACCGAAACAAAGGCGTAAAACAAATCCTAAAAGATTTCCCCGAAACAGAAATAATTCTACTAGATGATGGCTTTCAACACAGGTGGATAAAAGCAGGCTTTAGTGTCCTTATCACTCCCTACTTTTTACCTTATTATCAGGATTACTTAATACCAGTTGGCAATTTAAGAGAAAGTAAAAAAGGAGCTGACAGAGCGCAGATAATCATTATTAGTAAAACTCCCGAACAAAGCAATCCTACTGAAAAAAAAGGTATGCTTGCAAAACTCCATTTGTTTGCCAACCAAACTGCTTATTTTTCACACATTGAATACAGCAAATGGAAATGCATTAATATAAATAATAAATTACAGGAAGATAAAACATATAGTATCACCTTAGTAACTGGTATTGCTAATGCCCAACCTTTAGTTAATCATCTTCAAAAAGCAGGACATAGTATTCATCACCTTGAATATCCTGACCACTATAAATACACTACTAAAGATATTGATAATATCTTAGCAAAATACAATGCTGATAAAAGCACAAAAAAACTTATCTTAACCACCGAAAAAGATGCAACTAAATTACGAGAATTTAAAAAGCAATTTGGGACTGAAAATGTGTATTTTGCTCCTATTAAAGTAGTTCTAGAACAAAGTGAAAGATTTGAAAAACAGATATTAGATTATGTTGCAAAAAATTAAGGAATCAGCAGAATTCTTGCAAAAACAAACTACCTACAACCCAGAAGTAGGGATTATATTAGGCACGGGGCTTGGTGGCTTAGTTAATGAAATTGAGATTAAACATTCCATTTCCTATAAAAATATTCCAAATTTTCCAGTTTCAACTGTTGAAGGCCATAGTGGAAGATTAATCTTTGGGAAATTAGGAAACAAAACAGTAGTAGCCATGCAAGGTCGCTTTCATTTTTATGAAGGTTATAATATGGAAAAAGTTACTTTTCCTGTCAGGGTAATGAAATATTTGGGCATTAATCATCTTATAGTCTCTAATGCAAGTGGTGGTGTGAATCCTGACTATAAAATTGGAGATCTAATGATAATAAATGATCATATTAATTTAATCCCAAATCCACTAATTGGGAAAAATATTAATGAACTTGGTTCAAGATTTCCTGACATGAGCGAACCTTATTGTCCAGAGATGATAAAGATTGTAGATGCTATTGCAAACAATAATAATATCAAAATACAAAAGGGGGTTTATGTTGCGGTTACTGGTCCCACATTAGAAACTCCTGCTGAATATTTCTATTTCAGAAAAATTGGAGGTGATACAGTTGGGATGTCAACAGTGCCTGAAGTAGTAATTGCACGCCATATGGACATTCCTTGCTTTGCTATTTCAGTAATTACTGACCTTGGAGTACCTGGTAAAATTAAAAAAGTAACACATGAAGATGTGCAAAATGTAGCTGAAGTTACTGAACCAAAACTAACCTTATTAATTAAAGAGCTTATCTCAAAAATCTAATGAAAAAATTACTTATTCCAATATTATTTTTATTTTCCTCAATTAACTTAACAGCTCAACAAACTGCAACTAAATTATTTCATTGGGAGGACACAACTTTAGTAGGTTCAAACGCTTACAATAATACTTATAATGAATGTTGGGGCTTTGAAGCAAATGGAAGTGAAATTGCAGTAATTGGATCTACTGCAGGCACTCACTTTTTTGATGTAACCGATCCTTCTAATAGCACAGAAGTTGCTTTTGTAGCTGGCGCTTATACTGGTACTGGAGTAATTCATAGAGATTATCATGATTTCCAAGGATATTTATATGTTGTTTGTGATGAAGGGAGTGCAAGTACACTACAGATTATTGATATCTCGAACTTACCAAGTTCGGTAAATACAGTTTATGATTCTAATCAATTATTTACACAATCTCATAATATCTTTATTGATACAGCAACTGCAAAATTATATGCATGTGCATCAAATACCGCAATGGATATTTACAGTCTTCAAAACCCTGTCAATCCAATTCTCTTGCACTCATACACAAGTGTTGGGCATGTGCATGACACTTATGTTCGAAATGATACTGCCTATCTTAATTGTGGAGGAAGTGGATTAAAAATTGTTGATTTCTCTGTGCTTGACTTAACTACACCTGTACAACCAATAGAGCTTGCCTCTTTTACTTCTTATCCTGATGCTGGCTATAATCATTCAGGCTGGTTAAGTGATGATGGAACTATTTATGCTATGCAAGATGAGAATCATGGTTATGATGTGAAAATATTAGATGTCTCTGATTTCAACAACATCTCTGTATTAGCTACTTTAAATTCAGGAGTTGACTCGCAATCAATGGCACATAATGGTATTATTAAAGACGATTTACTTTACCTTGCCTATTATCATGATGGATTAAGAGTATTTGATATATCTGACCCAAGCAACCCAGCACAAACTTGGATGTATGATACCTATCTACCAAATAATCACAGCTCATACAAAGGAGCTTGGGGAGTTTATCCTTATTTGCCTTCAGGAAATATTATTGTGTCAGATATGCAATCAGGACTTTTTGTACTTGATTGTGCTGTAGCTACTACATTAGACGAAATTAATTTTGTTAATCAATTATTTCCAAACCCAACTCAAAATAATTTTACTATACATAGTGAAAATGCTACCTTATTTGTGTTGTTTAATATTTTAGGTGAAAAAGTGAAAGAAGTAAACATTACTGACAAGCAAACTATAATGCAAAGAGATGGATTAGCGAATGGCTTGTATTTTTACCAACTTAAAAATAAGCATAATAAAATAGGAAGTGGTAAAGTTATCTTTGAATAATTAATGAGTGTAAAGGACAAATATGAAACGGTAATTGGTTTAGAGGTACATGCTCAATTACTAACAAAAACAAAAGCTTACTCTTCTGATGAGAATGTTTATGGAGCAATTCCTAACACTAAAACTTCTGTTATAACTCTAGGGCATCCAGGTACGCTACCAAAAAGCAATAAAAAAGTAATTGAATATGCGGTAAAATTAGGTATTGCAGTAGGATCAAAAATTAGAGAACGAAATGAATATGCACGAAAAAATTATTTTTATGCCGACCTTCCGAAAGGATATCAAATAACACAAGATAAAACACCTATATGTAATGGGGGAGTTATTCAAATTAAAGATGAAAACAAAAAGAAGAAAGAAATTGGGATTACACGCATTCACATGGAAGAAGATGCGGGAAAAAGTATACATGATTTAGATCCTTTCAACACCTTAATTGATTTAAATCGTGCAGGTGTACCTTTAGTAGAGATTGTTTCTGAACCTGAAATTAGCACCTCTGATGAGGCTTATCAATATATTAATCAGGTAAGAAAATTAGTTCGTTATTTAGACATCTGTGACGGAAATATGGAAGAAGGATCGTTAAGGTGTGATGCTAATATTTCTGTAAGGCTTAAAGGAGCAGATAAGTTTGGAACTAAAGTTGAGGTTAAAAATATGAACTCAACACGAAATGTAAAACGAGCTATTGAATTTGAAATTAGTAGACAAATTGAGCTTTTAGAAAATGGAGGCACTGTAAATCATGAAACAAGAAGTTTTAATGCAGCAAACAATACTACTATATCAATGCGACATAAGGAAGAAGCAAATGATTATCGTTATTTCCCAGAACCTGATTTACAACCTGTGATTGTAACTGAAAAATATATATCAAAAGTAAAAAAAACATTACCTCCTTTACCAAATGAATTATTTGAAAGATTCACAACTAAATTTGGTTTATCGGAATATGATGCCAATATCCTAATTGATGAGAAAAGAATTGCCTTGTACTTTAATGAGTTGTGCGAGCACACTAAAAACTATAAATCAGCAGCTAATTTTGTAAATGGAAGTGTAAAGTCATACCTTAATGAAAATGCAGTTGCTATTGCAGATTTTTCAATAAGCCCAGAACAATTAGCTAGTTTAATTACTATTGTTGATAATGGAAAAGTAAGCAATACCGTTGCTAACTCAAAAGTATTTCCTGCTATGCTTAATAGTAACGATACGGCTGATAAAATAGCTGCTGAAAATAATTGGGTGCAAGAAAGCGACAGTGATGCATTAAGCGACTACATTAAACAAGCAATTACTAAATATCCTGAGAAAGTAGCAGAATATAAAGAAGGTAAAAAAGGATTGATTGGTTTATTTATGGGAGAAGTAATGAAGCTTTCAAAAGGACAGGCTGATCCAAAACTGGCAAACCAATTATTAAGAACTGAATTAGAAAAATAATCTTGACTAAAGAAAAAATATATTTTGCTTCAGACTTTCATTTAGGAAGTCCTAATCTTAAAGATAGCCATAAAAGAGAAAAACTTATTGTAAGTTGGCTTAATGAAATTGAGAAAGATGCAAAAGCTGTATATTTAGTTGGTGATATATTTGATTTCTGGTTTGAATACAAAAAAGTAATTCCTAAAGGATTTGTAAGGTTCTTAGGTAAATTAGCGGAACTAACGGATAATGGAATTGCAATTCATTTATTTGTTGGGAATCATGATTTATGGATGCAGGATTATTTGGAAAAAGAAGTCGGAATCAAAGTCCATCATGACAATATCACAATAAGAGAAGGACAAAAAGAAATCTTTATTGGCCATGGAGATGGCTTAGGAAAAGGCGATTATTTCTACAAATTTCTAAGAAAAATTTTCACGTCTAAAATCTGCCAATGGACATTTGCTCGTATGCACCCTAACTTTTCATTTTCATTAGCACATACTTGGAGCAAAGGCAGTCGTAAAAGTGGTGATGATGCCAATTTTATTAGTAAAGAGAAAGAGATTCTTTATGGTTATTGTAAAGAACAACAATCCATCAATCCTGTTGACTATTATGTTTTTGGGCACAGACACTTTCCTCTTGAACTAAAGGTTGATGAAAAGGCAACATACATCAATACAGGTGATTGGATACAGCATTATACTTATGCTGTTTTGGACAATGGAAAACTTGAATTAAAAACCTATAACAAATAAAAAATTAAAAATCATATTGAGTTATTTTCTTAGCGTTTCTACAACAATCCCTAATACTTCATCGCTAATATTTACAACTGTATGACAGTAATTTTCTGGCACAAAAACAATGTCTTTATCTTTTTGAATGCACTCAAATAGTTCAACTTTTTTTGCAACTTTAGGAAGTTCTTTTCTAAACCAGTCTTTTGCATGTTTTCCGGGTGGAAATTTTTTATATGATTCTACCAACAAATCAAATCCCTTGGGCGATTTCGCTTTATCAGCATCATGCATTACCCATCTCTTTTCTCCTTTTCTTAATATATTAAAAGCATCTCTATGCACATGAGGAAGTGTCCCTGCATCTTTTACAGAATGATAGAAAAAAAAACGATGTATCTCTTTTCTCGTGAAAAATATATTTGGAATTTTCAATCCCTTTAAAAAAAACAGATCTTAACGGATCGAAATCTAAAGTTAAAGTGCTTTTTCCTTTATGATTGATAAAATAATCTTTTAAAGTAGTTTTAACATTTGAATGAGCAGGTCTTGAATCTGAAATAACTGTACATATGTAATTGCCATAATTTTTAGAAATAAAATCTTTACTCCAATCTTTTATCAACGGCCAACCATGAGCGCCTTCTTTTATTAATAGCGGCTTGCGAGGAATAAAATAATTAGATAAAAATCTTTTTCTATCCAATTCCGAATAATGAATTTCGTCAATTTGAGTGGTAGTTATCTCTTTAGGGCCAAATAAATTAAATAAGCCCATAATAAATATTATTTGCTAAGTATTAATTTATCTGTTGTAACAATATTTCCGTTTGCAACAACTTTAACAAAATAGATTCCTGTTTCCAAGGTTGACAAATCAACTTTATCTAATACATAGTAATTACTTACAACCTCACCTTCAAACAGATTTCTTACTTCAGCTCCTAATATATTTACTAACCTTACTTCCACATTCATATCAGCTAAATGCTCAAGTGTAATAACTGCTTGTCCATTTGTTGGATTAGGATATATAAATAGTTTTGAAGTGCTTATAACAGGCACAAATAATGCTGAAGCTTCTCCAATTCGAATATTGTCAATGTAGAAATTATTTGCACTTCCAACAGTAACATATTCAAATTTAAATTTAATGTTATCATTTTTCAACTGTGCTTTAGTCATAATAGTATCATTCCATTCAGTTGCATCTGGTTTAAAGCTAGTTGTATAAAGGCCTGCATTTGCTACCTGATAATTAGTTAATGAACCTAGAGCTCTCCACACTTCACCACAATCATCAGAATAATATACCTTTAATTCATTTACTGGGAAAGTATTAACAGCCGCTCCTGACCAGCTAAATTTAATCGCAGGATTTGACAAAGCGCTTAAATCATAAGTCTCAGAAATTAACTCATCACTACCAAGAGTTAAATTATCTTTATCAATCATAATACTAGCATTACCACTAACTGCTACACCATCTACCCATTCCCATGATGAATTTTGTGTAGAATTAAAACTCCAATCGCCATCAGCGGCATTTGTAGTTATATGCCAATCATCTGATAAATCAGCCGCATTTTCAAAGCTATAAGTATAACTTCCGGTAGTATTAGAAGAAGATGTAGGATTTACTGCTATGAAATTCTCTTTCACTGTTGTTGTTGTGCAAGATTCTTCATAATATGAAACATAAGTTATTTGCTCTAACTCACCTCTATAGAATAAGGTATCAGGATAATACACTCCATTCGCCCAATAAGAATTAATACTATACTCATCTAGATCCAAATGAAGAACAATATTGGTTGCCCCCATTGCGGTTAATTCTGATTCTGCGCCTTGTACAATTATAGTTTTTACAATTGAATCATATGAACTTGCATTTGATAAATCCAAATCTGATAAACTAGCGGCTCTAGCTTCAGTTGTTTCGTTATATACAACAGTAAACGATATATCAAA
>Ga0310121_10002474_pt1 | contig 17446 bp, 20 predicted proteins | sample CB27_Tmax_986_MG_FD_203504 | JGI IMG/M metagenome (GOLD analysis project Ga0310121, IMG submission 203504) | Marine microbial communities from Western Arctic Ocean, Canada - CB27_Tmax_986 | ecosystem: Environmental > Aquatic > Marine > Oceanic | place: Canada: Western Arctic Ocean | collected...
CAGTGGCTCCATCCAAGCCTTGAACGATTTTTCACAAGCAGCAGGATACACGGACGCGACTCCCTGTTCAGCTTCTCCTGGACACCCTGAGGGATCCCGTCAGCCGACCGGCCAGAACCCAGGTCACGACCGCCATGACCACACACCAGACCCCAAGCGCGGTACCTCCACGGACCGGCGTCATCAGGCTCACCGAGAGCAACGCCTCGTGCAGCACGCGAAACGGAGCCACGCTCTCCAAGGCGGCCCCGAAGGACTCGGGCACAGGCGTCCGGAACACTCCTGATGCGTGCAGGAGCAGCAGAGTACTGACCGCGGCAAAGAGGGCCGCCTCCGCGAGCGAACGCGTAGCAGCGGCCACCAGCACGCCCAGGAGGTTCGCGACCCACACCGTGGCGGCGAGGACCACCAAAACCAGGAGGAACGCGCGCGGACCCGCACCTGCTCCGACGGCGGCCACTGCGAGCGCGGGCCCCAGCTGTAGCACGTCGATCACGGCTCCGGCGGCAGTCCGCTGCAGAAAATAGCTGGCAGGCGCGACCCCGGCCCGGAGCACACGTCCGGACAGGCCCGACTCGCCGTCACGGACGAGGGGGATCGCGGACCCGAACGTGCTGAAGATCGCGAACAGCACCGTATACACCGCCGCCGCGTGCACCGCCGGCGCCGCACCTGCGGCGACCGGCACGACAAGAAGTAGGGGGACCACGACGTTGAGCACGAAGAGCCGCTTGCGCGCGGTGGCGATGCGCCACTCGAGCTCCCACACGATGGCGGTCATCCGTCGAGCTCCGCGCCAGTGACGCTCCGAAAGACCGCAGCCAGGCCGGCATCTTTGACGACAACCCTGCGGATCCGGGCTCCGGCCGCCGCGAGTGCCAGGCACACTTCGGGGAGCGCGGCCTGGCCGCGCTCACTCTCGAGGATGAGGGGATCTCCACCGTCCACCAGGGTCGTTCCTTCACTGCGCACCAACCCAGTGCTGTCGAAGCTTCCGGCGAGCGTGACCTCGAAGCGCGCGACGTCCGGCATCGAGGCGAGCAGCTCGTCGGGGCTGCCTCCGGCGACGACTCGGGCATCGTGCATGAACACGATCCGATCGGCGAGCTGGGGAAGCAGGTCGAGATCGTGGCTGGCCATCATCACCGTGCCCCCTTCAGCGGACCGCTCACGCAGCAGGTCGGCGAGCGCCTCGCGCGAGTCCAGGTCCAAACCCGCGAAGGGCTCGTCCAGGAGCGTGAGCGTCGGTCGGTGGGCGAGGGCCTCCACCAGGAGCAGCTTGCGTCGAGCCCCGAACGAGTAGGTCGAGACCGGTCGAGAGGCGTCTTCGCCAAGACCCAGCAGATCGAACTGCTCCCGGACAGCGGCCTCCGCCTCCTCGCGACCGAGGCCTGCGGCTCTCGCGAAGAACACAGCGTTGTGTGTGCCGGAGAGAGACTCGAAGTGGCAGGCCTCCTCGCCCGCATAACCCGTCGCCACGCGCCCGGCCGCGCTTCGGCGGGAGGGCAGGTGGAGCGCCCCGGCGTCGGGAGCGAGGTCTCCCGCCAGCAGCCGGAGCAGCGTGCTCTTCCCGGCTCCGTTCGGCCCGACGAGGGTCACGATCTCCCCGGGGCGGCCTTCCAGATCGACGCCGTCGAGCGCCGGGGCGCCGGAGCCGTAGCGGTAGCTCACCGCGACAGCACGGACCAGTGGATCGAACGCCGGATTCGAGCCCGGGCCGGCGTTCGGATCGGTGCCCGGGCCGGCGTCGGGTCCGGACACGCGCTACATGCCCTCCAGGCCCAGGTCACTGCGTGCCCGATCCATGACCTCGGGTGTGATCACCTGGAGCTCACGCTCCATGGCGTACTCGGCGTAGATGCGCTTGACCATGCCGCGCACGAAGCGGGGAACGTTCTCGAGACGCTCGATCGCCTCCGCGGACCAGGTCACGGGTCCGCTTCCGGCTGGGGGTTCCGCCGGGGCCTCGAAGGCATCCTCACGAGGAGAGTCCAAACCCATGCGGGTTTGCTCCATCGGCTGCTGTGGGACCGTTCGGCCGCCGATCTCCACGCCGAGGGAGGTGACTAGCTGCGTCTCCATGGGGTTGGTCAGGAGCGCCATCTCCCGCTCGCAAGCGGGGCAGGTGAAGATCGCCGTGAGGGTGCCGTCGCCGGGAAGCTGCCGCTCCGCGAATGCCATCACCTCGTCGCAGGTCAGGCAGACGAACTTCATGGGGCTGCCTCGCGACCACCGACGCCTCGTTCCACTCGATCGGCAAGCGCCCGGAAGGCCTTCCCGAACAGGAAATCGTCGCTCGCGCCCGGGGGATCGCCCCCGTCGGTGCGGGCCCCCATAACGGGGTCGAACGGGATCTCCGCCCACAGGTCCAGGCCCGTGGACTCAGTCAGGCGCCGGATGCCGTCACCGGAGAAGAGCGGGAGCGGCTGCTCCGTATCAGGCGAAGCGTATCCGGACATGTTACCGACGATGCCGATCGATTCCACTCCCGCATCCCGGAGCAAAGCCACGGACCGCGACACGACCGAGAGCGCCACCTCCGATGGGATCGTGACCACCAGGACGCCCTCAGGCTTCGGAACCAGGTCGAGGAACCGCCCGATCTTGTCGGTGCCCGGCGGAATGTCGATCAGCAGATAGTCCAGCTCGCCCCAGACGACGTCCGAAAGGAATTCCCGGAGCACCGCGGTCTCGGTCAGGCCCAGCCATACGAAGCGGTCCGAGTCCGGACCTTTCCAGCGGAGCGGGGCGGCCTCCTTCAGCAGAAGCTCGGTCGAGATCCCCAGCACACCACTGGCGCCGGCCGGTGGCACCACGCCATCAGGTCCGTCCACGAGTCTGCCACCCAGAAGACCCAGCATACGGCCGAGCGAAGGCCCGTTGAGGTCCGCGTCCACCACGCCTACGCGCGCGCCTCGGCGCGCGAGCGATACTGCGAGGTTCGCCGTCACCGCGCTCTTACCGACACCCCCCTTTCCGCTCGCGATCGCGATGGTGGCGCCGATGGTGTCGAGGCGAGCCGAGACGCGGGCGCGCTGCCCGAGCACTTGTTCCAGGAGCTCGGACCCCGTCGCATGGGACACCTCTGCATACCCCCGAACCTTGCGTGGCTCACCGGCCGCCGGAACCACCTACGGGACCAACTGGCTGCCCGAGGCGTCGAGGACCTCCAGGGCGTCTACAGGACACGCTTTGCAAGAGCCCAGGACGTCCTCGTGCTTAGTCCCGTTCGCATCGGCGCAAAAAACCGCGATCCCTTCGTTGTCGAGCTCGAACAGATCTGGTGCAACCTCGATGCATGTCTCGAACCCGACGCAGAGCAACCGGTCGATCCGGATCGTCACACCTGCGATTTCAAGTTCTTGCGAGTCCATCGATCGTCTTCGGGTTTTCGCGCCGGCCCCTGCCAAGCGCATATGGGACACCATCGCCACTCGGCATTGGGAAGAAGCGCGGTGATAACGGGACGCCGGATCAGTACCGTGGGCCGAAAACAGGCGGGACACTCACGCGCGGGGCGCAGTAGCAACGCCGCGCCAAACCAGACGAGTCCAACACGCAAGAAGACCAACCCTCCGAGGACGACCACCGCTCCTACCGAGACATCCACTCCATCCTCCCTCGTACAGCAAACTGCGGGTTCTACGCCGCACCTTCTACGCTCGCTCCCTCCGCACTAGTGATACGCACACCGACCACCCGGAACATGAGCTGCGCCAGCAAAGGCAGGAGAATAGCCGCACCCACCATCGCCAACGCCACGGACAGGACGGGTCCCAGGAATGTCAGCATCACCAGTCGCACCACCGTGAAAGCCCCCATGAAAGCCGCGTAGTGGAGCAGCAGGCCCGCGATTTGACGCCCGCCCCCTCCTCCTTCTATGTGGATGGCCGCACCGCCCAGGTAGAGGGCGGCGAGAATCGGGAACAACGCCATTGCAGGGAGCCAAACGATCACTCGGGTTCTCCTCGGATACGGTCCACCAACCCATCACAAACCCGAATCTTAGTACCTGCGCACGGCGGATCACAAGCCGACACTGCTACCGGATCGTGACTACGTGCCATACGGGCGACGTGGCTCAGGATTCGTTGAGCGCTGTCTGTGACGCTCCGCGAGGCCCCGTGCCAAGGGACCCACGAGCCCGCCGACGGTGATCCCGATGACGGTGAGGACACCGATCGGCCCTGGGTGCTCGAGTGGACTGACGTCCGAGATCAGAGCCCCCGACACCGACCCAACCGCAAAGCCGACGCCCCAGATGAGGGCGCTAGCCAACGTCCACTTGAGCATGCTCTGGGTCCCGGGATCCAGTTCACTCCAGCGGGTTCGCATTAGGCGATGGCTTCGCGTAGCACGCACATCAGCACGTCCACGTCTTCGAGGTCGTTATACACATTCGGTGCGAGCCGGAGCGCCGTGCCGCGAAGCGAGGCGGAGACATTGCGATGCGCGAGTGTCTGCTTGAGCGAGGCTAGATCTATGCCCTCGGGCATGCGCAGACCGAAGAGGTGGCTGCTTCTCCAGCGCTCGTCCTCGAACGAATACCCGAGCCCGCGAGCCTCGGCGAGCATCTCCCTCGTCAGCTCGGCGCAATAAGCCTGAGTCCTTTCGGGCGTCCACTCAAGGATGAGCTCGAGGCTAGCTGCCGCGATGGGGAGCAGAAAGAAGTTCGAGCGCTCGGCGACATCGTACCGAACCGCGCCCTGCTTATACGTATCCTGGTAGTCGACCAGGTGCTGGAAGTCCTCGCTGTTGGCGCGCGCGATCCAAGTCTCTTCGAGCGGCACGCCATCGTCGAAGCGAGGACCGAAGTACGCGAGCGACACCGAGTAGGGGCCGAGCAGCCATTTGTACGCCGTGCAGATGAGCACGTCGGGCTGCACGACTTCGACGTCGAAAGGCATCGCCCCGACCGACTGCGTAGCGTCTACTACGAACGCCGCGCCCACGTCGCGGCAGCGCCGACCGACTTCAACTAGATCGAAGAGCGTGCCGTCCGTCCAATGCACGTGAGGTACTGCTACGACAGCGGTGGACACATCGATGGCTTCGAGTAGACGCTGGTTCCACGCAGCGCCCCGACCAGCCCCTAGGGGCGGTGTGACCACGCGGAGTTTGGCGCCGGATTCGGATACGAGCCTGTGCCATGAGTAGACGTTGCCGGGAAACTGTTCGTGCGTCAGTACGATGTTCTGGCCCGCCTCGACCCGGAGGTTTCTAGCGGCGGTCGCGACGGCGTATGACACGCCGGGCTGGATCGCGATGCGACCGGGGTCTCCCGCATGCACCAACTGCGAGAAGAGCGCGCGTAGCCGATCGGCGTCCCAGAAATCGTCCGGCGGCACAATGCTCGTGGGCAAGCGCTTCCGGGTCAGAGCCTCAACGCCTGCGCGTTCGGAGGCTCGCGGCAACGGGCCCATGTACGCGCAGTTGAAGTAGTGTGCGTCGCGCGGTAGCTGGAAGGCTTCGCGCTGGCAGGTGAGTGCCGGAAGGGCAGCCGTAGGGCTAGTCGCCATCAGCTCGGACACTCCGGGTATAGGCCCATGCGCTCGATCTCCTGCTTGAGTTCGGCGTAGATGTCTTGCGGGGGCTCCGCGTCACGGTTCTCGAGCCACGGTCCGCACCTCTCGCCGTTCGCGAAAGAGCCCGTGTATCGGATGCGGCCGTTCTCTTGATAGACGAGGATCTCGCCTTCCCAGATCCCGTCTACGAGTTCGCCCTGGATCTGTGGCATCCCGGGATCGATCGTGAACATACGGAAGACACGACCGGTGTACGGAACGAGCGTCTCGGGTTCGACGTATGTGCTGTCCCGGATCGCGAGCTCATCCAGCGCTCGAGGAAGAGTCACCTCAGCGCACGCTGCAAGGAGCACTATCAGTAGAGCTAGGCGGGGCATATGGAGCTGGCGCGTGGTGAATTTGATGGCGTCGGTGGTACCTGAGTCGGCCCTGCCGGGATCCGATCCCGGCTCACGCGCGCGTTGCTCACCAGGCAAGTGACCACATACAATATTCCCCCGAGTCGGACCCGAAGAATAGTCTTTCCAGGTTGCGCACCATGAATAAGATGACCACCCGTTCACAGTTGATCGCCCTCTTGTCTCTCCTGGTGACCACCGCCTGCGGCGGGGGCGACACTGGCGCAGAAACCGAAGCCGAACTGGTCGAGCGCGCACGCGGCATCCACGAGCGGGTCATCACGCTCGATACGCACAACGACATCAGCGCCTCGGACTTCACCGCCGAACGCAACTATACGATGGAGCTTCCCACACAGGTCAACCTTCCCAGCATGGAGGAAGGCGGCCTCGACGTGTCATGGATGATCGTCTATGTGGGCCAGAGTGAGTTGACCCCAGAGGCCTACGCCAACGCTCATCAACAAGCTCTGGCCAAGTTCGAGGCGGTGCATCGGCTCACTAAGGAGATCGCGCCGGACCGGATCGAACTCGCGCTGACGTCGGACGACGTGCGGCGCATCGTCGCGGCAGGAAAGAAGGTTGCGATGATTGGGGTTGAGAACGCGTATCCGATCGGTACTGACCTCTCGAACATCGAGCGGTTCCACGGGATGGGCGCTCGCTACATGTCGCTCGCGCACAACGGGCACAGCCAACTCGCGGACTCGAACACCGGCGAGCGTGATAACGTCTGGATGCATGGTGGCCTCAGCGAGCTCGGACGCCAGGCGATCACAGAGATGAACAGACTCGGCATCATGATCGACCTGTCGCATCCGTCGAAGGACTCCAACATGCAGACGATGGCGATCTCGCGCGCGCCGGTCATCGCGTCCCATTCGGCCGCACGCGCGCTTGGAGACGTAAGCCGCAACCTGGACGACGAGCAGCTCATGGCGCTCAAGGAGAACGGCGGTGTCGTGCAGACAGTCGCATTCCGGAGCTATATAAATCCCGCAAAGAGCGACGTGAACCGCGGGAAGCGTACCGTGTTGGAGCTGAGCGTTGCCGATGAGATGGGCTTCGAGGTGGTAGGCCTAGATGAGCGCTTCAGGATGAGCGTTGAGGATCGCACCGCATACGATGTGGCCTTCCAGCCGGTTCAGAAGGCCGTGGAGGCGCGGGTGGATGAGGAAGTGAACTCCGTCGCCCCGCCCGTGGACGTTTCCGACTTCGTCGATCACATCGACTATCTCGTGAACCTCATAGGCGTCGAGCACGTCGGCATCAGCTCCGACTTCGACGGCGGAGGCGGTGTCGAGGGGTGGAACGACGCGTCTGAGACGTTCAACGTGACACTCGAGCTCGTGCGCCGCGGCTACACCGAGCAGCAGATCGCGATGGTGTGGAGCGGCAACCTGCTGCGGGTGTTGGACGAGGTACAGACGGTAGCGGTGGAAATTCAGGCCGGGGGCTGAGCCACGCTTCTCCGCTGTACAGGATCGGGCGATGCCCTCAACTTTGGCGACTGCTCCTTCCGGAGTCCTGCCATGCGTATCATTCGAGTGCTGTTCATTCTCGTCGGCCCCGCGCTTTTTCTTCCGCCCGCGCCGAGTGAGGCGCAATTACGACGAAACCGCGAGCCCACGCTTCCGCCGCCCAGCATCACGGAGTACGACCCGCGCTCGACCCTGGTCGTGCCGGCGCATGAAGTGCGACGCGCGAAGTTCCCCGCGGTCGACCTGCATGGCCATCCGCCGACGCTCAACAACTCCGAGGCCATCAAGCGCGTGATCTCGGTGATGGACCGGCTCAACCTGCAGGTAATGGTGCAAGCCCGGGGAAGCTCCGGCGAGCGCCTCACGAGCCAGATCGAAGCGGTTCGCGCCGCAGGCTACGAGGACCGTTTCGTCTTCTTCACCACGCTCAACCTCCGAGGCGTCGGACCGGGTTCCGGCGCGCTCATCGCTGCGCAGCTCGAGGCCGACGTCGCCGCAGGTGCCGTGGGGATCGGCGAGATCGGCAAAGGTTTCGGACTGCTCACACGGAAGGCGGACGGGACCCGGCTCCAGCTAGACGATCCGGAGCTCGACGTGGTGTGGGAGACCGCTGGCCGACTCGGCGTCCCCGTGTTCATCCACACGGGGGATCCGGCGGAGTTCTTCCGACCACTCGACCTCGAAAACGAGCGTTGGCTCGAGATGGCGATCTTCCCCAGCCGTCGCTTCAACGACCGCTCACGCTTTCCCACGTTCGACGACCTCATGGCAGAGCGGGATCGCCTGCTGGCGAAGCACACGAACACGACCTGGGTGCTCGCGCACATGAGCTGGTACACTCAGGATCTGGGCAAGCTCGGCGAGCTCTTCGATCGCTTCCCCAACGTGCACGGGGAGGTCGGTGCAGTGCTGTACGATCTGGGACGGCAGCCCCGCTTCGCGCGCGCTTTCTTCGAGAAGTACAAGGACCGGATCCTGTTCGGGAAGGACTCGTTCCAGCCCGACGAGTACCCGTACTACTGGCGAGTCTTCGAGACCGAGGACGAGTACTTCGACTACTACCGCAACTACCACGCTTTCTGGCAGCTCTACGGCATGGGACTGCCCGACGATGTCCTGAGACAGCTGTACTACGGGAACGCGTTGAGGATCATCCCGGACATGCCTACCGCTGGGTTCCCACCTAGGCGCGCACCGCCACCGCCTTCAACGTCGGATCCGATCGCCACATCAAGTGCCGGACCATCAGAACCGAACAGATCGTCGCGCACGCGCCACCCGTGAGGATGCCGATCCACACGCCCCTGATGGACTGGTCGAAGACGTGCACCGCTAACCATGCGACGGGCACACCGACCAACAACACGCGCAGCGTGGTGATGAAGAGCGCCGGGAATCCATGCCCGAGGCCCTGCAGCAAGCGCCCGGTCGTCATACCCACCGCCATCATCGGATACGTGAAGATCATGAAGCCCAGATAGGTCGCCCCGATCGTGAGCGCAGTGGGGTCCGACGTGAAGATGCGCAGGAGGCTTTCCGAGGTCAGGAAGGCCAACCCGCCGATGACGGCGGAGAGGGTAATCGCCCACCGATAGGTGTACAGCGCGGTCGAGCGGACCAGATCGCTCCGCCCGGCTCCGGCGAACATGCCAACGACGGTGACCGCGGCCCCCGAGAGCCCGAAGATCGGAAGCACGACGATCATGTCCACCTTCGACGCCGCGCCGTAGGCCGCGACAGCCACGGAGCCGAAATCAGCCAAAATCAGGTTGTACAGCATCGTGCCGATCGACATGACCACCATGCTCGCTGCGATCGGGATCGCCAGCCCGTACAGCTGCACGAGAACCTCGCGCGATGGGACCAGGGCCGACACGCCCAGACGCACGAACGCCGACTTCCGGCGCAACAGCAGTACGGAGAACATCGACACCGAGATCACGACCGCCAGAGTCGTCGCGACGGCCGCCCCTCGAATCCCCATGCCGAGCACCAGAATGAAAAGCGCATCGAGCGCGATGTTGGCCAACGTCGAGATCATGAGAACGATCATGGGCGTCTTCGCATCACCCTCGCCGGCGAGGATCGAACGCAGGATCGCGGACACGAAGAACAACGGCAGGGATGCGGCGAGCACCTGGAAGTACTCCCATCCCAGGTCTACGACGCGGCCCTCAGCTCCGAGAGCTCCCAGCATCCAACGGCCGCTCGCGAGTCCCGCGCCACCGAAGAGAACTCCCAGAAAGACGCCGGAACTGATCGCCGTGCCCGCGGCCGCATCTGCACCTCGAGCGTCACCTCGCCCCACGGACTGAGCCACCAAGGCCGTGACCGCGGTACCGATTCCCATCGTCAGGGCAATCATCAAGAAGAACAGCGGAGCGACGAAGGTGGCCGCCGCTAGCTCGTCCGTCCCCAGAGATCCGATGAACGCCGTATCGGCCACGATGTACATCGTGTGAACTGCCATCCCCGCGATCATCGGCAACGCCATGATCCAGAGTGCACGCGTGGGGGCCTCCAGAAATTCCTGGAGGCGGTCCGTGCGAGAGCTGTCGGCGACGGGGCCGGCAGCAGCACGGTCTTCGAGATGGGTGTCGGACATACTGGGCGAGCGGAGTTTCGACTGGCGGTGACGGATCGGTGCGGCAAGGGACCGGAAAAGCTAACGCCGAATCGCGTTGCCGCCGCCCGGTGGGCCTCCGCTCCCGCGACGACCAGGACCACCGGTCAATCGAGACCGGAGGGCGGAGGTTTCTAAATCTCCATCAAGTAGTTCATCTTGATGATGAACCGGTTGTCCACCCGCGCACCGAACAACGCCCCCGCATCCCGACTCAAGTCGAAGTCACCGATCAGGGCACGGTCCTCCTGTTGACGCTGCCAGACCAGGAAGATCGTCGAGCCCGGTCGGTACTCCCAACGCAGGACGGCATTGCCGATCAGAGACCGCACGTTGAAGTCTCGGTCTGAGCACGAGTAGTCGGTCGCACCGTCGCCGTCGAAGTCCACGTGCTGCGTGCCATCGACGTTGCAGATATTAGCGCTGCAGTGGATCCCGTCCTCGAGAGTTTGGGCAGAACCCGGCCTGAAGCCGAAGAACTGGTACGACTCGACACCCGCGAGTTGCTTGTACTCCAGGTAGTCGCCCGAGGACAGTAGCGGCTGCGCGTAGAGCTGCAGCGACAGAGTAGGTGTGAACGTCCCGTCGACCCGTGTCACCATCGAGAAGGACCGGCGGTCGAGCTCGGCGAAGAGGTAGCGCCGACCATACGTCGGGTAGTACGCGAGCGTGGAGGTCGACGTCACGTACTGGGCGTCCACGGTCGATCTCGACCAATTCGGGCGTAGCGACAACGACAGGTTGTCGGACGGCTGGAGGCGGACGTTGCCACTAATATCGGTCGAGCCTCCCGTCCCGACGCGGTCGTCCTTGACCCGGAAAGTCTAGCCGAAGCTCAGCCGCTTCCGGCTATCGCTGCTGACGTGGACGTTGAACTCTGTCGATCCCGGGGTGACCATCATCGCACCACCCCTGGTCTCCGAGCGACTCATCGACTGCGGGTTGTACGAGCCACTCAGCCATACGTACCAGTAGTTGAGGAACTGCCAGTTCGTGTTCAGCCGGAACGATCCACGCAGGTGAGCACGCTGCCACGAATCGACCGACCAAGCGTCATCGAGTGCCTCGTGGCTCCAGTTCTGGTAGGTCATGGCGGTGACGTCGTAGGAACGGAACAGCGACCCGGGTTGAATCTCCCGGTAGCTTACCCGCGCTCCACTATCCAAGCGCTCTGCCGTCGTCGAGAAGCCGAGGTCCTTGATCTCGAAACCGTTGGTGACCTCCGCCGCCCACAGGCCACCCGTCCAGTGCTCTCCCCCGCGCTTGTCTAACTGAACGCGCCAGTGCACGCCAGCCATCGAAGTAGCGGTTCCATCCACCTGAAAGCGCGTCGCATCCGGGCGCTGAAAGTAGTGATTGGACGCCGTTTGAATACGGTTGATAAGCGGTCTCGGAGCCTCGCACCTGACTTACTCCGAGCACCCCCCAGATCCCCCACGTCCGGTCGTCCCACTGATGCTCGCAGCGGGCGCCGCCGCTGAATGCCGAAGAGGGGAGCTAAGCGAACAATCCATCCGTGGGAAGCGTTCGCCGCATACCCGTGGCGATGGCCGCGAAGCTGGTCGCACCATCGTTCCGATCCTGCGCCAAGGACACGACACCAAACTCCGAGCGCGGCTCCACGAGGAAGTCGTCTCGCGAACCGTCCTCGAAGAGTCCCTGTCCAAACTCGTTACCGGTCACCGCGGCGAGCGCCCCGACCGCTCGCCGTTCGACCTGAGATCCTGGCGGCACCCAGGATCGTGGAGTTGGACGGGATGTCGTCGTACTCGGCGTCCGACGGAGCTTCGCCTTGCGGAGAGCGACCGACTCTTCGGCTGTAGAACAGTTCGTTCCGACCACCGGATAGGCTGAAGTTGAACACGCGAGCATCCTTTACGAAAAACGAACGTCGCTCGTCGAAGAAGGTCTCAAACGCCGACAGGTTGATGACCGCGGGATCCGCCTCGACCTGCCCGAAGTCCGGGTTTATGGTCGCGTCGAGCGTAAACGCAGAACCGAGACCATAGCTCACGTCCATGCCGAAACGTCCGTTCGCGGCCGAGCCATCTAAGAACGGATCTCCCTCGCTAGACGGACCGCTGTGCAGGTTACTAACGACGTAAGGTAGGATCTCGAGCCGCCTCGAGGGACGCGAGACCCGCACACCACCGACGCGCCCCATCTGACTGACCATGCCCTTCTTCAACCACGACACCAGCGAGTAGTACGACTCCTCGTTACTCGAGACGCGCGAGCGGTAGAAGTTCACGCCCCACGTCTGCTCCTCGGCGGAAGCTTCATACCGGATTTGGGAAAGTGGAATGCGAAGCTCCACAGTCCATCCCGGGGAGTCGATGTTCACCGCTGAGGACCATACGGCGTCCCAGGCAGCGTCGAGTTGGTCGTCGTTGAACAGGTACGAGTCGCTCTGCACATTGGCCGCGCTAACTCAGAGCATGTACCCAGTCAAACCGTCGAGGTTGGGATCCAGCGTAATTCGGAAGAGGTCGAAGTCCCCGTGCGAGTCCCGTCGCGTGAGCCGCCTGACGATGCCCTCCGGCTCGGGATCGTGCATACGCGGCGAGATCCAGACCGCCTCGTCACCGATGATCAAGCGTACGTCGGTGTCGTATTGGACCGGCGCGCCCTCAACGGGCTGAGCCTGCGTGAAACGGGTGAAGACCCTAGCGTTAGCCCACTCCGCATCGTCGAGCACTCCATCAACCGCGATGGACGTGAGCGGTGCATCGGCGTCGAGCGCTTCGCGCTCCGCCGCGAGCGTGCCAGCAGCGTTCGCGCTCGGAGTCGCTTGCTCGAAGCCCTCGAGCTCGGATTGAGCCGCGATGCCCATGAGCACCGACAGCGTGAGCAGCGCCGCGATGACGAGATCGCGCCCCGATCCGTATCTACTTTCGATCATCTACCTCTGGGAAATCCAGCTACTAGCCGCAGCATGAAGTGGGATCGGAGGGTCGCCGAGGAGATCCAAGTCGATCTGCTTCGCCATGGCGTGGACCTGCTCCAAAGAGACACGGTCGTTAGCCAAGATATTAAGCAGTATCGTAACGACCTCGTCGTCTAGAGTGTCCATCGCGACAATCCAGTTGTGGACGGCCATGGTCGGAATAGCGGCCTCCACACCGGGATACGCGCCCGCGGGCATCACGGCGGCCGTATAGTAGGGATGCTCCTCATTCATGGACGCCACTACATCCGCGTCGACCGGCAACAGGCGTACACCTGCCGTTGTGGTCGCCTCGAGGACCGCCGCGGCCGGATAACCAACGGAGATCACCGCTGCATCGATGGCTCCGTCCCGCAGAGCCGAAGACGACTCGCCGAACGACAAGAACCGCACGTCGATGTCGTCGTAGCTGAGTCCATGCGCTTGCAGCAAGTGCCGGGCTATCTGCTCGGTCCCGCTGCCCGGAGGCCCCACCGAGACGCGCTGCCCACCGAGATCAGCAATCCCCGCCGCGTCGGAACGCCTCGGCACCATAACGTGCGTGAGGTTGGGATAAAGCGGTGCCAGTGCACGCAGCCCGGAAATAGCCTCCTCCCAGTCTTCCAGGCCCTGGTGGGATTGGTAAGCCGTCGCCGCGAGCACCATGGCGAGGTCCATCTGACCGGCTGCGAGCCGGTTGATGTTCTCCACCGAGCCACCGCTCACTTCGGCCGTGTACTGGCGGGCGTCGTCCGTGATCGACAGGCGGCTCGCAAGTGCGCCGCCCAGCGGGTAGTAGATGCCACCCGTTCCGGCGGTACCCAACGAGAGGAACGTCCTTCCACCCTCTCCTCCACACGCTGCCATCCAGCCGGCCACGGCTAGGGCCGCCCACCGGATTGGGACTCTCTTCACTGTAATCCTCCGTGTCTTCGGTGTTCAGGCTTTCCATAAGAAAACAACAGCGAGGACCAATAGCCCAGCCCCATCGGACATGAGGCCCGGCGCAACGAGCGCGAGGGCACCCGCGCCCAGCAGCACACGTTGAAATACGGGTAGTAGCCGGTGCGCGTATCCGATGGCGGCGGCGGCGAAGGCGGTGACCCCCACGACGGCGGTAGAGAACATGCCTGCGATCTCCAGAATCGTGCCGTCAAGCAACAACGGTGGTCCGTATACGAAGCTGAACGGCACGATGAAGCCGGCACTCGCGAGAACCGCCGCGGCAACCGCGGTGCGCACCGGCGGCGAACCAGCGACACCGGCGGCGGCAAACGCGGCCAGCGACACCGGCGGCGTGACGTTCGAGATGCACCCGAAGTAGAAGATGAAGAGGTGCGCGGAGAGCAGTGGCACACCTAGCTGGACTAGCGCGGGCGCGCCGAGCGCCGCCAATACGACGTACGCGGCCGTAGTGGGAAGGCCCATGCCAAGCACGATCGAGCCCATGCCGGTCAGGATCAGCGCGATCATCAGGTTTCCCTGAGACAACGTGATTATGAGCTCCGACATCCGGAGCCCAATTCCCGTCAGGGAAGCGACACCCACGACGATCCCCGCCGCGGCGCAGGCGGCCGCGACCTGCACCGCTCCGCGACCCGCACCCTCCATGATACGGCGTAAGGCCAGCAGTGATGGCCGGGTCGCCGGTCGCAGATACGCCATAAGCAGCGCAGAGGTCACACCCCAGAAGGCCGCACGCATCGGGGAGCGGCCCATGCCGAGCAGCACCACGATCGCGACCAACGGCAGCAGCAGGTGCAGCCGGTCCAAGACGCGCTCCGTGGATACCTCACGGGAGGGCTCGATGCCCATTCGCCCCGCCCGGAAGTGGATGGCCGCCAACAGCGACACGTAGTAGAGGACGGCTGGAATGACCGCCGCGGCCGCGACCTCCAGGTATGGGATATTCGTCCACGTTGCGAGTATGAACGCGCCGGCGCCCATGACGGGAGGCATGAGCTGGCCACCCGTGCTCGCGGCAGCCTCGATCGCGGCAGCGAAGAACGGCTGAAAGCCCGCGCGTTTCATCAACGGGATCGTGAAGGTTCCGGTCGTGACGACGTTCGCAACAGCGCTTCCCGACAGCGAACCCATGAAGGCGCTGGCCACCGCTGCGGTCTTCGCAGGACCACCGCGAGTGCGACCAGCAACCCTGTTAGCGAGCGCGATCAGAAGTGCGCCGCCGCCCGCCGTTTCGAGCACCGCGCCGAAGAGAACGAACAGGTAGACGAAGTCTGCCGAGACACCGAGGGGCACGCCCCACAGGCCTTCGGTCGACAGGAAGATGTGTTCGACGAGCCGCTGGACACCGTAGCCACGATGCGCTAGGAAGCCCGGTAGGTACGGTCCCGAAAAAGCGTAAGCGAGCGACAGCAGACAGACAGCAACGAGTCCCCATCCGGTCGTGCGCCGCGCCAACTCGAGCACCAGCAGGATCGCGATCGCACCGGCGATGAGATCCGTGCGTGTCGGCTTCCCCGACCGGGCCACCAACTCTTGATTCTGCGAGGCGAGATAAAGGCACACGGCCACCGAGAGCGCTACCAGCAGCCAGTTGAGCCAGCCGACGTGCGGCTTCTCACTTGCTTCGCTGTCGTCGGTCCTCTCGTCTCGCTCTTCCTCTTCCGCACCCGGAGACCGGCCTTGAGCGCCTGGACCCGCTCTTTTTCGCCGGATCTTTAACTGCACGCCCACACCCAAGAAGCCCAGCGTCGCCATAAGCGCCAGGTGGACCGGCCGCTGGATAAGCGCCGTGAACGGAGATATTCCGGCCGCATACAGATGGAAGAGCGCCGCAATTGCCGAAGCCGCCGCGACCGTCCAGCCGACCATCCTGCTCCGACCTGACTTCAACCTGACTGGTGCCCCATCCTCTCGATTGAGACCTCGGCTCTGGATTATCACTCTAGGCAAAGGTGGCTAAAAAGAGCGCGAAGGCGAACATGATCCCGAGCACGACCGCGGCCGCGGTGCCGAAGCTCCGCTTCGGGTCGATGCTGTGAGCCCCCTGCGCAACGATGAGTGCGGACCAGATCCCTGTCAGATCCACCAGCCTTAATACATCCGCCCAGTATCCGTTCGGCAGGAAGAAATTGAAGTTGCCCAGATTGAGAGTCGCCTGAGCGTCCCCGGTCATGATCTTAAGCGGCACCAGCGCAAGGCCAATCACGGCGGGCACGAACAGCGCGTGCGTCCCGACCGCAAGGTATTGGCGGTAGCGCCCTTCGTCGCCGAGCACGAACGAGAAGATCAGCCAGTAGAGCCCGGCGGTAAAGAAGGTGAACAGAGCGATGCCGACCATCCCGATGACCGGCGTGACGAAGCGCATGAGGTTCATGAACGCCTCGGGAATCTCGGGCATGTCCCGACCGGCCTCGAGCGCCGCCTGGCGCTGCGTCTCCATGATCAAGTCCACCGGGATCAGCGCGGCCTGCAGCGCGACCAAGAAAGCGCCGACGAGCAGCGCGCCGACCCACACCGGATTCTTAGCGACCGTCTCCATCACCTTGCCTGGGCTCACGAAGACGTTGACGAGACGGCTGGGGAGCGACGGGATCTCAGACTGCTCGGCCTGGGCGACCCCTATGGCCTCGTCGGACCGCTCAGCCGAGCCAGCCCCTTCGGTTTCTTCGCGGCCTTCGGTGCTTTGGGACTCGTCCATTTTGACTCCTCCGCTGCAGTAGGTAGGCATCGTGCCTACGGTACTGGTGGGGGCAATATCCCCAGCGCGGCCCGGATTTACCAGGCCTGGGCCGAAAGAACCTCGCCATATCACCCTTGGCCGCTCGTGAGGGAGTCTATATCCTCAGGGACTCCAGCTTCAGGGCCCATCCCTGGACCACCGACAAGACAGATCATCGAGTACCGTATGAGCTATCGGACCAACCCTGACCGAATCCTCGACAACATCGATCGAGCGCGGAACCGCGACGCTGAGAGCGAGCGCTTTCAAGTCGAAAGACAGGCCATGGCGCGGGACCTAGATACCCATGTTCCGGACCTGGACGCAACGAACACTGAGCGGCTGAAGCGGATCTTCGCAAGCCTCGAGCGGGCCTATACGAAGGCCGCCCAGAGGACCGAGCTAGGTCGCCTGGCCTCCCGTTTTCAGGCTGTGGGTGACATCCACCATCACCACGCCCGTGGCGACGTCAGCATCTCGGTCCAGTACATGGACCACGAACACTTCGATGACGTGGGCGTGTCGCCGTTCGAGTTGCATCCGTCGGACATCGCGAACGCGAAGAAAGAGACGAAGACGAGTCGCGCGGACGTCAATGCACTCAAGGTGCTGCGCAAGCAACTACGAGAGGGCGTGAAGGCGGCCTACCAGAAGCTGGAGCCCCGCATTCGTGACGCCATCCGCGACCGCGCCGACATGGGTCACGTACAGGTGCAGGTGACCGTGGATCTACGCCCAGCCGAGTAGCCATTCAGGAGCTGTTAATGGCCTCTAGGATGGGTGGAGTAGACGGAAGTAGACGGAAGAG
>Ga0310121_10002475_pt1 | contig 17440 bp, 19 predicted proteins | sample CB27_Tmax_986_MG_FD_203504 | JGI IMG/M metagenome (GOLD analysis project Ga0310121, IMG submission 203504) | Marine microbial communities from Western Arctic Ocean, Canada - CB27_Tmax_986 | ecosystem: Environmental > Aquatic > Marine > Oceanic | place: Canada: Western Arctic Ocean | collected...
GGCCCCACGTCCGACGACATTACCCGGGACGTGGTTGCGCAAGTCGTGGGTCGGGGCGTGACCCTCGACGACGGCGCCTATGAAGCCATGGTGAAGAGGTACCGGGCTCTTGGGCGCACGCCTTCGAAGGAGTGTATGCGTCAAGTGATGGTGGTAGAGGGCGCCGAAGTTCTTCTGAACCCAGCCGGAATCGCTCCCGGTGAGCGCATCGATTACCAGGGAAAATCTCTATTCGTGTTGCCCGGCCCGCCCAGCGAGTTTCTGAGCGTGATCACCCACCACATTATTCCTTGGATCACCGGGAGCTTTCCCGCAGCGCCCGCACTGGACGAACGCCTTTTCCTGGTTACCGGATTAGGGGAATCGGACATCGCCACCGGCATCGAGAATTCCGATGTGCCGCTGGCGGGAATCGAAGTCGGGTATTGTGCCGCTCCGGGGCGAGTGGAAATTCGAATCAGCTCATCGGATCCCACCGCGGCGGAGGCCCTCGACCGGGCGTCGTCGGGGATTCGAGGGCTCTTTGGAGATTACATTTATGCCGAAGAGCGTGTTTCGTTGGAGGATATCGTGCTGCAACGCTGCGCCGGGATGGGGTGTATGCTTTCGACCGCTGAGTCCGGCACGACGAGAGGATGGGTGGCGTCGCGCCTGTCCTGCAGTGACCATGCGGATGGTGTTTTTGCCGGGGGCGTGACGATCCTGGACAAGGAGATTCTGGTTAACGAGTTGGGAGTCGAGCGCGACGATATCGAGCAACACGGAACCGCGACCGAAGCGGTGGCACTGCAAATGGCCGAAGCCGTGCGAATCAAGTTCCAGTCAAAAATTGGATTCGCGGTCACCGATGTGGCGGAATTGGAGGGAGATGCCCGTCGCGTTCGGTTTTTCTGCGCGTACACGGACGGATCCCGTCAGGAAGTCCGCGAGTTTACGGTGGGAGGCTCCCGCCCCAGGCTCCTGGAGTGGGCAACCCAAAGCGCCATGGATCAGTTGAGAAGAGAGGTCGGTCCGAGGAAACTGTAAACCCGGACCACGAAAAACACACGATTGACCGAAGTCCGGGAATCCTCAATTCGATGCTTTGTTGCGCTCACATTGCCGGACCCGGTGCGCGCAGCCTTGGAACGCTTTGCCCGGCAGCTCAGTGGCACGGGCGCCTGGGTGAGCTGGGTCCGGCGCGAGAACCTTCATCTTACCCTTCAGTTTTTGGGCGAGGTTTCCGTCAATCGACTGGATCAGGTTTTTCAGGCCGCGGACGCCGCCGCGGAGCCCGTTTTTCCCTTCGAATTTGTCGTCGAAGGTGCGGGATTCTTCGGATCCGTGCGGTCCCCCCGCGTTGTCTGGGCCGGCGTGGCCGATCCGTCTCCAGCGCTCCATCGATTGCAACTTTCGGTCGCTCAGCAGCTTGCAGAGGTCGGTTTTGTCCCGGGGAAACAAAAATTCGAATCTCACATCTCCCTGGGCAGAATCCGGGAATCCGCGCAGGCGGCTGAATTGACATCCCAGCTCGCATCCGCTAACAATAGGACATTCGGTGCCGTCCCTGTGAATCGTCTTGTCGTCTTGCAAAGCCATCTTGAGCCGAACGGTGTTCGGTATTCGATACTCCACGAATCAAAGTTGAAAGGAAAAGAACTCGATGGCCAAAACGAAGGCATTAGTGACCCACGATAAAGAGAAAACCGAAATAGATACCCTTCTCGCGCAGATCCAGAAGGAGTATGGCGACGGCGCCATCATGCGCCTCGGAGACGACGAATCGAACTCCAAAATCGAGACGATTTCAACCGGTGCACTCACCCTCGATCTCGCTCTCGGCATCGGCGGCGTTCCCAGGGGACGGGTCGTCGAAATCTACGGCCCGGAGTCGTCCGGCAAAACAACACTGATGCTCCATATCGTTGCCAGCGCACAGAAGAACGGCGGCGCGGCGGCGTTTATCGATACCGAGCACGCGCTGGATCCCGGGTACGCTCGCAAAATCGGCGTGAATATCGACGAGTTGCTGGTTTCTCAACCGAATTCCGGGGAAGAGGCTCTAAACATTACCGAAACCCTCGTCCGCTCAAATGCGCTGGACGTGGTCGTATTGGATTCGGTGGCCGCGCTCGCGCCGCGTGCCGAATTGGAAGGCGAAATGGGGGACACCCATGTCGGGCTGCAGGCCCGCCTGATGTCACAGGCGCTGCGGAAACTGACCGGGGCAATCAGCCATTCAAAGACCTGTGTCCTGTTTACGAACCAGATCCGCGAAAAAATCGGCGTCATGTTCGGAAGCCCTGAGACGACACCTGGTGGCCGCGCACTGAAATTTTATGCGTCCGTCCGAATGGACATTCGGCGTATCGCGACCATCAAGGATACGAAAGGGACCGCCACCGGCATCCGCGCCAAGGTCAAGGTCGTGAAGAATAAGATGGCGCCGCCTTTTACCGCCGGAGAGTTCGACATCAATTACGCCGAAGGAATCTCCTGGACAGGATCGATTATCGACGCCGCTATCCAGTATGAACTCATCGACAAACGCGGATCATGGCTCTCTTTCGATAATCAGCAGCTTGGACAGGGCCGGGATTCGGCCTGCCAATTGCTGAAAGAAGATGCCGCGCTCCAGAAAAAACTGCTGGATGCCGTCATGGAAAAGGCAAACGAGCCGGTACCGGCCTGACGGCCGCCGTGAAATCCGCGCTCGCAGCAGGATAAGTGTGAGATAAGCGGGTTAGTAGTTCGCGCGATACCGGGCCGGCCGAGGCCGGGAAGTCGCGCTTTTTTTCATTTAATCAAGTTTCGGAACATGACCATGACTTCCAGTGAAATTAGACAGTCCTTCCTCGATTACTTTCGTAGCAAGGATCACCAGATCGTACCGAGCTCGCCCGTGGTTCTTCCCGCCGATCCCACGCTGCTATTCGCCAATGCGGGGATGAATCAGTTTAAGGAAATTTTCCTCGGGGTCCGCGAAAGCGCGTACAAACGGGTCGCGGATACCCAGAAATGCATTCGTGTCAGCGGCAAGCAGAACGACCTCGAGGAAGTCGGCTTGAGCACCTATCACCACACCTTCTTTGAAATGCTCGGGAACTGGTCCTTCGGCGACTATTACAAGAAAGAGGCCATCGAATGGGCGTGGGAGCTTTTCACAGAAGTGTACGAATTGCCGAAGGACCGGCTCTGGGCCACGGTGTTCAAAGAGGATGAAGAGGCGGAAAATCTTTGGAAGGACGTTACCGACATCGATCCGGCGCACGTACTTCGGTTCGACGAGAAGGACAACTTCTGGGAAATGGGAGAGACTGGGCCCTGCGGCCCATGCTCTGAAATCCACGTGGATCTGACCGAGAAGGGCGCGGATGCCTCGCTCGTCAATGCCGGTTCGCCGGAGGTCATCGAGCTGTGGAACCTCGTGTTCATCCAGTTCAACCGCCGCTCGGACGGGCAATTGGAAGATCTGCCCGACAAGCACGTGGACACCGGCATGGGATTCGAACGCCTCGTCGCCGTATTGCAGGGGAAGAAGTCCAATTACGATACCGACGTTTTCCAGCCCCTGATCGCACGGTTGGCGGAGATGAGCGGGAGATCCTACGAAGGGGACGATGCCGTCGCAATGCGAGTCATCGCGGATCACATTCGAATGCTTTCCTTCGCCGTGGCCGATGGTGTCCTGCCGTCAAACGACGGTCGGGGATATGTCCTGCGCCGAATCTTGCGCCGGGCCGTTCGTTTTGGCCGGAACCTGGGATTCACGCGTCCATTCATGGGCGAGCTATTCCCGGTGGTTGAGGAAACTCTCGCCGGCACTTTCCCTGAGTTGTCCGCACATCGAGACAATATTCTTCGGGCCCTGAAATCAGAGGAAGAGGGCTTCGCGTCAACCTTGGAACGGGGCATGACGCTTTTCGAGGATGCAATCGAGAATGTAAAAGACGGGGGTGCGAAGGCTTTTTCCGGAGATGATGCGTTCAAGCTCTATGACACCTTTGGGTTCCCGATGGATCTGACGCGTTTGATGGCTTCGGAGCGCGGCCTGACCCTGGATGAAGGGCGGTTTGAAGTACTGATGAACGAGCAGCGGGATCGGGCCCGCGGCACCCGGAAGAACGAGTTGCTCGCGGCTGAAACCGATCTGATTGCTGAGTTGGTGGGCCGAGGAGTGAAATCGGCGTTCAGAGGATACGACGAAGTATCTACCGAGACCGAGGTCCTTGAAATTCTCGACCGAGGGGTAGCCGTGGATGAGTTAGCCGAAGGACAGGAGGGCGTCCTGCTTCTGCGGCAAACTCCGTTTTACGCCGAATCCGGTGGCCAGGTCGGCGATGAAGGACATATCACCGGCCCCGCAGGCCAATTTGAGGTCTGGGACACGCAGCGTCCCGGAGAAGGCCTGATTCTACACATTGGGAAAGTCGGCACCGGAAGCGTCTCCAAGGGAGAGCCCGTCACCGCTGAGGTTAATGGTGTGCGCCGCAAGCGCCTGGCGCGTCATCACACCGCAACCCATCTGCTCAATGCGGCTCTTCGGGAAGTCGTGGACGAACAGGTCAAGCAGGCGGGCTCGATGGTCGCCGCCGATCGCTTGCGATTCGACTTTAACTGCTTCGAGCAGGTTCATCAGGAACAGCTTTCGGAAATGGAACGCCTGGTGAACGAATGGGTCATCCGGAACGATGCCGTAACGACCTACGAGATCGCCCTCAAGGACGTGCCCGGATCGGGAATCGTAGCGGTATTCGATGAGAAGTACGGGGACATCGTTCGCGTGGTGGATATCGGCGGATACAGCAAGGAACTCTGCGGCGGCACGCACGTCAAGGCAATCGGCGAAATCGGCTGTTTCCGGATCACTGGAGAGACATCGGTTGCCGCAGGGATCAGACGGATAGAAGCCGTATGTGGGGAGGCTGCTTTCGAAATCAACCGGCGGGAGCACAAGCTTGTTCGGCAGTTGTCTCAACAGTTCAGCATCGCTCCGGACGAGTTGCCGGCGCGTATTGCATCGCTGCTGGAGCAGAACAAATCCCTTGAGCAGGTACTGAAGAAGCAGGAGCAGTCCGCGGCCGAAGATCGGGCCACCGACCTCGCGGAACAAGCGTTTGATGTGGATGGAGTAGCGTTGATTGCCGGGGAGGTTGGCGAGTTGTCCATGGACGCCCTACGGAAAGTGATGGACGGAATTCGTAACCGCGCATCATCCGGCGTAATTATTCTTGGAAGTCAATCTGGCGGAAAGGCTTGTTTTGTCGCTTCGGTGTCCGATGATTGTATTGAGAAAGGTTTGAATGCAGGGAAAATAGTTTCCGCGGTGGCAAAAGTTGCCGGCGGCGGCGGTGGAGGGCAGCCCGGCAAAGCGCAAGCAGGGGGGCGAGACGGCAGCAAAGTGAAGGAAGCCGTAGGCACCGCGGAAAGCGTCGTACGGCAAATGATTGCCGGCGCGTAATATCGAATACTTAATTTTCAATATCGGATTTCAACGTTGAACATTCGATATTCGAAATTTACCAAACAAGGCTGCAACTTTGAGTCAGGACGTGACAACTCCAGGTCCGTCAAAAAGACCACGGAATCCCAAACCCCGCATCCCGTGCCTGCTGAAATAGAAAGCGATCTTCGTAAAGTACGGGTTCTCATGAATTCGAGTTCGGGCCTATATAGCTCGTTCAGCGAAATACAGGAGGTCTTTGAACAATATTGGGACCAGTCCGGGATTGACCTGACGTTTCAGTTCAGCAAGAGCTTTGAGGACGGGCTGACAAAGACGCGGCGTGCAGTCGACGATGGCGTCGACACTATCCTGGTGGTCGGCGGCGACGGGATGGTGAATTCGGTTGGAAGCGTTCTGGTGGATACCGATGTTGCGCTCGGCGTGGTGCCGACCGGCAGTGGAAACGGATTCGCCCGGCATTTCAATATTCCGCTTATTCCTCAGAAAGCGGTTCAGTCGCTTGTCTATGCTGATCGGCAGAAGATCGATGTGGGGCTGGCCAACGGGCGGCCGTTTTTTGTGACATGCAGCATGGCGTGGGATGCCGCGATTGTCCGAACGTTTGAGAAATCACCGGTTCGCGGGGTATTGCCATACGTCCTTGCCGGCGCGTACGAACTCATTGCTTATGAACCGCAATCTTTCCAGGTTCGACTCGACGACGAGAACCCCATTGCCTTCGATAAACCGATGGTCTTCACGGTGGCGAACTTGACGCAATTCGGCGGCGGCGCCCGCATTGCCCCGAATGCTTGTCCGGATGACGGATATCTCGAATTAGTCGTAGTCGAGCGCAAAGACGCGCCGTGGCTGGTCGGAGATCTGCCGAAGTTGTTCGACGGGCGGGTGGACCAGCTGGATCGAGTGACCTCCAAGCGATTCACTTCTCTTCAAGTCAATCGGGAGAAATCCGCCGCAATCCAGGTAGACGGTGAGTTGATCGAATCGCAGGTTGATGTTACGATCACAGTGAAGCCGAGGGCACTTACGGTGCTGGTACCCATCAAGCCGGATGCGTAATGCCCAGCGTGAAGATATGGCGGAAAGAACGGCAAAGATTCGAAATGAAGCGGGCATACATTGCCGACCCTCCGCCTTCATCGTGAGAGTGGTGGAGGGATATCAGGGCAGGATTCGCGTCATTTCAGAGGAGGGCGACGTGGACATCCGGTCGATGATGAGTATCCTGAGCCTCGGCCTCCAGCAGGGGGCGGAAATTAGGATACAGGTGTCCGGCCCGGAGGAGGAGTCAATGTGCTCGGAACTTGTAACCCTCTTCGAAACGGAATTCGATTTTCCGCCGTATGCATGACGATGAGTAACACTTCCCAAACCATTCTCGATGCCCATGCTCCCCCGATGGTGGTCGGCACCGTATCCTCGGTCGCCAAGCTTGAGGAGTTGGTCACGGGGGGAGCGGTCGACGCTGACATCGTAGAAATCCGGATGGATCTGTTTCCCCATAATGAGCCGGCTTGGAAGGAGTCCTTTCGCGCGCTCAATGACCGCGGTGTACAACTTCTGCTCACCCTGCGGCACAAGGACGAGGGAGGAAAGTGGGAGGGTTCGCCACTGGAGCGCATGGAACTGCTTCGCGACCTGCTTCCTTTCGCATGCGCCGTGGACGTTGAAATCGGGACCGGCGGCCTGGGTCCGGTGCAGGACGCGGCCAACGAAAGCGAAACTTGCCTGATTGGTTCATTTCACGATTTCGAAAAGACCCCGGCGGTCGATATACTGAGCAATGTCATCGAGATTGGATTCGCCAACGGCGCCGACCTCGTAAAGATCGCGACGTTGACCGAGATGGAGTCGGACGTGGAGGTCCTTGCCGCGGTTCTTCAAAAATACGGGGACCTGCCTCTCGCGGTACTCGGCATGGGAACGCTGGGCCCCGAATCCCGGGTTCAACTTCCCCGAATCGGATCGCGACTCACCTATGGCTATCTGGACGAATCCGCCGCACCTGGTCAAATCCACGCCGGTGATTTACGCAAGCGCCTCATAGAACTGGAATCCCAGTAGCACGGGTATCCGACCCGTGTAGCGAAGCCCAACCAGAACCCAAGCCACCTTCACAACCTTTCACCACCGTTTACTAATAATCGTGCCCCAATCCCTCCGCCGAATTGCAAGACGAAGACGGTGCACGAAGACGCAGGACGATTGATCGATGTCGTTTCATCTATCGAGGAACGCCGAATTTGTGGCGCGTGGGTCACCACGAAGTCACCAGATTTTTATTCGGTCTCATCAGTGTCTTGATTGAATTTCCCGATGGGCTCCACTTCAAGGCGCAAAGTTCTCCACGCTGTTATCGGCTTTCTGCTTTACGTATCCGTCAAACCAACCCATCTCCTCCTGGTTTAGACGGGCGTAGAAAGGATCCAATTCCTTGGCGCGCTCCAGCAATGCCCCGTCCAGCTTATCGCTGGCCCCTGGGAACTCGAACCAGAACAAGCGGAGACCCAACCCGAATGCCCAGCAAAAATCGGGTTCGTCGTTCATTTGCGACCGGTGCTAACGAAGCAACTGCATGAGAACCGGTTGACATACCGTTCAGTCGGAAATCCTTTACCCATTCGAGCCTCTTTGTGAGTCGCGTACCACAGGTTGAAGCCGAGTCGGACAATCGCCTCGGTCTCCAAAGGATGCTTTCGGAGTCGGTCTTCAAGAGCGTCGATAGCGGCGGGATGATCCTCATGGACTTCCAGGGAGTGAATTTGTTTCCAGGATAGTGGCATGGTGCTACGCCGAACCATATTATTCCCGAAAGACTACGCAATTAAACGGATCTATCCCCAATCTCAGCAGACTGACAAGTGTAGGATACACTGCGAACATCAGTATCGAGAAGTTGAATTCTCGGTGAGTTTTCCTTCGGCTGGGGTCTCGCCTACGATTTCGTGACTGCCGCGCGGTTCGTTCCTGATTTTCTGTTTGCCCGGTTTGAATGCCGCGCCGGGGATGGTCATGCTTCCGTGCAGCGATTGGATTGACTGTCCAGAGCTTGGAATCGGCTGACGGGAGGAGTATTAGCCCGCTTATCTCGCAGTGAACCTACCGCCCGCCCGACCCTAAACCATACACCCGGTCCGCGTTCTCCACGTAGAATTTTCGCAAATCCGTCTCGCTGCACCCCTCCAGTGTCCGGTCGATCACCTCGATCCACTGGGGATACTCGGCAGCAAGCGTCATAACGAACCAGTCACCCCCATACACAACCCGGTCGAAGCCGAAGCAATCGATGACGTGGAGAATGTAGGGCTCAACATCCTCGGGGGTCCAGTTGGCATGGTCTGCTTCGGTGACGATCCCCGAGATTTTGCAGATTACGTTTTCCCGTTTCGCCAGGGACTTGATGTCAGCTTTCCACGGATCGAAGACCTGGTTCTTGATGTCCGGTTTTCCGATGTGATCGAGCACGAATCGAACGTCGGGACAGGCGTCTACCAGCTTGATGGTATTCGGTAGTTGAGGATGAACAATGCAGATGTCGCATAGCAGGCCGTGTTTCGAAAGTAATCGCACGCCCTCTATGAATTCCGGTTGGATACAGAAATCGATATCCAGTTCCTGCGTGACCCGCCGGATGGACCTGACCAGGGGGCTGTTTGCGTGGGTCTCCAGAACCGCTTCGATCGTGTCGCTCTCCTCAAAACGAGCATTGGCGGTAATGCCTTGAATTCTTGGATCGGACTGCGCGAGCTCCGTGATCCAGGCGACTTCGTTATAAATTTCGTGATAGTCGGGGCAGACCTCCATGAAGACGATTTTTTCGATTCCCACGGACTCCGTTGCCTTGTTGTAGTCACCCAGGAGCCACGGCCGGTTCAGTGCCGGAGCACCATCCAGCCAACTGTATCGGATCCTTCCGGGGTCGACCAGGTGAACATGGGTGTCTGTAATCGGAAAATTCGGCATCACCAGTCTCCTCTGTTACCAATCCATGAAACCACGAAATAGACAGGAAAAGAAGAACTCACTCCGTCGTGATCCCGCTGTCTTTGTAGCGCCGATGCCAGGTTTGCCAGGTATCGATCCCGTCTGGATTCGAGCGGCTTCGAGCATGAAACCCCGGTATGTAGTCCGCTTCCACGTACCCCCACGAATGACTCTTGGGAATGATCTGCATGCAGCCGTTCTTTTTATCTGTGTCCACCAGCGGTATCCAAACAGTGATAATCCGCTTTTCTGAGGAGTCGCGGCCGAAATAGTGGCTGTCCTGGTGCCACAGGACGGTGGTGCGTTTGTCCTGTGGTACTTTGGGGCGAAGAGCAATGAGGCCGGTGGCAATAATCTTCGGGCCAATCAGCTCTTCCATTCCTGTACGCCGAGAAGGGCCGGTTGCCGCATCAAGTCGAAGAGATCCTCGATGATGACATCTTCATCCCAGCTTCGGCGTGATTGGTATCCGCCCATATCCTCGAAAACTCGTTGCCATCGATGTTGCAGCGATTCGTTCTCGTGCAGATTGGTAATCTTTCCCTCGTCATAGAGCGTCCTCGTTCGCCGGTCCACTGCCTCTTCGACCCTGGACAACAGCCCCTGGAACGCCAACGGTTGCAGGAGGCCCCGCAGCAGCAGATACCCGTCCTCTTCGAAACGAGTCAGATGTTTAGCCGGTTCATTCATTGCTACGCTTGCCGTCGCGATTCGCCTTCGCTCGCCAATTCCTTGATCTCTCGCAGAATTGTTCGAATCGCATCCCAGTCTTCAGCGTGAATCAACTCGTCCGGAACAAACCAGCGCTCCATCGGCGCGCCCATCCATGGCATGGCTTTCCATTCCCCTATGGCCTGGATCTCGATGTTCCCCGTCGGGCAGAACTTGATGCCGGGAAAGATACCCGCGTACATCGACAAAAAATGAATGTTGGTCATGTCGGCCGGGCAAACCTTCAATACCTCCAGCTCGCGCCCGACTTCCTCGTATGCGTCCATTACATTTTGAATATCCTGCAGGGTCGAAATGGCGGGTACATAGGGGATTCCCGCTTCGACCGTAACGTCGAGAACCCGCCTGCTGAAGGCGGCGGAGACGACCAGGTCCGGCTTGAGCGCAACCACCCGTTTCGCGTCGTCCCGGGTCCTTACCGTGCCCACCGCCATGAACACTTTGGCGCGCTGCGGCCTTTCATTCAGCGCGGCGAGCAGTTCCAGTGCGTCGTCCATCGGTCGTCCCAGGATCTCCAACACTGGAAACGACTCCTCGTGAATCAAATCGATGTATCCGCACACCGTATCCACGGTGTAGTGCGGCATAATGTTTAATTGTGCGGGCGCGCCTGCAAGTGCTTCCAGTGCCTTTTCTTTCATTCGCTTTTTACTATCTCCATGAAGGGTGATTCGTACCAAAGTCCCGGGATGCCAGGCTCGGGATCTACTCTCCGGAGCTCGCCACCGCGGAAAATTCTATCCTTCCACTCCCTGCAAGTCCAATTCTTCGCTGAAATGACATGCAACCGTGTGATCGGGCGAAGATGGACGCTGAATCAATATAGGTTCTTTCTCTTTGCAAATGTCCTTTGCGAATTTACAGCGCGGGTGAAAGGGGCACCCGCTCGGACGGTTTGCAGGATCAGGAACATCTCCGGAAATTCGGTCGCGTTTTCCGCGTAGTCGCGGGTGCGAAACAGGAGAGGCGGCGAGGAGCGCCGCCGTGTACGGATGCCGAGGTCGCGAGAACAATTTCCGGGTCGGGGCCATCTCAACAATTTTCCCCAGGTACATTACACCGGACCGGTCGCTGAAGTGGCGGACCACGTTCAGGTCGTGGGTGATGAACAGGTATGAGATTCCCTGCTGATCCTGCAGGGTTTGCATCAGGTTGAGAATCTGCGCCTGCACGGAAACGTCGAGCGCGGAAGTCGGTTCGTCCGCTAGAATGATGCGGGGTTGTAGTGCCAGCGCGCGGGCCAGCCCGATGCGCTGACGCTGGCCACCGCTGAAGGCGTGGGGATAGCGCCCAAGATGGTTGGCATCCAGGCCCACCTGGTCCAGCAACTCTGCCACGAGATCGCGACGCTCCGCTGAAGTGCCGACATTGTAATTCCGCAGCGGCTCCCCCACGTTGTCCAGGATCGTCATTCTTGGATTCAGCGACCGGAATGGGTCCTGAAATACCATACGGATCTCACGGCGCACCTGGCGCATTTCTGATTCCTTAACCGCCGTGATGTCGATCCGATTTCCATTTTTCGATTCGAATATGACTTCGCCGCGCGTTGGCTCTATGGCCCGAAGGATGGCCCGCACCGTCGTCGATTTCCCGCACCCGCTCTCACCGACAAGGGCCACTGTCTCCTGTTTGCGAATGGAGAAAGAGATTTCGTCGACGGCCTTGATTTCACCGACTCTTCGCTTGAGCACCCCGCGCGTAATGGGGAAGTAGATGCACAGGTCTTTCACTTCGAGGATCGAACCGACGTCACTCATCCTCCACCTCCTCGGAGTGAAGGAAGCAGCGCACATCGTGCGCGGGCGCCGTGTTCACCAGCGCTGGAATCCGCTCATCGCAGGATCCTCGTATGACGTGGTCGCAGCGATCCCTGAACGCGCATCCGCTGGGGCGGCTGTACGGGTCCGGTACCGTGCCCCGGACCGTGGCCAATTTCCCGCGCTCATGCCCGCCGGTCGGAATCGATTCGATCAGCGCCCTCGTATACGGATGTTTCGGATTGTCGAAAATCTCCGTTACCGGACCCCGCTCAACGATCTTTCCCAGGTACATGACCATAACCTCATCGGCCATCTCCGCGATCACGCCCAGGTCGTGGGTGATGATCATGACCGACATGGCCAACTGTTCCTTGAGTTCGTTCAACAGCTCAAGAATCTGAGCCTGGATCGTAACGTCAACAGCCGTGGTCGGCTCGTCCGCGATCAGTAGTTGCGGTCGGTTCACCAGCGCCATGGCAATCATCACCCGCTGCCGCATCCCGCCGCTGAAGTTGAAGATGTAGTCATCCAGGCGGCCGCGGGCATTGGGAATGCCAACGCGCTCGAGCATTTCAACCGCGATGTCGGCGGCCTCTTCCTTTTTGATCCCCGGATCGTGCACGTGAATTGCTTCCAGGATCTGGCTGCCTACCGTGTGCAGCAAACTCAGTGCTGCCATGGGTTCCTGGTGAATATAGGCGATCCCTTTGCCGCGGACTTGGCGAAGCTGCTTGCTCTTTGGAGACTGCGCGGCGAGATCGAGCTGCCCGCCATTCCCATAGTAATTCACGGATCCTGCTACGATCTCTCCCGGCCATGACTGAATTTGGAGGATCGACTGCGCCATGATGCTCTTTCCGCAGCCACTCTCGCCCACCAGCCCCACCGTCACCTGCCGGTCCAGCGAAAACGAAACTCCGTCCACCGCTTTGACCGTTCCATCTCGGAGCGGAAAGTGTGTGCGAAGGCCTGCTACCTGGAGAAGCATGTCGCCCGACGTACTCATGGACGGGATAGTTTGCCGAGGCCGGGGGGCCCATGTATAAAGTTGAGTTTTTCTGGGGTGCCGTTCATAGATACGAGCTTGGACAAAACTAAGGAATCACCAGCCATGTCTCATTGCGAGCCTTATTTCAAGCCCTTCGACGAAACAGACCCCTACACGCAAGAGGACGCTCCCGGATTGTCGTTTCGCAAGGTTTTGCCCGTGGGGCTCATACCGGACGTTGACATGGGGCTGGTCACGCTCGAGGGTCCGGCCCATAAATTCCCGGGATCTCATGATACCTTTGACCAGGCTTACCTTGTTTACCGGGGTACGGGCCACATTAACCTGGGAGACGATCGCATACGCATTGACCGGCCGGGGATTGTTGTCATTCCACACGGAACCCGGCACTCCATGGAGGCCGATGCCGGTCAGACGATGCAGTATGTCTATGTGAATCATGCAGTCCATGCGTAACCCCTGGGGAGAAGAAAGATGAGCGCCAATGTTCTTTACGACAAGTTGCAGACCGGTTCGCCGTTATTCGGTGTGGGCAATATGTACCCGGCACCCGGAATCCTTGAAGGGATGTGCAAAGGATACGATTTCGCCTGGCTCGACGGGCAGCACGGGCAGCACGATTACCAGTCGCTTCTCCACGCCAACCAGACTGCCGCAGGTCAGAATATCGGTACGGTGATGCGAATCGCGACCAGCGACCCTCTTCAAATGGGATATTACGCCGATCTTGCCCCGTCGGCGATCATGATGCCCATGGTCAACACCGCGCATCAGGCGGAGGAAATTGTTCAAGGGCTTTGTTTCCCTCCGCGTGGTAGCCGCTCGTATGGAGGACGCCGGGTCATAGATCTGTACGGACGCGAGTACCATCGGGAGGTGCCGCTTCTGGTCATCGCCCAGATCGAAACCCTGGAGGCGGTGGATAACGCGGAGGCGATTGCATCCGTCGACGGGATCGATGGACTCTTTTATGGTCCGGATGACATGAGATGCCAACTGGATCTACCGATGGACACCTCTGCACTCGAGCACGACAAAATGCGTGCCGGAGCGGAGCGGACGGGACAGGCCGCTTTGAATTCCGGGAAGTTCGCCGGCTCGGTCACGCCGTCAACGGAGGCGATTCAACTCTACCATGATTTTGGATACCGTCTCTTTGTTGTCGGCGGAGATATCGCGTTCCTTCGTGGCGCCGCGGCGGAGAAGCTGAATGAAATTCGGCAGTGGACCGGAGGCGAAGACGGGTCCGGTGGATCGCAAGGCATCTACGGATAGTCCGGACGGGAGGTTTGATCCTCCTCTTTCCGCGTCACCTCCAGCAGGTATAGCACCATCTCATTGTGTTCACTGAAGTTGAGATGGAAGGCATCTGATTGCGATTCGACACGCCCGATCTGCTCCAGATTTTCGAGAAATATATCACTAAACGCGAAGAATCCGAAATCGACGATTTTGCACTGTAGACCCGCCCCATCCAGAAGTTCAGCCGTGCGTAGCTGGCTGAGCGCCGAAATCTGCATGACGTAGGCGACGCCGTTCTCCTCGAGGAGATTAGGCAACAGGGAAATGAGATGGTCAAAGAGGTTTCTACCCCAGTAGTCGGCCGGGCGGTGTCCGCTTACCTGGCCCCGGGGATCGACCGGCATCTGGTATAGGCTCGCAACAATGATTTCGTACTTTTCTTCCGGCAACCACGCGTACAAATCGACTACCTTGCCCTGTACGCGGTCGGATACATCGTTGCGAAAAGCATTGGTCAAGGCGTTTGCGACCGCCTCCTGCTGCACGTCAATAGCCTCCACCAGCCGCGCTCCGTTCAGGGCCAGCTGGACCGTGAGAATCCCGGTTCCACATCCCACGTCCAAACACTTTTTCCCTTCGCCAATACCCTGCTGGAAGAGATATCTCCAGATTTGAAAACTCCCCGGGGTGGGGCGAAATACACTTGGCTCGCAGACAATCCTGGGGAACGGCAATGGAAACAGCACGCGATCTTTCGCATCGGCCCATGGTTCACTGATGATAGGGGGGGGCGCCGCGGATGTTGTTTCCTCATGCCCGGAAAACGTCCCGGCGAGTGATGAAAAACCGGGACGGCCGGATCGCTTGCCTTCGAGCTTCAGGCGCGCGCCTTCAATATGCTCAGGCATAACACCGCAGCAACCCCCGATGATTTGGGCGCCCTCCTCACGCCATGCCAGGGCCAGGTCCGCGTAATCGTCGGGGCCCACCCGCTCATCGAATTTCCAATCGGGATCCAGGTAGTGTCCCAGGTTCGGATACACCCCAAGCGGCAAATCGGTAAAGTCCCGCAACCAGGGAATCATGCCGGACACATGGCTGATGGGCAGGCAATTAATGAGAAGGGCTTCAACTCCCAGCTTTTCGAATTTTCCGGCCGATCTCCCGAACAGATCGCCTTCAGGACCACCCCAATGCTGGCCGTACACGCCGCACACGCCGTGACGACAGCGGCGAAAGCTCAACCAGACGGGATAACCCCATTCGAGAATCGTTTCCAGCCATGGAAACGAAAGATCTTCCGGTACCAGCGATAAGGTCTCGACGAGAATCAAGTCGGGAGGATCCTCTGCGAACACGCGTTTCAATAGCTGGAGAGAGCCCTGCGTCTGCGCCGCATCCAGATCGCCGCTGAGGCTGAATGCTACTGAGCAGTGCCCTGTACGTCCTGAAGTTTCGATGGCTTTACGGGCAAGACCAATGCCGAGGCGCGCGATATCCATCCAGTGCTGTAGCTCTGCGCCCGGGCTATTGAGCTTGGCAGGGCTCTTCGCTGCATTGATGATTCCCCAGGTGTTGGTGGTGATCAGATCGCACCCCGCCGTGGCATACCGCCGGTGTACATCCAGGACGGCCCGCGGCGCATGATAAAGCCCCCACGTGCCCCATAAATCGGAATCGCTCAGATGGTAGTCCCTCAAATCCAAGCGCTGCAGTTCCGTAGAAACGCCGCCGTCGAGAATCACACATTCATCGGAAGCTATCTTGTCGCGAATTACTGAATATGCCGGCTGCATGTAACGGTGAACGTACTTTCCATTCATAATGAATTTGTCTCCGCGGTTTGAAAAGCGAAAACACGAACCGCCCTGCCCTCATGCCTCGCTCTAAAGTCCCCCTTGACATTTAAAGCCACGAGCGTGGTCAAAAATGCCAACAAATCAATGGCTTGGAGGACGGTTTTGACTGTCTTGACGAAGCGCTGATGGGCGGAAAAACTTTTTTGCCCTTGTAGGACATCGGCCAAAGGGACTTCGGCAGCAGTGGATCTTACTGCATCGCCATGAAGTAGGCGTCCACCTCTTCCCGTGCCAGCGTCTGAACTGTTTCGGGTGGTCGTTCAGAGGCGGTACGCAACAGTTTTAGTTGATCACCTACGACATCCAAACAACATTGCTGCGCCAAGTCGATCCGTTCCCCGTTCCACGCGGCCCGAACAAGCTCCTGCTGCGGGTCCCTGCCAAGAACCGTCTTCTCTTCGACCAGGTACCACTCCACATCGTTCCGCAGCGCCTGTGCGAGATCATCGTACGCGGGCCGAATATCTCGCGGCGATATCCAAACGCTGCGTTGCACGACATCGCCGGCATTTCGGCGGGCGATCGTATTCTGATTCACGCCGCGACCGGCGGAGTCGGGCTTGCCGCGGTACATCTTTCAAAAGAAACGGGTGCCGAAGTTTTCGGGACGGCCGGGAATGCCAGGAAAAGACAGGATCTATCCTCCATGGGGATCCGCCACGTGATGGACTCCCGTTCTCTTTCATTCGCGGACGAGATTCTGCAGGCCACATCGGGAGGAGGCGTGAACATTGTCCTCAACGGTCTTACGGGAGAGTTCATCCAGAAAAGCTTTTCCGTTCTCGTGCAAGGGGGCCGGTTCATCGAAATGGGAAATAGAGAAATTTTGCAGCCTGCGGAAGTTGCGGCAATTCTCGACGATGTCGTGTACACGGCGTTTGACCTGATGGAACGGGCCCGGGAGGAACCTGCGTTCGTGGGCGAACTCTTTAATCGATTGAATAATTTTCTCAAAAACGGCGGGATTCGCCCGCTGCCTATGGAAGTGTTTCCCCTTCGCAATGTGATCGATGCGTATCGTTTTATGTCCAAGGCCCGGCACATCGGAAAGGTGGTCGTCGTCCAGGAGCGCAGTTCCGCTTCTTGTTCGCATGCGACACCCGGCCGGTTGGCGCCAGACAGCACGTACCTGGTCGTCGGTGAGTTGGGCTCTGAAGGAATGGATCTTTGCCGCCGGCGAGGAAGTCTCCGCACTGTGGCAACTGCCACGTCGCATCGTGGAATTTCCAGTGCCGGTCGTGGTGGCAGCGGATAGTCGGGATGTTCTAAAACGAATGCAGAATTCGAGTCCCGGGTTCGTCGACGGTGCAGTGTATATCGAATGCGGTCCGTCAGTCCCAGCAATCCCAGTTGCCCGAACCGATAATACAAGTAATACCGGAATGCCATGTTGAGTCGGTGAAAC
>Ga0310121_10002476_pt1 | contig 17433 bp, 17 predicted proteins | sample CB27_Tmax_986_MG_FD_203504 | JGI IMG/M metagenome (GOLD analysis project Ga0310121, IMG submission 203504) | Marine microbial communities from Western Arctic Ocean, Canada - CB27_Tmax_986 | ecosystem: Environmental > Aquatic > Marine > Oceanic | place: Canada: Western Arctic Ocean | collected...
ACGGCGATCATGAGGCCCAGGGGAATCAGGATAGACAGGAATACAACAACAACCGCGAGCCACTTGCGCCCCTTCATCATTCTCGTCAGGAAGCGATGAAATGGCTTCAACATCATGGCCAGAATGCCGGCAACTGCCAAGGGCAGCAGAATGTTGGAGAATTTCGAAATAAAAAGTCCGAGCAGAAAAAAGACGACGCCGACAAAGCAGACAATAACGACGGCGCAAACCAGGGTAATTGCAAATGCAACTGTGGCCTGTTGCTTTTCGGTAAGTTTGAGTTCAGCCATGATGAATCGCAAACCTGATCATGCGCCTTTGTACGGTGACACTTCGTCGAACTGCAAGAATATATCCTGGGAGTGTCAGGTCGCGGGCAGCGACTCCAGGAAGGACTGGATACTGTTCGCGTAGGTGCTTGGGCGCTCCACATGTAATGCGTGGCCGCACTCCGGAATGATTTCCAGACGCGCCCCAGGCACGAGGGCTGCCATTTTTCCCATCAGCTTCGAGTATCGGTCATCCTGCTCCCCGGCGATAAACATCATGGGAATGGAACCCCCGGCCAGCCGGTTCCAAATTGACGGTTGCACCCCCAGGCTCATTCCCCGCAGGGATAAAGCCAGTTCGCCGGGGTCATTCCTCCCTCTCCGCTCCAATGTCCGATTCAGAAGATCTTTCTGCCCCGAAAAATCCTTGAATAAAGGGCCGCCGTACCAGTCTTGTAGAAACTGGGGAAAAGGTTGGGTGAGAATCCTTTCCGCCAGGGCCTGGTCCCACGCTCTCCGCGCCTCCCGCTCCCCTTCCATTTCCAGCCCGGGTGAAGCGGATGTAATCACCGCGGCCCCAAACCTGGCGGAGGTCATCGCCATGGACAATGCCAGCCGCCCCCCCATGGAATACCCGATCAGGGTCGGATCGCGCAAAAGCAATTCATCCACCAGCGCGCAAACCGCTGCGCAGGCACCTTCGAACGAGTACATGCCCGGATCCGAATATCCCACACTTTTGCCGTGTCCCGGCAAGTCGACGAGGATGCAGCGATATGAACGGGTAAAAGACTCGATCGTTTCCGCCCAGTCTTCCGCGGACCCCAGGAATCCGTGAAGAAAGACGAGAGGTTTCGCAGCAACCGGTCCATACGAAAGATAGTGGAGCGAATTCACGGCATATGACTTAACATTGAATCAGGATTACAGGATAGTAGAACACGAATTGAAAACGCCCTGCCCCGGGAGGACTTCCTATGTGCGGCCGATTTACGCTGGCAAAGCCTCTTCAGGAAATAGAGGAACTGGTGGGAGAAATCAAAAACGATGTCCCACTTGCTCCGCGCTACAACATCGCGCCCGCGCAACCGATCCTTACGGTGCTCAACCGGGAACCGCGCTTTCTGACATTTACCCAATGGGGGCTCGTTCCCCGATGGGCAAAAGACCCAACGATGGCCACCAGGATGATTAACGCCCGCGCCGAGACCATCGCCGAAAAACCCGCGTTTCGTTCGTCGTTCAAGCACAACAGATGCCTTATCCTCGCGGACGGTTTCTTCGAGTGGCGGAAAGTTGCCGGGCAAAAGGACAAGACGCCCATGTACATTCGCTTGGCCTCAGGTGAGCCTTTCGCATTCGCGGGAATCTACGCGGACTGGCAGGGCCCGGACGGGTCGGAGATTACGACATCCGCCATTATAACGACCTCGCCGAACGAGTTGGTTTCCAAGATTCACAATCGGATGCCGGTCATTCTGTCCAGGAAGCATTTTGAAGCCTGGATGGATCCCGCCCTCGAAAAACCAGATCGCCGCGGTCCCATTCTCAGGCCATTCCCGGCTTCGAAAATGGAGGCCTACGAGGTTTCCCGAAAAGTAAATAAAGTGACACATGATGCCCCGGATTGCATTGCGCCGATTCAAGAAACCCCAATACAGGGCGAGCTTTTCTGACACGCGACCCCGCACCTCGATTTTCCGGTTTTTTCGCTTTGCATGGACCCCACGATGTCGTATGTAACCGGGCGAGCGGGTACCTCAGGGTGTGTCTTGGACTAGTACGCACCTTTTGAAGACATTGCTGTATAGGTTATTCAAGACTTCGCGGCGTGAAGCGCGGTTGTGCAGAGTTGTGCGCAACATCCTCCTGTTCTTGGCGGTTTGGACCGCGACCGCGGTACTTGCGGAGCAATTCTACGCTGTCCGCAAGCTGGACACCTTGACGTCCATTGCGCGCGATCATGGGACCAGCGTGACGGCCCTTTCGCGCGCAAACAAACTGAAGAATAGAAACTCCCTTCAGGTCGGTCAGCGGTTGGTCATCCCCGGCTCGGCCCAGGCGAATAAAATCCACGTGGTGAAAAAGGGCGACGTCCTTGGAGACATCGCCCGCAAGTACAAAGTTTCCATCAACGAGATCGTGGCGGTCAACAACCTCCCGTCGGCGGACGATCTTTCAATTGGCGATGAGATCAAGATCCCGAGGCAATCGTCGGGATCCGTTTCGGGCACGTCCCTTGCCTCCAGTCTCCGCTCAGAATTGAATCGAATCCGGGTGGTACGCCCACAGCGCTGGCAGCACATCGTGATTCACCATAGCGGCGCGAGCAATGGAACAGTCAAAGGCATGGATCGGTACCATCGGATAGAGCGAGGTATGGAAAATGGAATTGCCTATCACTTTGTCATCGGAAACGGGAGGGGTATCCCCGACGGAAAAATCGAAATCACGCATCGGTGGCGCGGACAGCTGAACGGCGGGCACGTGGCCAGTTCAAGGCTCAACAGCACCTCCGTAGGTATCTGCCTGGTCGGAAATTTCGAACGATCGAAACCCACACGAAAGCAGATCGAAAGCCTACAGAGTCTCTGCACCTATTTAACCAGAAAATGCAGTCTCAGCGGAGCTCGCATTCAGACCCACCGGCAAATCAATCCAAGCCCCACGAAATGTCCTGGCAGACACTTTCCGATAGACCGCTTTAAAGCCGATTTTCGATCCTGACCGCGGAATCAGGCTTCTTCTTCCAGGTTAGGCTCATCGTCGCCCTCGACTTCGTCGTCCTGCGCTGCCTGCTCCAGGGCCCACGTCATGTCCTCTGCGCGATCCCATACGTGCTTGGAAACGAACACCGGGCAGGATTGCTGAAGGGCCAGCGCGATGGAATCGGACGGCCGCGCATCAATCTCAACCAGGTTCTTACCGAGTTCATTCTCCTGAATCAGGAACAAACGGGCGAAGAACGTGTCATCCTGCAAGTCATTGATCAGGACTTTTTGCACCGAAACTCCGAGTCCGGTGAAAATACTCGCCATCAAGTCATGGGTCAGCGGTCGCGGCTTTTTGATCTTGTGAAGAAACATCGTGATGGCGGCCGCCACGCTATGATCCACGAATATAGCAATGACTTTGCCCCCATTGCTGAGGAAAACTCCGCAGCCGGTTGGCGTAGGTACGAGCCCTTTAACCGTGACCGGAATATCTGTTTCGGACGTCATAGCGAATCGAATATTTTTCCTTGTACCTTCTCCAGCCGAACCTGTCGCTCACATTATGAGGATTTTTTCGTATGAAAAGACAGCGTTCCGTTCCCAGCGGCACCCGCCTCTACCACGACCTGATCTCCTTCCGCGACTTTTCCGTCCAGCAACTGTCGGGCCAACGCGTCCAATACTCTCCGCTGAATTACCCGTTTCAAGGGCCGCGCCCCGAAAGCCGGGTCAAATCCGTCCAGTGCAAGGACTTCCTTTGCGCCCTCTGTGACTTCCAGGCTGATATCCTTGTCTGAAAGAAATCCGCGGACCAGATCGAGTTGGATATCCACGATCCGGGCGATCTGTTCTCGCGACAGGGAGTGGAATATGATCGTTTCGTCGATGCGATTGAGGAACTCGGGCCGAAAGTGCCCCTGTAATATTCGCATCACCTGCTCCTCCAACTCGAGATACAGCGGATCATCCGATTTCAGCTCCGGGCGGTTCGAAAGTGTTTCCCGAATCACGTCGCCACCGAGATTCGATGTCATGATCATCAAGGTATTCGTAAAATTGACCGTCCTGCCCTTCCCATCCGTGAGGCGCCCGTCATCCAGGAACTGCAGCATCACATTCAGCACATCGGGGTGCGCCTTCTCGATTTCGTCAAACAGAATCACCGAGTACGGCTTCCGACGGACATGCTCAGTTAGATACCCGCCCTCTTCGTAGCCGACGTAACCGGGCGGCGCACCGATCAGGCGGCTCACGGAGTGTTTCTCCATAAATTCGGACATATCGATCCGGATCATTGCGTGCTCGTCGTCGAACAGGAAATCGGCAAGAGCACGCGCCAGTTCGGTCTTACCAACACCCGTGGGTCCCATGAAGATAAAAGACCCGATTGGCCGATTCGGATCCTGCATTCCCGTTCGGGAGCGCCGCACTGCATTTGCGACCGCAGCCACCGCGTCATCCTGACCGACAACCCGCATCTGCAGTCGATCCTCCATGATCAACAACTTCTCCCGCTCACCCTCCAGAAGGTTGCTGACGGGCACATGCGTCCAACTCGAGACCACCTGCGCGATTTCCTCCGCGGTCACCTCTTCCTTGAGCATTCGCTGATTTTTCTGCAGCGCTGCCAGTTTTTTCTGTGCCGAAGAAATCTGTTCCTCCACGCTTGGAAGTTTCCCGTAAAGGATTTCGGCCGCCTTCTCGAGATTGTTTTCCCGCTTCGCAGTCTCTTCCTGGTTGCGAAGAAGGTCGAGCGCCTCTGTTAAACTGCGAATCTCTCCGATGAGTTCCTTTTCCTGTTCCCAGTGTAGTTTTTTCGCGACGTTTTCTTCCTTGAGCCTAGTTCGCTCAATTTCTAATTGTTCCAGCCGCTTAAGGGACACCTCATCTTTTTCCTTTAGCAGCGCCTCCCGTTCAATCTCCAGTTGCATGATGCGCCGCTCGATCTCGTCGATCTCGGTCGGCATGCTGTCGATTTCCATGCGCAGCTTACTGGCCGCTTCGTCGATGAGATCGATGGCTTTATCGGGCAAAAACCGATCGTTGATGTATCGGTCCGCCAGCCTCGCGGCGGCCACCACCGCTGCATCCTGAATCCTAACGCCATGATGGACCTCATATCGTTCGCGCAGACCCCGAAGAATCGCCACGGTATCCTCCAGGCTGGGTTCGTCCACCTTCACCGGCTGGAAACGTCGCTCCAGTGCGGCATCCTTCTCGATGTATTTACGATATTCGTCGAGGGTCGTCGCTCCAACACAACGGAGTTCGCCACGCGCCAGCGGCGGCTTGATCATATTCGACGCGTCGACCGCACCCTCGGCGCCTCCCGCCCCGACCAGGGTGTGAAGTTCATCTATAAAAAGGATAATCTCCCCCTCCGCACCGGCAACTTCCTTCAGGAAGGCCTTGAACCGATCTTCAAATTCGCCCCGATACTTTGCACCCGCCACCATGGACCCCAGATCCAGAGAGATCACACGCTTGCCCTTTAATCCTTCCGGCACGTCCCCGCCGAATATCCGCTGGGCCAACCCCTCCGCAATCGCGGTCTTCCCAACTCCAGGCTCTCCAATCAGCACCGGATTATTCTTCGTCCGGCGCGACAAAATCTGAATCACACGCCGAATCTCCTGGTCCCGGCCAATCACGGGATCGAGCTTTCCAGTCCGCGCGTCCTGGGTCAGATCGCGCCCGTATTTCTTCAAGGTCTCGTACTTGTCCTCCGGTGACGGATCCGTCACCCGCTGACTGCCACGTACGGCTTGCAGGGCGGCAAGGACGGCGTCGGACTTGATGCCGAGGTCTCCGGCAATTCTCTCCACCGCAGTTCCGGCGCTTGCCAGGCACGCAAGAAACAGGTGCTCGGTACTTACAAACTCGTCCTTCATCTCTTCCGCGACAGTGAAGGCAGCATCGAAAACCTTTCTGAGCGCACCGGACACGTAGCGCTCCGCCGAACTGCCGGTGACCTGGGGCCGTTCCTCCAGACTGACTTTCAGACGATTCGCAAATTCTGCTCGCGGGGCACCCAACCGATCAAGCAATGGCGGAACTACGCCGTCTTCTTGTTCCAGCAGCGCCAGGACCAGGTGCTCAACGTCGAACTCCGAATGCACATAATGATCCGCAAGCCGTTTTGCGTGATGCACGGCCTCCTGCGACTTAATGGTGAGTCGATCCAATTGCATGTCAAAATCCTCCTACAAGTGTTATCTCTTTAACTAGAATTAGAGGGTTTTGGTATGAATATGTTCAATATTATTGTAATTTAGTATTTTTTGGTAAATAAAGTATCTTAGATCACGAATTTGGCCGACTTGTAGCCTAAGTCACACGGCCACCACATGATGGGACACTAGTTGGTACATCGTTCCATAAATAGGTGTACTAGCCTGAAGAATTCAGCAAATCCCGAGCCTTGGGAAGCCACAGGGTTGGAATCCAACTTGCACCGTCTGCCACAGGGGCAATTCGATCTACCGACCAGCCATGATCCTGTAGTGCAACGGCCATGGCCGGACAGGCTTCTTGGTTTACGGTGTGCAAAATCACCGAACAGGCCGGAGCCGACTTGACTAATTCCAATGCCACCTCCATGCCGTTGCCGGAATGGGGGTCTCCTTCGCTCTTGGAGATCAAGTCGCGCTCAAGAGAAATCAACTGCGTAAGCGGCAAGGTAACCGGAAGGTCGGAAATGAACCGCTCGGCAGTCTGGTAAATCTCGAACAGCGGCGCGGGCGTCAGGGCGGACAGTCACTCGCCGAAAGCTTCAACTCGCGCCGGATTGTCATCCAATATCATTATCTTTTCTTTTGTTGAGCGCTTCCTCCTGAAGCTGCTTCAACTCAGACTCCAGCTTTTTCACCCGGTCCTTCAGACGCGGTAGCCGTTTCAAGTCGGCCTGCATTTTTGCGGCCTGCGCATGCGGCGCCGCCGGGTAACCGGAGTAAAACATTTTGGGCGGAACATCTTTGGTTACCCCGCCCTGAGCACCAATCGCTGAGTATTCCCCGACGACAAGGTGACCAGCCACGCCGACTTGACCACCTAGAATCGCGTGATGCCGTACGATCGTGCTGCCGGCGATACCCACTTGCGCAACCAACACGACGTGATCTTCGATAACGCAGTTGTGTGCAATCATCACCAGGTTGTCGATCTTAACCCCGTTTCCGATTCGTGTTTTGCCGAAACGAGCCCGATCCACGGTGCAGTTGGCGCCGATCTCCACGTCATCGCCAACCTCGGCAATCCCAATCTGGGGGATCTTGGTGCGCTCCCCCTGCTGGTCGACGTCGTACCCGAATCCGTCAGATCCGATCACGGTGCCGTTGTGGATGAAAGTCCGATCGCCGATCGTGCAATATTCGCGAACGGACACGTTGGGATACAGAATGCAATCCTGGCCGATCGAGACGTCTCGACCGACAAAACTGCCGGCCCAGATTCGCGTACGCGCCCCGATCCTTGCCCCGGGTTCGATCACGACGTTAGGACCGACGCCGACGCCGCCCTCAAGTATCGCGTTGTCGGCGACGATCGCTGATGGGTGAACACCTGCGGGCAATTCCACGGACGGAGGAGCGAATTTCAGCGCGATTCGCGAGAAGCTTTCGAGTGGATTTGAAACGCGGAGAAGGACGGCGGAGCACTCCACCACGATTTCCTTGCTCACCACCAGCGCACCGGCCCGGGTCTTGGCGGCGTGGCCCTTGTACTTGGGATTCGCCAGAAAACTGATGTCGGTGGGCTGCGCCTCCCGAAGCCCGGCAACGCCGGTAATGATCGGCGATCCGTCACCCTCGAATTCAGTGCCAATCTCACGGGCGATTTCGGCGACGGTACGTTGCATGGTTTGGGGCCCTCGTGGGCCGTCTCAAGCATTTAGATGTTGAATTAGTCCCTGATTTCGAGGCTGGATTCTTTTTCTTCTTCGTCTTCGGCTACGCCCTCTTCCCAATCATCTTCCTGATCCTCACCCACATTCAGCAGGGCCACGATGGCGGCAGTTATGTCCGAACTGGGGTCGGAATAGAGAAAAACCGGCACCTGATTCAGACTGGGACCAGAACTATCGATAACCGCGAAAAGGCTCCGATCCGAAGCAAACTTCTCAATTACTTCGTCGATATCATCGACAATCGCCTTGCGCATGCGACGTCCCTGCTCCTCGAGCTGGCGCCGCCGTGTTTGTTCGAACTGTTTTATTTCCTGCTCCGTGGCGCGGAGCTCGACCAGGACTTCTTCCGCCTCGGAACGCTTCAGATCCTGCCCATCCTTGCTCAGGGTCTCGTCGCTGGCTTCCTCGCGAAGAGCATTGAAATCGGCTTCCATTTTTTCGATCTTCTCTATCAATTCGGACCGCTCCGTATTGAACTCCAGTGCCTGATCCTTCAGTCGCCGATCTGCGCGCTGGGTTTTGTAATACTGTTCGAAAACCTGCTCCATGTTGACGAACGCGATCTGGCTGCGCAAATCATCCTGACCGCACGCCTGGATCCCAACAAAAAAAGAAGCGCACACCAAAAGTCCTGAAAATCTACTCATTCTCATATCTTTCTCTCTCCTTATCGCCATCAATTCGAACTTCCCCGCCTTGTTAATTCTGGTACCCGAGGAAGAAGTTAAACCGGCCTCCACCATCGTTGAACCTATCTGCTTCAATCGGCCACGCATAGTCCAGTTGAAATGGCAATCCCGGCATGTTGATTCTCAGGCCAATGCCCCAATCCGAATTCAAGTCACTCAACCCGAACTCGTAGGGTTTCGGGTACACCTGTCCTACATCATAGAACGCAGCAGCTCGAATTTGTTCAATAATCGGGATGGTGTATTCCAGCGTCATGTAGGCGGAGGACTGACCTCCAAGGGGCTCGCCATTGGAGTCCTTCGGCCCCACATCCCGGAAATCGAACCCGCGCATATTCCGGGCGCCCCCCAGGAACAGACGGTCAAAAATCGGCACACTTTTCGTGTCTCCCCATTCCTCCACCACCGCGATCTGCCCGCGAACGTTGAATACATGCTCATACCAGAGTGGCCAGAAACAAGTCGACCGCAGCCGCATTGTGTACAGCTCGATGTCCCCGCCCAGCGGCCCTCCGGATACCGAGGCACTCGGAACCGTGCGGCTTCCGGCCGTGGGGACAAAGAAGTTATTTCGCGTGTCCCGAATCAACGAGAGCTCGAGAGAACTCTCCAGGGACGAACCCCCCTGCGATTTGATCAGGTCCGAGGCCGCTGCTGAAACATTGGTCACGTCAATCTCTTCCAGCGAATAGGCAAGTCGCAGCCGGTAGGGGCCCCGCAAAGGCCGGGTCAAACTGACGGAACCGCCGCTATTGAGCTGGTCGTAATCGTCACTGAAGAAGTTGCGCTCATGCTGAAACAATTCAAAGTCAAGCCGCAGTCGTTGATCAAGAAACCATGGCTCGGTAAATGAAATGATCCAGTCACGCCGTTCCGTCCCCAGCTGAAGACGAACCTTGAATTTCTGCCCAGCCCCCTTGAGCTGTGGCCAGTTGGCAAAATCGAAATTGCCCTGCGACAGTTCTACGAACCCAATGATGTCGTCGATACTGGAAAAGCCCGCACCCACCATGAACTGACCACTCCGTTGCTCTTCGACTTCGAAAATCAGGTCGTAGGTGTCCTCCTCGTCCGTCGGTACCGGTGTCGCACTGACGTACCCGAAGAACTCGAGGTTCCGCAATCTCCTCTCGCTTTGCCGTACCCTTACTTCATTAAAAACTTCCTGAGGTGCGACGGTGAGCTCCCGGCGAATGACCTTGTCCTTGGTCCATGTGTTTCCCTGGATTGCAATATTCCGGATGTAGGCCTTTGTTCCCTCGTGGATTTTGAACACGACATCGATGACTCCGAGGTCGGAATCCGTGTCCACTTCAGGGGCTGCGTTCGAGCGAATGTACCCGCGACTCCCGTAGTAATCGTGAATAGCCTGCCGCGTTTCATCAATTTTATCCTGGGCGGCCACTTCGCCGGGAAGCAGGCGCAAGGAACGCAGCTTGATGTCGTCTTCGGAAAATAATGTATTCCCTTGGAGCTTGATGGAGCGGACGTGATACTGGATGCCTTCAACAATGGGATAGGTCATTATGATGCCACCGCCAACGTACTCAATATTCGGTTCTCCGACCTGAACATCGAGAAAGCCGTGGCTATGGAATTGCCTCTTGATCGTGCTCCGATCGCTCTCGATCAGGTCCGGATTAAACACGCCCCGCCCCGTGATAAAGGAAAAAATATTGGCGCGTTTCTGGGTCAAAGATTTTCGCAACTTTCGCACCGACACGTGATCCGCGCCGGTGAAATCGATGCGCCTCACGCGAGCACGTTCACCTTCCTTAATGGTTACGGTCACAGTCGCCTTGCTCGCTGCCACATCCTCCTCGATGTCCCACTTCAGTTGCGCGTCCGGGAAATTTTTCTTGCGATATGCTTCTATGACCGCGCGCGACTTAATCGCCATAATGGAATCATCGACAGGATCGCCGGCGCCAAGCTCCAGTTTCTTGCGGATCTTCTTGTTGCTCATCGTGCGGGCGCCCTTGATGGTGAGGCGCCTGATGACCGGGCGTGGATGAACACGGTAGATGACGACGACCCCGTCGTCAGTAGGCTCCAGCGCGCTGCCAACATTCGAAAATCGACCCGTATCTTTCAAGGTCCGGACATCCCGGGTAATGACCATCCGGTCAAACACGTCGCCTTTCTTTATCTCAAGGTACACGTAGACGGACTCAGCATCCACGGAACCATCCCCGTCGTGTTCCACCCGAACCTCGACAACCGTTGGGGGCGGAGGCGGGTCTGCAGCCATCGCGGTTCCGACGTTCAAAAATACGACAACCCAAAACAGCAAGGCGGGAAAACCATAAGCCAGTCTCAACATCAGTCGAATCCACCTCCTCCCGGCGCCACCGCCGGTTCCGCAATCGCCTCTGCTTCCCCCTGAGAGCGGTCGCTGAAGCGGGTGTACTGCTCGTGGAAATTCACGCGAACTTCCCCCGTAGGTCCGTTTCGATGCTTCGCCACGTGCACGACAGACAGCGTCTTGTCATTCGCTTCCTCGTCGTCCGGATATTTGCAGGGACGCCGAAGCAGCATCACGATATCGGCATCCTGCTCGATCGAACCCGAATCCCGGAGATCTGAAAGCTTCGGTACGGCAAGACGATCCCGTGATTCAGGGGCGCGGCTCAACTGGCTCAGAACGAGCACCGGCACCTGGAGTTCCTTGGCCATCCCTTTGACCGCCGCGGACATCGCCGCCGTCTCAAGCTGCTTGTTCTCCGCCTTTTGCGGATAGTGCAGAAGTTGGAGGTAATCGATGACGAAGAAGCCGACGTCATATTTCCGCACCATTCGCCGGGCACGGGAGCGAAGCTCAAGCACACTCAATCCCGGTGTGTCGTCGAGGTAGATCGGTGCCTTGATCAGGGTATCCGCCGCGGACATCAGGTTGGTGTGAAAATCTTTCGAGAGGTAGCCGCTGCTCAGTTGGTCCGAGGGCACTTTGCCGGCACAGCAAACCATTCTTCGCACCAACTGCTCGGCGGACATCTCCAGGCTGAAAATACCGACAGGCTTCGGCGAAGCGTCGTCCGGGCGGGCGCTGCACCCCTTGTACCCGGTCGTGATGTTCTCCACGATGTTCATGGCCAGTGAGGTTTTCCCCATCGAAGGGCGGGCGGCAAGGATAATCATGTCGCCGGCCTTGAACCCCATGAGCAATCGGTCAATATCACGGAACCCGGTCGAGAGGCCCGTCACTCCGCGGCCGGTCTGAAAAATCGTTTCAAAATCACTCATCGCGCCTTTCACAAGGTCGCTCCACGAACGTACGGAGGACCCGGTCTCGGCCGCGATCTCAAAAAAGGTGGATTCCGCCTTGCCCAGGATTTCCGAGGCATCCTCTTCCGAAGCATAACAATCGTCAATAGTTTCGCGTGCGCGATCGATTACGGTCCGGAGCAGATACTTCTGGAACACGATGTCCATGTAGTACTGGGCATGCGCCGCGGTGGGAGTGGACTCCACAAGCTGTTCAAGAAAGGTCGCGCCGCCGATTGCATCAAGTTTTCCGATGTCCCTGAGATGCTGGCTGACGGTGAGCAGATCAATGACCTGGTTCCTCTGCGACATCTCCAGCATGGCCTCGAAGACCTCGCTGTGGGAAGAAATGTAGAACGAACCGGGGCCGATCCCGCTTGCTGTACAGAGATCGAGAACCCGAGAGGGCTCCAGCAAAGACGCACCTACGAGCCCTCGCTCTGCTTCTTCACTGTATGGTTGGACGCGGGGACGGTCCCCTCTGCGCTGTCCTGTTCCGGAGACAGAAGGCGAAGAAGCCTGCAGTGCCATGGACTATTCCTCCACGACCCAGACTTTTATAGTCGCTTGGAACTCCGGGTGGAGTTTAATCACGACGTCATACACCCCAAGTTCCCGTAACGCTTTCTTGAGTTGAATGAGATGCTGATCGATCTCGAAGCCCTGGGTTTTCAGCGCCGCCGAAATATCGCCGCGCTGGACCGATCCGAATAACTTTCCGCCCTCACCCGCCTTTGCGGAAATGGTAATCGATGTGCTCTCAAGGTTTATGACCAGCACTTCGGCGCGTTCCCGTTCCGACCGCAGCCGCTCATCACGCGCGGCATGGTGAGATTCCACCTGCCGGCTGCTCATCACAGAGGTACGTACCGCGAGCTTTTTCGGTAACAGAAAATTCCGGGCATATCCTTCGGCGACTTGAACAACGTCGCCTTCAATCCCCAGTCCGGGAACATCATTTATGAGTATCAACTCCTTGGCCATCGCGATCGATCCTTCCTCAGGGAAGCAGGCCCACAACGCGCGCGCGCCGGATTGCCCGCTTAATCTGCCGTTGCTGCAGGGATGAAACGCCGGTCGTGCGTGCCGGCAGGATCTTGCCCCGCTCTGTCATGAACTTCCGAAGAAGCTCATGATCCTTGTAATCGATTACCGTGACGTTTTCGAGGTATTTCGCCCCGCGTCGCGTTGAAAATTCAGTTGTTGTTCGGCGCTGTTGACGTTCCATGCTGTCGTGTCTCCTACCCGAGGATCTGTATCCTCTTCTAAACCGATTCTTTTTCTAAAAATGGCGTGTTTTCCCGGCCATCGCCGGGTATTGCAGACCCAACCGATGCGGCGGCGGCCGGCGGCGGCTCAACATCGGGCGCATCCCCGAATTCGGCGCGGCGCGGCGCACCCAAAAACTGGACCCGCTCCGCCCGCACGCGAAGCTTGCTCCGCTTTTCTCCCTGGGCCGATTCCCACTGGTCAAACTGAAGACGCCCTTCCACAAGCGCGGGAGAACCTTTCTTCAGGTATTCGCCGCATGTCTCCGCTTGCCGACCCCAAACCACAATATCGACAAAACAGGTCTGCTCGACCTGCTCTCCTTCCCGGTTTCGGTAGACATCGGATACCGCGAGCCCAAGATCCGTAACCGCAATGGCAGAGGGGGTATACCTCAATTCCGGATCTCTCGTAAGATTCCCGGCAAGAATAACTCGGTTCAAATCCGCCATAAAAAATTACTCCGCCTCGGCCGGCTCCGGCTCCGGTGCGATTACCGCAACGACGATCTGCACTCTCAGGACACTGTCGCTCAATTTGAATTTCGCGTGAATCAAGGGAATTTGTTCGGCCGCTATCTTGAAATTCATTACGGCGTAGTGCCCATGATCGTTTTTCTTAATCGGACGCGCAAACGGCCGGCGGCCAAGCCGCGTGCTGCTGACGACCTCCCCGCTCAATCCTTCAATTTCGCTCCGAGCGCTTTTGATCACCGCATCCAGCTCTTCTTCGCTGAACCGGTCCGCAAAAATAAACATCGCCTCGTATGTTTTCATCAATTCGATCCTGGGCTATTCACCCTTTTTCTCTTTTTTCTGATTAAACTCATTCATCGCCGTACTCACGCCTTGCGCCACAATCACCGTCGCCGCGTCTGCTGCAAGCGCCACCGCATCATCCAATATCTTTCTCTCACCGGGAGCGAAGCTGCCCAGGACGTGCCCCACCAGATTCTCGCCACTCTCACGGCCACCAACCCCGACCCGAATTCTGGGAAACGCATCACTGCCCAAAGCGCCCATGATCGACTTCAGGCCGTTATGGCCGCCGGCTCCGCCTTGCGCACGAATCCGTATACGCCCCACGGGCAAGTCCACATCATCCACGATCACCAGAATCTGCCCCGGTTCCAAACCCCGCCGGCGCCTCAAGGCACTGACCGTAACTCCACTCCGGTTCATGTACGACTGCGGCTGAACCAGCAGGAGGTCCTGATCCGAAACCTGAATTGTGCAGGATCGAGCCCGGAAACGCCAGCTTCTTTTGAACGCAGCCCCGCCTCGGGCCGCGACCAGGCCCAGGACCTCAAAGCCCACGTTGTGGCGCGTGCCTTCATATTGGGAGCCGGGATTACCCAGCCCCACAACCACATTGACACGCTGGTCCATGGGAGCGCCTCTAACGATTCTCAGAATAACACGCGGAATTAATCCGCCGAATCGTCCGTTTCGTCGCTGCTGCGCTCAGTAATTACTTCGGGCTCGGTCGATGTTGACTCCTCTTCTTCGCCTTCAGTTTCTTCCGTATCGTCGTCTACTACGCGTGGTGCGGATACTTGCGCCACCGTAATCGTCGGATCATCTGACAGCGTTACCGCATCACTACCTATAACCAGATCCGCAAGCGACAGATGGCCGCCAATCTCAAGCGCCGAAACTTCAATCTCCAGCTGACCAGGAATGTCCGAAGGGAGACACTCTACTTCCACTTCACGGACCAACAATTCGAGAATGCCGCCGTCCCGCGTCACCCCAATCGGCTCTCCGACAACCTCAATCGGAACCAGAACTTTGAATTTATCGGTGAGAGATACTTTCTGAAAATCAACGTGTATGATCCGATCCGTCAACGGATGGTGTTGCACTTCCTTGAGCAGAACCTTGGTGCTCTTACCGTCTCCCACCGCTACGTCAAGCATGACGTGCTCACTTACGTGACGGCGCATTTCGGTCTCAAACGCGTGCTCGTCGAACTGGACCTGGGTGGCGTCCTCGCCGCTCCCGTAGATAATTCCAGGTAATATCCCCTCTTTTCGTAACCGTTTAGATTCCGCCGATCCAGTCGCGCTTCGAAGGCTCGCCTGTAAAATTTGTTCTTCTGCCATTGTCTTGCCGCTCCCGGTTCACACCTTAAACAAGGATGTAACCGACTGGTTATTATGTATCCTCATAATCGCTTCTCCAAGCAATTGGGCCACGGATAATGTCGTAATGTTGAATCCTTGCAACCCTTTTCTCGGAACCGAATCGGTCGTCACCAATTCGTCGATCGGTGAGGATTTCAGCCTTCCCAAGGCGTTTCCGGTCAACACGGCATGAGAAACCGCCGCTAAAACGCTTTTTGCTCCATTTTGTTCGAGCAATTCCGCCGCCGCGCATAGCGTCCCTGCCGTGGTGGTCATGTCGTCTACAATGAGGCAATTGCACCCACTCACCTCGCCCACAACATCCACAGCCTCAACATCTTCCGACGTTTTACGATTCTTGCCGACGATGGCCAGTCCGGCATTGAGCATTTGCGAGTAGGCGTAAGCCATTTTGAGGCTTCCCGGATCAGATGCAACAATCGTCAGATCCGAAATATTCTTTTGCCGAATGTCGCTCACGATAACCGGGGACGCATATAAATGGTCTACGGGGATATCAAAGAACCCTTGGATTTGCTGGGCATGAAGGTCGAGGGTCAGCACCCGATCGGTCCCGGCCGCAACCAGGAGATTAGCCACCAGCTTGGCGGTGATCGGTACCCGTGGCTGGTCCTTCCTGTCCTGTCGCGCATACCCGTAGTATGGAATCACCGCCGTAATGCGGTCCGCTGAGGCCCGCTTCGCCGCATCAATCATAATCAGGAGCTCAAGAAGATTATCATTCGGCGGCGATGTGGGCTGAACGATAAATACATCCTGCCCCCGAATATTCTCCGCAATCTTTACGAAAATTTCACCATCGGGAAACCGGTCAACGGAAACCTGCCCGACCGGCTGTCCAACGAATTCGGCTATTCTTCCGGTGAGTACCGGATGGGCGCTACCACCGAAAATGATCAAATTCAGACCTTCTCTCTTGCTTTGGACCACTTGCCGGAATTCGGAAGCAAACCGGAAATTTAACGGCCGTTACGTACTAGTTCCATTCATCTCACTTGGTTGCCCGACTAGGGTTCGAACCTAGACTCAGGCCTCCAAAGGGCCGTGTGCTGCCATTACACCATCGGGCAAACCTTGAGTTTTCCGTGTCTGTACCCGGAGGTGACTACGGAACTTCCCACGCACGACACGTAACCACACTAGAACCAACTTCGTTACGAAGTCAAGACCACCTCTACAACCCACCGAAACCACACAAATCACCGCAAAATTACATCCCCCGGATCAGCATCCCAACCCTCCGAATCACCGCCACAACCTCCTCCCCCCAACCAGACCTCACCAGCTGATGCCGATTATCGATCGCACGAAACTACGAGCAAGTAATGGGCATACATCCTGCTACCCGTCCTAAACGAATTAAATCCATGGCGTAGAACACGAGAACTGGAGCAAATCGAAATTCAATGAAGATGCGGAAGGCCAATAAAACCTCAGGAAATTCCCAATGCCTGTCTCTCAGCGCCATTGCGACCGCCATCGCTATGACCCTTTTCCTGGCTCTGGATGATCAAAAGCCGACACCCGATACCATTCATCGGATTCCAGTGCCCTCAGATTACGCAGCGGGCACGATACAGACGGGTCATAGCACCCTGATTGATCGAAAAGTTTAGGCGATTTTTATCTTTTTACAGAAAGTGACAGCAACTCGTCTATTTATGGCAAGAATTATCCGGTCGCCCACACAGGCGAGAAGGCCAGAAGCCCGGGCCAATTACCAATTTTTGAGAAAACAATAACCACGTCAGCAAAAGATTCAGACCAAAACTCTGCGCACTCGGAGCAAAGATTCCGCGCTGCAGCGAGCCGCACAGAACGTGCCCACGGTTCCAGGAGGAACTCGGAACCTGCTTCTGTTTCCTGGGATAGGATGGAATCGGCAGGTCGACTGGAAGCGGAACTCACCGACAGAAAACTTCGTGCCTGGGAGTTGGCCCAATCGCAAGGATGGTCGCCGGTAGGGACTGTCAGTGAAGATGCGGGCTACGAGTTAATGGCAATCGAAAGCGGATCAGTCTACACCTACGAAACGTCCAACAAGGACGCTGCGATCTCCACGGCAGCAAACGAGGCCATAGCGGGGGCCCCGGTGCCGATCGATGGCGGCACCCAAACAGCGGGAGTGTGGAACCAGGGCGGAGTTCTCTCCACTCATCAGGAATTCGGCGGCCGAGTT